>OHHI01000165.1_pt1 | contig 53103 bp, 42 predicted proteins | sample 1568001 | NCBI WGS metagenome assembly OHHI01 (sample SAMEA3879506, study PRJEB24766) | human gut metagenome | biome: human-associated habitat; feature: feces | place: USA | collected 1985/1987
GAAAAAAACAAGGATTCCATGAACGAACTTGAGGGGATCGGAAAAAATTTATAAAACCATAATTATTTTTTGAAAAGCGTTGCTAAAGATTTAACTAAAGAGATTGCAGAAAAGTCGATTTACGATTATCTGGAAAATACTCTTGGAGTTTCCATTGTCACAAGTAAACGTATCATGACCGTAGAAAAGATGACTGAAATTGATGAAAAATATTTGGATCTTGGAGACTATAACTGTATGGCTGTTGTCACCTCTCATACTTACAATAGTGATGGTGTTATGTTTGAATATACCCAGTCACGCCATCGCCCTGATTACTTTAGCTTCCAGGATAATGCAACAAGACAATCAATTTAGCAAGGGGAAAAAATATGAAACAGAAAAATATTTTATTTACAGACATGGATGGAACAATATTGTTCTCTGATAATGGAAAAACATATTTTAAGGAATCAGATTTAGATGCAATAAAGGAATTCCAGCAAAGAGGAAATCTGATCGTAATTAACTCCGGCAGAGCATTGCCATGGATAGTTGCTCCGTTGGAAGGATATCTTTTGCCTGATTACATGATTGCCGGTACAGGGAGTATTATCGCGGATAGTCATCAACAAATACTGCATGAAGAACCTGTATCATTTACAGCAATCAAAAAAATAATAAACGAATATGCATCGGATATACCATTAACAGTTCATACGAAAGACAACGTATTTTCATGTAATCAAAAAAAGCAGTACAACCTGCCAACAACACCTATTAGCAGTATTGATTTATTAAAAACAGAAAAACTTTATGGAATGTCATTCCATTTCAAAGACAATAAATCTGCAAAAGCTTTTGCAGACTGGCTGGAAAAGTCAGATCACCAGGATGTGAGGGCTTTTGTAAATATCCAGGATGTTGACATGGCGTGTAGAGACTGTTCAAAGGGGAACGCCATGAACATCCTTTGTCAGAAACTTGGATTCATGCATGAACAAGTCTACGCCATTGGTGATGCTGAAAATGACATTGATATGTTAAGGGCAACAAAGCATGGTTATACATTCCATCATTCTCCAGCTACTGTAAAGCAATATGCAGAAGGCTGTGTCAAATCTGTGTCAGAGTTAATTGATAAAATATTGAAAAGAACTAATTGAAATCTTTATTCTGTTTTTCTTATTCATTTGCAAACTTTAATCAAATATTGCGTCCTTTCTGCAGTATATTACGTATTTGGGGATATTTATGTATTTTGGTTACGTAAATTACACAAACTTGAAAATGTCGATAAGGTGTGATATAATCTGATTAACAAAAATGAAATGAGTACTCCATAGTACACAAATGCCCCCAGTAGTGCCAGCTACTGGGGGTTCTTCTCTTTTTGTTCGGTTGAGCATCCGATTAGGCTAATTGTCGCTACTGTTTACCATCTTGTAAGAATGTCAGACCCCAATGTCTCTCACACGCTTTCTTTTATACTCTGCGGGATGCTTTTAATCCTCGATTGCTGCCTTACGGGCATTGATTGCCTTTATCACATCCATATCAAACTTGGGTTTACGTTCATAGGTATACAGACCGTTTAACTCTTGCTCCACATCATACAGCTGGGTATAGCAGAAAGCAAACATATGGGGATTGTCCAAAAGGGCATCGGTCAGTCCCTTATATCGGTTCAGGAATTCCTCCTTGGTAGCAGGACCTGCACCATAGCCCCAGCCATCCTTTTCAACACCTTCCTCGTCCCACTTGATACCGCCATACTCACTGATGAAGGTAGGGATACCCTTTACCGGTGTCTGCCTGTAGCCATGAGTATCTTCCAAATCACCTCCCTGTTTAAAGGACTCGTAGGTTGCTGCAAACTTTGCCGGATCCTGCTCATAATTGTGTAAGTCATAGATGTCCGTCACCACATGATAATTTCCGCTGGTATCAATGCAGGGTCTGGTGGTGTCATACAGCTTTGTCATCTTATACACATTGGCCAGTAAGCTGTCATCCTGCCTTCTTCCCTCATAATCCCATGTCTCATTAAACGGACACCAGCCGATGATGGCGGGATGGTTGAAGTCTCTCTCCAAGGCTTCCATCCACTCAGGCAGGAAATATTTTAATGCTGCGGGATTGCTGTAATCCAGTCCCCAACAGCCCTGCTCGCCCCATACCAGATAGCCTGCTTTATCGCAGTGATACAAGAACAGAGGCTCAAATACCTTCTGATGGAGTCTTGCGCCGTTGAAGCCTGCAGCCATGGATAGTTCCACATCCTTGACAAGTGCTTCCTCTGTAGGCGCTGTGTAAATGCCATCCGGATAGAAGCCCTGATCCAGCACCAGTCTTTGGAACACGCTCTTATCGTTGATGAGGAATTTCTCTCCATCCAATCTTACCTCACGCATACCAAAGTAGCTTTCTACCTTATCTTCTCCATAGGTTAATGTAAGGTCATACAGTCTGCCATGACCCGGCTCCCACTTTTCCAGACGGGACAAAGGAAGTGTCATGGTAACGGTGCCGCCCTCTGACTTTGCGCTTACGCTGCCACAGGGCTCTCCCCCATAAAAGGCCTTTGCTTCCAGTGTGCCCTGCCCCTTTACTACCGCCTTAATTCCCAGAGTTGCCTCTGCCAGGTTTGGATAATATTGCACTTTTTCAATGTAGCTTTCCGGTACCCACTCAAGCCATACCGTCTGCCAGATACCTGTCGTTCTGGTATAATCACAGCCTATGGAGTAGAAGAAATGACTCTGCTTTCCCTTGGGCTGCTTTCCGCTTCTCACATCATCTGCTGCAAAAAGCGTAATGTCATTTTCTCCTTCCTTTACAAGCTTTGTAATATTAAACGTAAAGGAAACATAACCGCCCTGGTGTCTGCCTGCCTCTACTCCATTGATCCATACTCTTGCATCATAGTCCACTGCGCCGAAATGTAAGAGAAGATCTCCCTTCAGCTCCTCCCCTGTCAATGTGATGGTGCGGTGATACCATATGCCGGGGATAAAGTCCTTATAGCCGATTCCGCTCAGATCACTTTCCGGGCAGAAGGGCACCAGGATCTTCTTCTCCCAATCTGTCTTTCCTTCCTGCCATTTCTGATCTATGCCGCTGCATCCAAAGTCAAAGGAAAAATCCCATTCTCCATTCAGGTTTTTCCAATGCTCCCTCTTCATCTGGGGCTGGGGATGCTCCGGTCTGGGTATTTGTGTCATATTTAGTCCTCCTGTGATCATTTTATTTGGGTTGATTTCATTTTTATTTTATATGGTGAAAGCCATAGTTGACAGGCTTGCTCCTTTTTACTACAATGCTGTTATTACATTATTGCAATTTGCTTTCAAAAAATGGAGGAACCACCATGCCTCAGGAAATTACACGCACACAGATTGAGAAATACACTGTCTACACCGGCCCTACCGCGGAAAGCTTTTCTCCCACCATGGCCGGTATCACTTACCCGGATCCTGCCTATGAGATCCTGGTTTATCGCAGACCCCTGTGTGTGTTTGAATACGTTTTAAGCGGCCGTGGACATATCGAGCGAAACGGCAGTATCCTCACTGTAAATGCCGGAGATGCCTATATCCTTACTGCCGGCACCTACCACCACTACTATTCAGACAAAGTTGATCCCTGGACCAAGATCTGGTTCAATGTCAGCGGCAGTCTGGTACAGCATCTTCTCTCCGATTACGGCTTAGACGGTGTCACCCTGATCCCCCGCTTCCATAACGAAACACCTCTGACCCGGATCCTTGATGCCTTTACCGCCGACCCTGTACACTCTGCTGACAAGCTGGCTGTACTGCTCCATCAATATATTCAGGAGCTTGCGGATTTTCTGGCAAACAAAGTTCCCATCAATCCTACTGCACTGGCGATCCGCAATTATATCGATATGCACTTAACAGAAAGTCTGTCCTTGGATCATCTGGCAGATACCGTTTCCCTGTCCCGCTCCAGGCTCATCCACCTGTTCCAGGAGGTATATCATGTTGCTCCCTACCAGTATTACCTGTCCCAAAAGTGCAAGCTGGCCCAGTCCAAGCAGCGCATCATTTAATCCTGCAAGTGGAAGCTTCGCCTGTAAAAAGAATAGTACCAAGGTTGAAACCACCCCTATAATTGCATTTATAACCATGATACCTCATTCAGACTGCACGCAATTCCTATTACTATGAGGCTGAATACAATATCAAAGGCATATGCCTTTCTGTAATCGTATTCTATTTGTAATCTTTGTTTTTGAGCAACGTACCTACAAACGGTATCGTAGCAAATTCCTGCGGGTTACTTCTGATAATGTAATCGATATAATTTCCCACAATCAACGCGTATGCATAGTAGCCCATCGGGTTCGGATGAAAGCCCAACCCGAACGATTTACGCATTTCTGCATCGTATACGGGCGCATGCGCAGTCATATCCAGCAAGTAAGTAAACTCAAACATATCGCACAATTTGGCGAGTTCGCTTGCGATATAACGAATATCGTTATCACACGCTTCACCGCGCAGTTGAGGAGTTACAACAAAAATACGCGCGTTAGGCTCTATTGTTTTAAGTTTGGAAACGATTTTGCCCATATTACCGAAAAACGTATCGCCATTATCCTGCGGACAATCGGCGTTGACGTCCTTGACACTTCCCAGAGGATGCCCGAACACAAACGAATCGTTGTTGCCCAACGCAATAATATACGCTTGATTCCATTGCCAAAATCCGTTTGTGTCCGCCCAACTTTGAACATACTCGCGCGCGGTCATTCCGCCGCGGGAATAATTGTTGTATTTTGTTCCAGTAATGCGCTCTAAAACGGCGGGCCACGAGTACTCGTACATATCGGTATAAACTATATTTCCGTTTTCATCGTGACTTTCAAACTCGCCCGATGCCAAAGAATCCCCTATAACACCTATTTGCTTAAAAACGCCCGCAAAACCGCACGTTTCCTTAATAATATCTAACGGCTGTTCGCTTGCTCCGATTTCAAATTGTTTGTTATTCATTTTATTCACCATCCTGTTGTTCTTCTTTAACCTTTTTAGGCTTATCCCATTCCGTACCGGTTACAGTTTTAAGATCAAGTCCGCGAGTTTCGCCGACAAACAGCCACATTATTACAATTGCACCTACAAGCCCTGGAACCGTCAAGCCCAAATACATATAGCCGAACATGCGTTCAGGAATGATAGGCAGCAGTATCATAGTAATAACTGTTGCAAGTCCGCCCATAACTCCGTTAAGCAACGTATTGATTACCGTAACCGACGAACGCAGGTTTGTAGGAGTCGATTCGGAAAACATAATTCCGCCGATGGTATCGCCTGCGCCCCAGTAGCTGCCCATAAATCCTCCGATAGCAAACCCCGTCAAATACGGAGTCCACTTGAACATACCGCTAAAGATAAACAGCAAATAACACGTCAACGCCGAACAAGACATTGCGACTATAGTTACTTTACGTCCGAATTTATCCGACACAAAACCGGAAATCAATGTAAACAGCGCGTTGCCGACGGGATACAGAAACAAAGCAAGAGTTATTTCTTCTTCCGTCATCAGCGCCGACTTTGCCATGACCGTACTGTACGTTGCCGTACCTAACGAAGCGAGATAAAAGCAGCAACAAGCAATAATCAAAAAGCGCAATTGTCTGTGTCTGAATGCGAATTTTACAGCGGTCAGAATTCCGCCTTGTGCGTTTTGTTCGCGTCCTTCCTTGCTGCGTTGTTCACGTTCTTCTATAGGCGTTTTTAAATACTCTATTCTTTTAGTCAAAAATGCGTTTGTTTCCCTAGCAAAAAGCAGCGCGAATAACGACATTACAAAACCGATAATTGCCGGCACCAAATATACTACGTGCCAACGTTCGCTTACGTTTTGCATGAGTGTAGCCCTAAGCAACGGAACAAGTAACGTGCCCAGTATCGCCACCGCTTTTACGATTGCGTAGTTACGGGCGCGAGACTTTTTGTCGGAGCATTCCAGTATGTACACGCATTGCATATCGTGCGAGACCATAAAACTCATCAACGTGCCGCCTATCATGTAAACGTAGATATCTTTGGATAAATACACAAGGAACAGCCCTAAGCCCATACATAACGTGTTAATAACCAAAAACGGCTTACGCCCGAATTTGTCCGCAAGGGGACGATAGAAAATAATAAGCAGTGTTACCGGATAGGAAATAAAACCTATGGCGGAAAAGAGCGATAATCCCGCGCCGTATTCCATACCCATATTTTTTACGAAGAATTCTGTAACTATATTCGCCTGAAACTGAATGGATATAGTAGACGCGATTTCGTCCGTTATGTAGATGAGCGACAAAATCATAAACAAGTAAATCAAATAAAACTTGTTGCTTCTTGCGCCCAACTGCTTTTCGCGGCGGATAAGTTCCTTGGCTTCGCGCGCCTGTAATCGTTCAACGTTTTTTGCCATTTTGAGTTTTCTCCTTTTGAAAATTGTAAACAAGGAAATTCTTGGTCATCTCGTCGGTAATGCCGTAGCGCTCCGCCAAATTGTGTATGGCTTGCAAGAAATCCGCACCGGAGCAGCCTTTAGACAACAAGTTTTCTTTTTCGATAAGTTTATTCCAAAAAACATTCAAAACAATTTCGTCGGTGGCAAGGGAAACAACCGAATGATTGCGCGTATGCGCGTAAACGTTGCGATCGCCTTCTTCTCCGACTAAACACTCTCCGCCGTCGATTATAATTGTTGTTCTACGGTATGGAAACAGTGTTGAAACGTCGTTGATATTGTACGAATACACCGTTGCGCCCTCGACCAAAATGCTTTCGAAGGTAAAAATATACACCTTTACCCCGCGGGATATTGCGTTTTCGATATTACTACGTAGCACTTCGAACGGCTCTCGCCAAATGGACAGCGAAATTTCCGCTTGCGCGCTGTCGATAAGTTTCTTTGCCTTAGCAACGTATTTTTCTTCGCCCACTATATTCATTACATAATCGACGTCGGCGTTTTCCGTTGCAAGTTGTTGTAGCTCGCGTTCGGCGCAGGCAATATTCTTTTCGTTTTCTTCCTTGATGCTACGTATAAGGTCTTGATACTCGAGAGGCTTGTAAAAATTCGGCTCTCCGTCTATACGAATAACCGCGCCCTTTGCCACCAAGCGATTGATAACCTCGTACACCAACGAACGCGCAACGCCCGAAAGTTTTGCGATTTCGTAACCGTTTAACACTTTATGTTTAATTAGTGTTCCATATACTTTTGCTTCGTTTGACGAAAAGCCGAGTTTCTCTAAAAATTCATAATTGTTCATAGTAGTTATACCCCACACCACTATTATCTTACAAATCTCTGAATTGTCAATACATTTTTTGAAAAATATGGTATTAAATTTACTTTTTGCGTCAATACGGGCTGTCGTCAAAGTACAGTTCGTCGTACAAATCATCGTCTTGCCTATCGAAACGTTCTTGCTGCTGTCGGTTGGTATTCTTTATTAGAGAATAACTTTCGCCGCGTTTTGCTCCGTATTGTAACTTTGTACATCAAAATTTTTAATTTGAAAACGTCGGAACTTTCATAGTACTACGACGGAAGACGGGTATATATAAAACAAGAGCTGGAAGCTCCAATTTAGCGCTTCCAGCTCAATCATTATCATAGAAGATTATTATTTACAGACTTTTCTTCATAGTCTCGTATAATTTGATACCTTAAATGTACCTATTCCACCATCCAGCTGATAATTGTTATCATAATTATCTGTTCCTGTAAAATCAAATGCCCAGGCTGTATCCAGTAATGAAACAGTGTCATATGACATCCAGAAATAATCCTTATAATCTCCCCAGCTATTACGCACAAGCCACGCACGGTCATGAGCCGATTTGTTACCGTATTTGAAATTGTCCTTTGAAAAATTGTCATCCCAACCGACAATCATAATGGCATGTCCGCTACCTGCTCTATTAGTATCATAATAATTATATGAATCATCTCCATAAACTCCCCAAGCCGACTCTCTATCATAATACATAGCAATTCCCGAATCATACAATGGTGTGTCATGATCCAGATCACTTTCAATATAACCACTAGCTGCTGTCCCCCTGCTCACCTGCTTTGCCAGATGAATCTGAATCGGCCCACGCATAACTCAGCGTGGAGGTAGTCAGTAAAAATGCGCATGTAAACAGCGCTGTCAATTTTTTTCCATATCCTTGTCAGCCAGCCTTCCAAACCGGAGTTAATCAGTTTTCCTTTAACATTATGATATATAGTATCATCCATTCCTATTATTCTGTTCTTCTTTACAATATATATGATGTTTACCATGATTCCGGAAGCCGATCTTGCAGGAGGGGCTCCGGCGTCCTTCCTTTTCTCTTAATAAGAACAGTATAAGGTCTATGGCTGGACAATCAAGAGGTCATGTATTGGACAAAATAAGAGAGTTCAAAACAACTAACGTCTTTTCTTTTCAATCAATAATAATACAATTCCTGATATTATACCTACAATCAACGAACATCCCGCACTAAAGATGTTTATATATATGTCTTTATTGCTAAGACCTAATGATAACAGTTTTTTGAAAACTAAAAAACTAAACCAATGTGCTAAACATGCAACACCAATCGCAATAATAACGCCCACTATGATATCCAACACTTTTCTGCATGTATATGCTCTATTATTCTCTTTAGCATATTTAGCTATTTCAGTATTTTGCCATAGGATACGTCGATCATGACGAATTATATCTAATTCGTAATCTATTATTCTAATATAACTTTCCATCAACTGAATCAATTCTTTTTTCTGATTTCGAATATCTTGTAATGAGTATTCTTTTCCTAACCAATAATTAGTATTCTTATCCATATTATATAGTTTACAGCTCTTGATTTCCTTTTCCTCTTCGCTGTTATATAGAATCTTATAATTTCCTATATCTGCATCAACTGTATAACGACCTTCCCTAAACAAAACCACATGTTTCTTTATTCTATCTTCTATATAACATAGTTTTCTCATTCTTTCTGTATAACAATCCTCAATGTCCTCATTTCTGAAATTATCATATCCATTTAAAGAATTGGCAAACTCATCAATCACAAACTCTTTCAAATCAAGATACTTTTTATTTAAAAAGAATACTCCCTTATTTCGTTTAAAATGATCAATTAGCAGGTCACACCGTCCTTTATTATTGTCATGCACATGTTCACCCGTCACAGGAGTTTCCAATCTAAAAAGCAATAATGTAAATATATTTCCATGTTCTCTATCCAAATCCAGTCTAATGTGTTTGCCAGTCGGATTATTAACAGATATTATAAGCTGACCTTTCCACATAGGATCCAGAGTCGTGCTTATATTACCCAATCCCTGACAAACTCTAGCAACTTTTGACATAAAAATACCAGCTATTTCATTATCTGTTTCTATGTATTCCTTAGAAAAAAAGAGTACTGTGTCATTAGGAGGAATATTCACATAATGAATATTTCCATTTTCTAAAGTCTCCACATTAATCTTTAAAAGAATATGTTTTCTAATAGAAAACGCAAAATTCATAGTAGATAAATTATACCCAGCCCCAGTTATATTTCTTTCATCATATGGAAATATTTTTAAATGACCTTCGCATATTGCCTTCTTTATATCATCTCTAGAAAACATGCTTACACCTGCCCTTCCTGTCCTTCCTGAACATTCTGAACTTCCTGACACTCCTGTCCCATAAGTTTTTCATCTGTAATAATAACTTTCTCTTTTATTGTCTTTGTATCTATAATTTTTACATCGTATTTTGCTTCCTTGTGAATATCTGCCGGTTCATAACCATATGCTTTTAACTCATCCTTATATGGCATTAGAGGTGTATATAATCGTACATATGCAATACCAGTTGCTCCTGAAAAAAGTATATAATCTGTTCTTTCTTTTCCAATATTTATAATATGTGATTGTGATATTCCCTTATATTGCTCAATATAATATATTTTTTTAATACCCGCTTCTTTTATTTTCTTAGCACATAACTCACATGGACTGGATGTAGTAAATAAATATCCTCCTTTGATTTTGTCACTTTTGCATGCAACGATTGCTCTTTCCTCTCCATGTAAAGCTCTTGTATATATTTGGTCTTTTTGAGCTAATATATCCTGATACATATCTTTAAAACAAAATGCAAATGGCAAGCCATTTAAATTACTTTTTCTATCTTCTGTAATCTTGGAATTTATTTTGTTAAGGTATTCTCTAAATTCATCATTGTAACACTCATATTCACTGTAAGCATCACGGTCGTAATTTCTTATCAAGTCAAATAAATTACGTCTAATGCATGATTCAGCACCACATGGTGCATCATTCCATCCTAATGACAAAATATTATATTCTGAATCAGTAATAACAGCACCTACCTTTCTTGAAAGGCATCCTGAATTTAGCTTTGCAGTCATTGCAATCTGCATACATCGTTCCTCTTTTGTAGGTGTAAGCAACCCCGGATGCATTATCAAAGTAACCATTCGTCCCAATGCCCAAATCAATTCCAAATCACTATTATAATCTATTTCTCTATAATTTCTCTTTAAAAATAAATCTGCATCTTCAATACATTTTACAACATCCTGCAAAATGAAATCAGCTAATCCATTCCCGTAACATCTTGTACGAATTACATCATCCTTAACAAAATTCAAAAAAATTTTTTCGTCTTCACTAAAATCACCCTCAGGATTTTTTTTCCATCTTTTATATATTTTTTTCCCAAGTGACAAATTTTCGTTTAATTCATATACTTCATTTGAAAATCCCTTTTTAAACCTTCTGCTTCTTTCTCTCTCATCACATGTAACTGCAAGCAAGTAAAACGAAGCATATCTGCATCTAAAATAAAAAGCTTCAAACAAATTTTTCAAATTATTAATCACGACATAAACGCGATTATTTACCCTTTTATTATCTTTCTTTTCTGTATCCTGCAAATTCCAACTTCCACAGTGTCTTAACATTTTGACAAATTTGTTAATTCTATCAGGTATGCAAAACAAATTAACAGGACAAATATCATCCTCGCTTGAAATATAAACTTTTCCACATCCCCTTAAATTATTTCCATACTGCTGATACATTGCAGTAAAACATCCATATACTCTCAATTCTCTTTCAAAAAGCTCACTAATGGAAACCAGACAACCATAACAGAATACAATTACATCTTGTTGTCTAAAAAAATTATCATTATCTATTTGATTCTTATAAAAGAGCCATAATGAACATAACTCTTCAACCCTATTATCACTTATAAAAATTTTTTCAAATAATTCGTCTACCTGTCTTGAATCAAAGATATCGTCTCTACCAATAGCCTTTCCTATTCTTTTTAAATTCTCATAAGCTTTACTTATAAGACTCTCTTTCTTTTTCAAAACATCATCTATAATATCGTATATTGTAGAATCAGCACATTTTTGATTTTTTAAAACTTCAATTTCCGTTTCCAAAATAAATGAAAAAATAATATTTGTTACATTAATCTCTACAAACGGTCTCCAATTATGATGTAGATATCTATAACATACAATAAGTTCTCTTGTCATAGACATATCGATCTGTGAAGTATCAGCTGGTTTTGTAACACGATCACAAAAGCTTTCATCAGTCAATAATTTACATACATCTGATACACCAGCTTTAACTTTTCCTGTCAAACCTATAATTGCAAATTCAAGCTTTTCATTTAATAGTTTATCAACCATTTTGTGTTCTAACGATGAAGTATTTAAATCCATGTTTTCTCCCCCTTTACGTATTCCAAATTACACGTCTCTTTTATATCTGTAAAGCCCATCTACAAATTTCACAATATCATTTATAGAGTATCTTCCCTGCAAAATTCCATCCATATATATTTTCATAATACTAACATGTTACTAAAGCATCTGTATGTTTCCATCTGCCAAACAATTTAATGAATAAATTTTTAAAGTTCAAATTTATTCTTAATATCATCCCAATGAAACTTAATCTGCCTTACTGCTAATGTATATATAGCACCAATCACAGCTATCACTCCTCCTAGTATTTCACCAGTGTAGTGTTCCAACACACTACCTTTAATAGCTTTTATAAACGTACTAAAGATAAAATTATGATTATCTTTAAAATACAATACATCTATCAGGAAATCTAAAATTTCTACAGTCAATACAGCTATTACAACTATCCATAATGAAAGCCCCAAAATACTCTTAATACGATCTTCATTGCTATTTCTACGTTCAATGGCTGATAACCGCTCATTAACACTCTTGTCGGGAGTATCACGCTCCTTAATTACCTCTTTAGTTGTCTCAACCGCCTGCAGTTTAGGATCGATTTCAATAATCTTACGCTCAGTCTTACAGCTTTCATAAATATCATAGTAGTCATTCCTTACAAGTTCTTCCAGACTTGCTTTATCTATAGAATATCTCCTTATTCCATGTTCATTTGCCTCTGCTAAATCAATCTGCTTACCGCACTCATGACATCTGATATCCTGTATATCATAAAATCCATCACACTCTATGACATTCTCTGATGAACATTCATCACAATACACATGCAGTTTTTCATTTATAATTCCCTGCTCCTTTAAAAGAGATATCACACTTGAAGCAGTTTCCATATCGACTTCCAGCAGCTCAGATATCTCCTCCAACGAAAGATTCTTATATTGCCGACGACTTAAGTCCTTTACTCTTTGCCAGCATATCTTTATTAATTCTTTGTCTTTCATACACTCTATAAAGCTCCCATGCTTCATTCAACTCATCCTGATTGTAATGTCTGCTATCTAAAATATGAACTCCAATGAATTTATCATCAGTTCCATCATACTTAACTGTCAGATTTCCCTTTTTCTGTGGAAAAATTACCCTCATAGAAACTATACGCTTTACAATATCGAGAGAATTTCTAATTCCCATAAATGTACGCTTGTCATATATGCAGTCCTTGCCATTCTCACCAGTTAATGATGCTTCCAGATTATCCTGATCACTAAAACGAATTTTGGAAATATATATCGTATCATCCGGCAACAGACTTTCCAGATCTCCAGTCTCCAAATAATCCAATAATACGGTTTGCTGTAGAAGCTTGTATAACTCATCCTCTAAATCAATAAGATTGGGATCAATATGTATCATGCCATCCGCTTCTTTTTGGCTATGATTAAGTTTGATATCCTGTAATAACAAATCTACAACTCTACACAATTTATTTCTTTTCTCATCAAGTTCCTTTATATTAGGTAACTGCCTGTAAAAATTATTAAAAAGTTCTCTACTCATATCATATAGCACAGTTTCAGGTCTGACTTTGTTCTTGTTCAACTCTATTTTCAGATCAGCCTTCAGTTCATCAAACACGGCATCTAACTGTTTTTTTGGTCGACTGGACTCCAATATCCCCGATTGATTGCATACCTTAATAATAAGTTCATGATTTATCAAATCAATCGTTACCGGTAAGTATGAATTAAGTTCTTCTACCGCTCTTGTTTCTTTGTTCGATTTTAAAATTTTAAAAGCATAAATCATATCAATTCTTGCCAACCTTGATTTAAGTCTGCTCTTAAAACTCTTTATATAAACCAGTTTTGCAGTTTCTGATTTGTACTTTAATGGCGTTAAAATAAGATTGTACTGTAGCTCACTCACATCATAATGATGCATAAAATCATCCCAAGAGCTTCTGTTTCTTAACAAATTGCAACATCTCTCAGACAGCTTATATACTCTTATAAGACGATGTTCACCACACATTATTCCTCTATAAAAGAAACTCGAAAGTGTCTCCTCATCAATTATTCCCTCTAAAATAAGCTCCTCGAACATTCTTTTACGATTCTTTGGATACTTCTCATCATTAGGAGATATTTCAATTTCTTTTAAAAATGCATTGATATCTTTACTATTGATTTTATCCATAAGTTCTTCACATATATACATAATCATTTTCTCCCGCAATCAAACGTACTATATATTGATATCAGTTGTTATAATTATACTATATATATGCATATAATACTACTCTTAAAATTAAAATCTTAACAAACCCGAAAAATATTTATATATAAGCATGTAATAATCCGTACCTTGAAATTTTAAAAAATCCGCCCTACTAGGCAATGTCATTAAGTTAAGATGACATTGAGCTCCGGCTCTGTTTTCTTCAAATACTTCTCCAGCATTTCCTTCAATTTTTCTATAATGCTACCATCCTTCCCAACTGAGATTCGTATCCTCAGTTACGGCACATATTACCGCACACTTCTGTACATAGCAACCTATTTTTTGCGATTTTTCGGTTGCCCCATCTTCTCCTTTACTTCATCCGGCACATCGATCAGCCCAAACCGATAGAACATTCCGTATATGTAAGTCACGCCCCGGATATCACCCAAAGCTTTCGGGCGGTCTACTACCTCCCCTTTAATATTCTTCAGCGCCAAAACGATAGAACTCCATGCCAAACTCTTACTCTTCTCCCGGCGGTCGATCCACAGCTCTTTCGTGTACTCACCGTTCCTGCCTTTTTTTATTTCGTAAGAGAATGGCAATCCAGAGTAGGTTTTAAATCCTACCCCGGCATAGGACACAACCACGCCCCAGAAGTTTTCTTCTGTCGGATCAACCCTCCACCGCTTCATTGCTCTGTATCTCCGCTGCCGCTCTGCTCCGACACTGATCTTCCCTTTTTCTGCTGTGCTTGGGAAGTACACACCTTTCCGATATGGCAGGTACGAGGTGACGGAGGCTTTGGAAAGTTTCAGAATGTTTGCAGTTGAGAGTATGGAGGTTTTGTAGTCTTGTGTTTCATGGTATTCTTGAAAGGTAGCTTGCACCTTCTCCGCCACTTCAGATTCATACACACCGGCCGTGATGAGCAGCTTTCTTACTTTTATTGGATTTAATCCCAGTTCATCGCCGATGGCCTGCAAGGACATCTCAGAATTATAAAGTGCCACAGCAGCATCCATCTGCTCTTTCAGATTCTTCCCGGCATCGTACTCCGGCTTCAGCTTCTTCCGGCCACCGCCTGGTTTTCTTGTTTTCTTCATTTTACTCATACAGCTCCAGCGGCAGTCCATCCGGGTCATGGAAGAATGTCATCTTCTTGCCGGTGTAATCATCCACACGAATTGGCTCACATTCAATTCCTACCTCCGCCAGCTTCCTCACTGTCTGCTCCACACTCTTTACACAGAAAGCAAGATGACGCAGACCGCAGGCTTCCGGGCGGTTCACACGCTTCGGCGGGTTTTCCTCAACGAAAATCTCCAGCTCAGTGTGTTCATTAACACGCAGATCCAGCTTCCAGTCTTTGCGCTCCAGGCGATAGTTTTCTCTGATGACAGAGAATCCCAGTTTGTTCACATAGAAATTCTTTGCGGCTTCGTAGTCAGATACGATGATTGCAATGTGGTGTATTTTTGATAAATTCATTTTATGTCACACTCCATTTCTTTTATTTCCGTTATAAACTATATAGCGACCTTCAAAAAAACCGTGTGAACTCCTTGAGTTCACACGGCCTATCTTATTTCAGTTTTTCAAGGATCTCATCCGCACTCACGCCGCTGGCTAATAATCCCCTAACCACACTCTCGGCTTCGGCCTTCTTAGCTTCTTCAGCTGCCTTAGCATCTGCCTTTGCCTTCTTCGATTCCAGGGATGCCACTTCTTTTTCAGCCTTCTTCAGAGCAGTCTTCTTCTCTTTCAGTGTGTTCTTCTGCTCTTCAATCGCTTTCTGGATGGATGCGATCTCGGTATTCAGAGACGCAATAGTCTCCTGCTTCTCAGCAATCTGAGATGCGTAGTCGTTGGTGGTATTGATTTTGGGACGGTTTTTGCTGCCTTTCGTTCTGGGCATAAGACGTATACCTCATTTCTGTATTAATTTAAAACTTGATTTCAAAACCGTATTGTGGAATAATAACGCTTGCATCTGCACCTAATTCTGTATCATATTGTAGCTTTATTCTATCTATCGGAGCTGCAACCTTTCCAGCAATTTCCTGCATCAACCTATAGCTAGTTGTTTTTTTCGGAAAATCCATTGTTTTCGGCTTTTCAACTCCCTCTTCATCATAAAATACTGATTTCCCATGATATGTAATATTATCCACACATCTGTCCATATCTTCACTGTGTGTCTGAATCACAAATTCCATCGCTTCATTTTGACCCGGAATATAAATTGGTCTATCAGATACTGAACTTAATTTTGCCGCAATAAAGTCTCTGCTCCCGTAAAACTCTGCCTGTTCCAAATAGTCTATGATCTTCTGATAATATCCCAACTTAAAAAGATTTCGGATTTTATTTGATGAGTCAAAATATATCTCATAAGCCATACCATTCAAGATATGTAATTTTGCTTGCGTTGGTATTTTACTGTTTTCCGAAAATCCATCTATAAATCTGTGACAAGCATAACTGTTTCCGTCTGCCGCTTGGTAAATATTTCGTCCCAAAACGAACAGTTCATTACCACTTGCAGTCTGAAAATCAATTCCATTTACAGATTGCACTGCCGGTTCCTGTTGTGGCCACGAGTGGCTTTTCAATCCATCAACAATTCCTTTAATTTTACTATCAGTGCTAAATCTAAATCTATTATCACTGTAAGCTTCTAAACTGTATGCCGCACCATCATAAATTGTATCTGGATTAAAATAAAACTCTCCAACAAGCGATGTATGCTCCCAAGGAATCTGTTTTCCGCTCGTTTTAGCAAAGAGGAATTCTCTTACTTTTTTAAATGTTGTTTCTATCGGCACCCTTGGCAGGGACATATACTTCAATAATGCCTCTGTATAGTATCCATGTCCAGTCCACACATTTTCTTTTGACGATTGTCCAGGAGATGTTGCAAAAGCAATAACTGAACCTTGTGGAGCTGAAATTGGTGCAAAATCCTTTATCGCGCCTCTATGCCCAATAATTTCTCTACAAGCATCAAGGATGACTATTTTGGTTTGATTTGGAAATCGATTTAAAACTTCAGTTAATTCAGATAACGGGAAAGCATTATATTTTACCAATTCGGGTCTAGCTTGGATATCAAGTTCAATCGGGGCCAATATATTGTCTCCGTCAACTTGGAAGCCATGTCCAGCATAGTATATAAGAGCAGCATCATAATTCTCTATTTTATCTGCAAATGAAAAAATTGCATCTGCTAAACCAGTTCTATCAAGATCCGTCCTTAATTCCGTGTCAAAGCCAAGATCCTTTAGTTCTTTTTCCATAGCTGTTGCATCAGCTATAGCGCAATTCAGGGCTGGCAGAATAGAGTACGCATCATTGCCAATACACAGGGCTATTCTTTTCATAGACTGTATCCTCCTCAGCTAATCTTCTTCCCTCGCATTCTTAGCCAGTCATAAGACCGTTGCCTGCTGCTCACCACGGAGAGGTGTGTAACTTATCAGAGCAGCGTAGGGAGCTACCGCTCCTAGTATATCACAATTTCATCCAGTTTTACAGACGCTTTCTTACCTTCATCACCGCACAATACATCAATCCGCCGATCATTACACCGACTGTGTTGTAGAAGATGTCTGATAGCTGTAATGTTCCCAAGTGAAGCAATAATTGTAGCATCTCAATACTTACAGAAAAGATAAATGCTATCTTACCGCTTTTCCACAGTATCTTCTTCCAGTCGCTTCCAATCTTCTCTCCGAACGTCCACATCACTACTGTTGAAAACGGCACCATCATAATTACGTTCTCGATGCACTCGGTGGTCAGTTGCTGTTCACCATTCACAGTCTCCCATATGCCCCAACCGCCCATAACATCGGACAAAGGATTCATCCACAGCTGACGGTTTAACAGGGTTCGGAACAGAATAAGTGAGGTCACAAAAGCTAAGAAAAACAACTTCCGGAAGAACACACTCTCCTTGAACTTCTGATACCATGTCACTATGGCATTCTTCCAGCCTTTGCCGGCTTCGGTAGGTTCATAAGCATAAAGATAGAAAAACATGGCTAGGAAGGAAAGCAGGAGTGAAAATCCAAATGGCTCATAGAGAGCAGTCAGGATGTTTGTGAGAATTTCCCCTAGTAAATCAATCGTTTCTTTCATCGTTGTTTCTTCTTTTATCAATACAGATGTTCCTAATACTTGCCGTCCATGACATCCTTCAGATACTGACCATACTGGTTCTTCTTCATGACCTCATAGACTTCCATCAGCTCATCCTTGCTGATCCATCCGTTCAGATATGCGATTTCTTCCAGGCAAGCAATCTTACGATGCTGATGTTGCTCGACAGTCTTTACGAAGTTGGTGGCATCCACCAGGCTCTCATGTGTACCTGTATCCAGCCAAGTGAAGCCCTGACCTAGCAATTCCACATTCAGAGTACCATCTTCCAGATACATACGGTTCAAATCGGTAATTTCTAATTCACCACGGGCAGACGGTTTCAGATTCTTGGCGAACTCGACTACACGGTTATCATAGAAGTACAGACCAGTCACGCAGTAGTTGCTCTTCGGATGTTCTGGCTTTTCCTCGATAGAAATGGCCTTACCGTTCTTGTCGAACTCAACAATACCGAATCGCTCCGGATCGTCCACATAGTAGCCAAACACCGTTGCGCCCTTGCCGTTTTCTGCCTTTTCCACCGCTGCGTTTAATCTCTTCTTCAATCCGTGGCCCGCAAAAATGTTGTCGCCCAACACCATAGCCACAGAATCGTTTCCGATGAAATCAGCACCAATGATAAAAGCCTGTGCCAGTCCATCCGGAGACGGCTGAACCGCATAGGTCAGATTCACACCAAACTGGTGTCCATCTCCCAGCAGATTCTCGAAACGAGGAGTATCCTGCGGTGTGGAAATAATCAAAATATCGCGGATGCCAGCGTTCATCAGAACGGACATCGGATAATAAATCATCGGTTTGTCGTAGATTGGCAAAAGCTGTTTACTTGTTACTTTTGTTAATGGGTACAGGCGTGTGCCTGAACCTCCTGCTAAAATAATACCTTTCATTCGTTTCTTCACTTCTTCTACTAAAAGTCTAATAAGTGAAAATCATTGTTGCTTGCCTATCATTTTCCAGCATCCCCCATATATTACACTTCCTAAACATCCCCCCAATGTGTTATAAAAGATATCTGATAACTGAAATGTGCCCAATCTCAAAAACAATTGAAGAAATTCTATGGATACAGAAAGAAAAAAAGTTATCTTTATGCCTTTCCAAATCATCCTCTGCCTTTCTCCAAATGTCCATATCAACGTAGCACTAAATGGCATCATCATAATCACATTCTCAATACATTCTGTTGTAAGCTTCTTTTTTCCATTCACTGTTTCCCAAATGCTCCAACCTCCCATAACGTTAGATAACGGGTTCATCCATAGATCTCTATTTAGGAGAGTCTTAAATAAAATGAGCGAAGTAACAAAACACAAAAGAAACAATTTACGGAACAACGCTGATTCCTTAAAAGTATCGTGCCACACAATAATTGCAGCCTTCCATCCCTTTCCAACATTAATTGGTCGATACGCATATAAGTAAAAAAACATAGAAAAAAAAGACAAAAGAAGTGAAAAGCCACATGGTCTGTATAGGGCAGTCAGTACGTTAGTTATAATATTATTGAGTATCTTAATTACTTCTGTCATCTTATTCTCATCTCTTAAAATCCAATTTTTTGTCTGCAAAAAAGCAGAAACTCCAAGTTAAAATGTGCAAAAAGCAGCTAAAGTACTATATAACAGAAAGACATTTATATATTCAGTAGTTATGCATGTTTATCCTTCCAGCTTAACGTTTCAAACCACTAATACGAATCTTCACCTTAGTTGAAAACTCACGTACTTCTCTCGGAAATGAAACATAAGACACTACTGCGATTTCAAAAATATAGATTAAAAATCCAGGAACTGCACTAAAACAAAATCCACACACCAAAAAGGCACATGTTTGAATAAAAGGATACAATTTCTCTTTGGTATTGTATTCCATCCATTTAAAATCAGGCAGACATAGAAAATACCAACAAATTGCTGATAACAGTGTCCCTACTGCAAAACTTTCCTTAACCTTATAGATTCCATAGCAGACAATGTTAAATATAAATCCTACAACAATAATCATCGTTAGTTTTATGAAATAAATATTTTGTTTTTTCTGTGCTTTATACAAATTAACATATACACTTTTTATGACAATATAAAAAATCTGAGCCGCAAAAAGCAAAAACATAACTTTAGCTGAATCAATATATTTCGTCAAATATATCTCTAAAATAAACCTTGCAGGAAAAGCACACGAAACAATTGCAGCTGCAAAAACCATTACATAATTTCTTGTTTTTCGTATCTGTGATTTATCAGTGGCCTTACAGAAATAATTATATAATGTTGTAGTCACTGGCGTAACTGCAACATTCATAAAGTTCTCCATACTAACAGCAAACGAATACTGTGCAAATGCCAACGTAGTCATCAAAGCCTTAACAAACCATCGATCCATACTCGTAAGCACAACAGATGACAAATTTCCGACTGTCAGCAAAATACCACCTTTAATATTATTTAATAACTCATTTAAAGAGAAAGAAGTTCCTCTATGCTCGCCTGCAACAAGTTTTTTGCAATTCAATTCCAAGGCAATCCACACGATAAAATACACAATGACGTTACTAAATAGAAAACATTGTGCATTATCTGTTTTAATTAAGTATACCCACATCATGTTTGCAAAAAAGATCAAAATCGTATTTGCATTCATGATTTTCCCGTAAAGAGAGAATTCCCCCGTTGCTTGGTATAGCTGTTTAAAATAGTTTGCCAGATTCAACGGTAGAATCGATAATGCAAAAAACACCAAAACTTCTTGCTTTAAAACAACTGCGACAAAAGCACAAATAATCGTAACAGCAATTTCAAAAAACCTCAGTGTAGAAAGATTTGTTCTTAAATCTTCTCCTCGGATATCTTGAACATTTTTCCCTCCGTATTTCAAGTACATTCCATCGACAAAGCCAAAGTGGAACAGACCGGCATAACTTACATAAAGCTGAAATGTCTTTATCGTTGCGTAGCTTTCCACGCTTAATTCCTTTGGAAGGACAAAATTTGTTATCAGGTTAAATCCTAAATTGATAAAATTTGCTATAAGGACGTACATCAGTCCTTTTTTCAGTGATGTTGACATTGTAGACTTTCTCTTCCTTTATTTTTTGAAGATTCAATGCTCTCAATCTTCAATTCCACTTTATATCGTATTAAACACGATTCGAAGTTTTACTTTTTCAAATGTTCTCTTGGTTGTTTTCTTTTTATTATATGGGAGCATCAAAATCTTCAATTTATATTTCAAATTATCTTTGTATTCTGCAAAAAATATAAAATCTTCTTTTGTTTTTTCTGGCATCATCTCGGAATACCCTTTTAGTATTTCCTTCGCCATATCACTTCTAAGGACATTTTTATTTTTAATGATCCCCCTCAGTGTATCTTTCAGAGAATGCCTTTGTGCTCCCAAAACATTTGCATCATGCTGTCTATACATGATATAGGCATTCTGATCTGAATAAAAAAAGCCATTCACAGCAAGACACACAAAGCTGATCCAGCTATCATGCATACTAATTACTGAAGGTTTGTATTGTTTCAGCTTTTCCATCAGTGCTTTATTAAACACAAATGTACATCCTGGTGTTCCATATGTCAGAATATCATACAATGGATTTTTAAATGTATTATCTGTAAACGATTTTCGGATAAATGTTAAGTCTTTGTCCACCACTTCAACTGCACTACTGTATAAAGCAGGCTTGTCTATATTCTCAATACATTTTACAGCAGAAATGATTTTTTCTTCTTTCCAGACATCATCCTGATCACACAGCGCATAATAATCGTAATTTATATCCGCTTTCCAAATCAAGTCCAGAAAACTTTTCGCGGGTTTTAAATTATTCCCTCCATAAACTTTAACCCTATCATACTTTTTCAATATTTCAACCGTTTTATCTGTAGAACCATCGTCACGCGCAAGAATATCAACATATATGTTCTTCTGCGCTAGTACGCTTTCCAATAGTTCTGGTAAATATTTTTCGCCATTATATGTAGATAATAATATTAAGCATCGACACATACTACACCTCTCAAATTATTCGCTTGCAATTGCTTGTGCTTTCGCATTATATGTTATATATAAAGCAATAATTACCCAAAGCAACTGCGATACATCAGCAACAGACAGCATTACCGCCACATAGGACACAAAACAGAGAAAAAAGCTGTTATTCATGTTTCTTGAATTTTTGAATGTTGCTTTTTTCCAAGAAGATTTAAGAAGCGAGTAGAATAAGCTAAAACATGCAATTCCACCTAACAAACCTTCCTCTACAAAATATCCAACATAACCGTTGTCAATGGTATCTCTTACCTGCCATACTCCATTTATACGATAACTTAATTTCCCCCTTGTATGGCAACTTGCTCCCAGTCCAAATACTGCATTATGTATCAGCATCCAAGAAATACCCGATAACTGTATCATTCTTGACGAAAGCCCCGTTGAAGAATTTCCGCCAAAATTTTCAATTGTTTCTCCACTATCTCCAAACGCAATTATTATTGATTTAATTATGTTTGTAAATTGTTGTGAAACAGTCGGCACCGCAAAAGAAACAAACACTGCCAAACAAGCAATTACACAACCTGCACAAAAAATTTTATTTCTTGTTTTTTTATCTGTAATAAGTATAAACACCAAAAGCAACGCAAGCAGTACAACAATTGTTCCTCTTGACTCTGTTAAGAATGCTGCGACAATATTTAGACCAAGAATACATCCATTCCACCTTCTTCTTTCATTTTGCCACATATACAATGCTAAGGGGATAATAAGCGCACAATACATTGCATAGTATACCGGATGCCCAAATGTAGCTTCTGCACGAATGATGCCCATTCTTACCGTAGACTCCATTAAAACATTCCGAGATACCGTATTCAAAGAATAAAACAAATTTGAGCCAATCAGAACATTGATAATGCTGATAACTGCTATTATTCCACTTGCATCTACGATTGTTTTCACGCACAGATACACATCTTCTTGATCCTGTATAATTTGACAAATCAAGACAATCAGTATCAGTTGCTCAACAATGACTGTAAACTCCGTATTGATTGCATCAGATAAGCTTGAAACATAATACCCGTTTGCCAAAATTCTTGCTGCAAAATAAATAATCAACGGCCAATATAGGCCAGTTGCTTTCAATGGTTTCCTAATTAGTATTATTTTTTTGTTTCGGAAACATACACATAGAAGAAGTATCAGCAACAAAATTCTGCTGGCTTTCAGAAGAGGCATACCTCCACCTAGTTCAATTGAAAAATAGTCCGGCAATATCGGGTAAAATGCCATAAAAAATATAATGAATTTTTTATTTCCTCTCGATGCCGCCCAAATTGCCGCTAATATAAAAACAATCAAAAATATCATAGTTATATTACTCCATATCGCATTCTTTCCATCCTGTATTCTATACTTTTTATCGTTTTATTCTACCCATCACTTTTTTTATTGTTCTTTTTAGTCCTTTGGGTACCATCCCAGAAATCGTATACTTTACAATATCTTTCTTACAGGTTTTGTGGAAATACTGATCCACGGCCTCATAACCTTTTTCCTTGTACAGTTTCAAGATTTCCTCACGCTTAGGACTATATTTACTCGGAGAATACAACTGATCATTATGTTTTGCAACTTTTTCAAAATCCGAAGTCATCAGCGCAAACTGATCTTCACACTGTTCCAGAACATTATTGCCTTTATCCGTATTGACCAATAGGCAAGAGATTCCCTTTCCATTGGATAGTCCCTGCTTTACATCATAGGAAGGATATTCCTCATGGAACCCCCAGAAATCGCCTACAGTCAAATCACCTACACGCTCTTCTGATGCAAATGGGCAGGAATAACAATTCTCACGATATGTATAGGACTTAGAGAAAAAATGAATGTATGCAGTGCATCCGCCCATCAACACTTTTTCCTTAAATCCATGTCCTTCACCCACATAGACGCTCCGCGTGATCATTCCCTGTCCTTTGGTCTTATCTCTGAAATAGAACTCAGTAATTTTACCACCAAGTTTTTTTCCATGAAATTCTATAAAATCTTGAAACAATCTCTTACTAGGAACACCATGACAAATGATATCTATTGTAATCAGGTTGTTATATTCTTTTTTCAAGTATTTTTTTAACCCAGCAATCTGACAGGGTGTTCCAGAGAATAAAACTACTTTTCCCTGTATCAAATCCCGCTTTGCCTGCGAATAAGTATCTCCAATTTCGCTCTGAACATACTTTGAACCCTGTAATAAGATCAGCTTATCCAGTGAATCAACGCGAATATGTTTCGGTTCCAGTATTCCATTTTCCATAGGGAGTGCTGCACCGTATACTATGCCCTCGTTCTTCAAAACAGCTTCTGCAATCACTGCAAAAGCACCACCAGATGCGGACTTCCGTAACAAAACACTATTTTTAGAGGCAGCTGCATAAACCTTTTTAGGTTCTTCCGTTTTGGGTTTGTTCTGGTACCCACAAACCGTCATACATGCTCCACACTGAACACATAAGTCCTGCTGAATTACAGGATAGATAAATCCATATTCATCCGCCTGCATTTTAATTGCCGATTTCGGGCAAATATTCATACAAGCTCCACATCCACAACATTCTTTTTTATCCTTGTATAGAATAATCTCGCTCATCTTTTTTCTCCCACCAGAAATTCATCCGCCTCCTGAACCTTTCTAGCGATGTATTCCTGTGTCTGCATATAGTTCATCGGCTTATTCAGCATGTTGATCAGTTCTTTTTCTCTTCCAATTTCAAGAAGTCTTGATGGAATTTTCATATCTTCCAACAGGGAATGTATTTTATTGATTCGATTTTTTTCAGTCGGATAACATACAACCGGCTTTTCATACTTGATAGAAAATACCGTCCCATGAAATGTTCCAGTAATTATTTTTTCCGCATTTCGGAACAAATCAACCCATTCGTAAGGACTCAGATTAATAAATCCTTCATCATAATATGTTTTATAATCACCCGCGCCGATGATCTTCAAGCTGTTATTCTGTGCATACTGTTTCAATTCCTCCACCATAGAAGGTGTCAGTTTACAATCATAAATCAATATATATTTGTATGGTTTCGGCTGAATATTATCTTTCTTAATATTAGCATCAAAGTTATAGAGGAATGTCGGATCAAGCATCTTTTCTGCGTTTCTTCCAGAAACTCTTTCAATAAACTTTACAGTTTCTGTATCACGTCCTGAAATGCGGTCGATATTCTTCAATCCAGAGGCAACCTCTGCCGGAACCTCTGTATCCTCCGTTACAGCCCCCACACTTGGTGCATAAGCAATTGTCTGTTGTTCTTCAAGACCTGTTCCGAATTTTAATGGATGATATCCAGAACCACACAAATTCCAGATCTCATCACTTCCCAACACGATTAGATCTAGTTTTAACGTCGCAATTTCTTCTGCACTTTTTACAGAGTGCGTACGAGGAATGGTATGTTCGTATTTCGTGAACGTCTGCAATTGCTGAATTTTTTTTATATAAGTAGCAGGTGTGTCAATTCCAAATCTGAAATGAAGAATGTGAATGATGTTCTTCCGCCAATGCCTTGGATTTACATAGTTTACAACTACGATTTCCGCTTTCGGGTACAGTCTCCGAAGTGTTTCATACATCGCCTTCATCTGAAGAAATGCACCATAATTTTTTACGTAATGATGTGTTAAAATTCCTATTCTCATTTTTTTGCCATTCCTATCGCATCTTTTAAATACTGCTTGCTGCTCTGCCGATTCTGTTCTATGACATCATACACTTTTTCATAGTTGATTTCCGACTTCATACTTTCTAAATCGAAGCAAAAATCCTCTTTGATAGGGCGGTTTGTAATCTGAAGTTCACTCAGCAAGGCTGTTACTTTTTTGATTCGGCTTTCATTTGTCAGATATACCTTAAACTGCCTGCGATTCAGAATAGAGAATACTGCACCGTGAAAAGTTCCAGTAAACACAAACTCCGCATTTCGGAACATTTCCACCCACTCAAATGGTGTCAGGTTTACAGTAACTTCTGAATATCGTTTGTCGCATTCACCCGCGCCATAAACCGCCAAACCATGCTCTTTTGTATAATAAAAAATTTGATTTAAAATATTTTCCGGTAGATTTTCGCAGTAGTAAAACAGAATATATGGCTTTCTTTTTGCTTTCAATTCTGCCCGTGGAAATTCGGCCAAAAAAGTAGGATCTAAAACTCGTTTCGGTGCGTTCCCTGTTACCTGTTCTACCAGCTGCTCTGTCAGGTCATCTCGCGCAGAAATCCGCTTAAACTTTCTGATACCATCAATAACATACTGCGGAATTGCTTCATCCGCTGCCGTCTTTCCTACACTCGGCGCATATGCAATCAAATTTTTACACGTTAATCCTACACCAAATTTAAGTTCAGCATTTCCCTTTGTATCTCTGTAGTTCCACACTTCATCACTGCCAACAACAATGCAGTCAAATGCTAATTCATTGATCTGTCGAGCATTAAAACATCTTTTGGAAAGGACCATTTCTTGATTTCTTGCTTTCGCAAAAGTGTTCGGAATATGAATCTTAGCAAACCATTCTTTCAGCGTTTCTCTATTTTTATAAAATCGAAACCCCCCCCCGACATTGATGATATAATGTTTTATGTTTACATAATCTATAATCTGTACTTCATCTTCAGGAAATAGTTCTGAAATTGCTTCTCTTAGTGCCCACGCTTGTAAAAAAGCACCATAATTGTTGATATATTGATGTGTTAATATTCCGATTTTCATTTCACTTCTCCAGCAAGTTGTAAATATCTCTCCTGTAGTTTCTTCGCTTCAAAGGCAATATTATAGTGGTGTTCTGTAATCAACTTCGTGTTGTCATTACGCTCATTCTGCTGCAACGCATCACTCAGTGTTTTTGCCCATACAGAAACAGATTCTGTAAGCGGAACAAATTTTGCGTACTGTGACAACCCAATTTCTCTTGTAATGGCTGACGAAAAGACACACGGAAGGTCCGCTGCCTGAGCCTCTACGCCCACAACCGGAAGGCCTTCCCAGATTGACGGCAAAACAAAGCAGTCAAATGCTTGATACCACTCATTGGCGTTTCCAACATTTCCAACGAAGGTTACATGCTCACTGATACCAAGGTCTTCCGCCTTTCTTTTAATTTCATCCATCAGTTCACCATCGCCTAATAGAACAAGATGTGCCTGAGAATCAATTTTTAAGACATCTGCAAAAACATCCACTAAGAATGTATGGTTTTTTTGCGCCATAAAGCGTCCAACATGCCCCACAACGTGTTTGTTTTCCAGATCGTTTTCCTTGCGAATCTTATTACGAATTTCTGGGTTATAGATAAAGCGCTCGACGTCTATTGCATTTGGAATCAGCACATAGTCATTTTCATCTACTACTTTTTGTCCAAAATAGCATTTTGCAGCCTCGACACCACAAGAAAAATGATGCGTCATATTTGTGGGAAGGCAAGCCTTACAAACAAGCTTGATTGGAAGCTTCCAGTCTTTCGTTATGCTTGCTCCATGTGCATGAAAAATGCGCACAGGAATTTTGCTCACTTTGGCAGCATGAAGTGCATACACGCCAAGCGCCCCATTGTGCGCCTCAACAATTTTATATTCCGGATGCTCATGGAATAATTTTCTCATAAACTTGAGATATTCAGGATACTTCGCTGGATTCAGTCCCGGTGTATGGTAAATCCTTCCACCCATAGATTTGATTTCATCATCATATGCTCCCGGTTTTTTCTTGTTACACAAGAAATCAAACTGGACTTTTGACTTATCCATATATCGATAATAGTTCATCAGCATTGTCTCAATACCAGCACGATCCATATTGCTGACAGAATGAAGAATTCTTATCATTGCCTTTTCTCCTTATAAATTTCTTTTCACAATACGGGTTACGTACTGTCTTCCTGCTGATAAATATTTTTCTCAGCAATTAAAATGTCAACCGCTATATTCTATGTTCTATTTCACTACCTCTGTTCAGATGAAGCACTTCCAATATGTTATTCATAAACCAGAGTGCTCCATACAAACGCAGGTAGTGATACTGAAAGTTCTTATGATAATTACATCTGCTGTTACTGAACCTAGGTAGCGAGAAAAAACCGCTCTCACAGCTCCACCCATCTCTTGAAAGGTGCAGTAATTACGCTATTTTTTGAGCATTTTCACTATGTGCATCTCACTACCTGCGTTCGGTTAGAGGAGATTATTTATCATGAAAATCTTCATTATCTTTCACCCTTGTATAACGCTAAAGTTTTATCAACTATTTTGTTCCAATCATACCGACCGCAGATATACTCTGCCGCATCCTCTTTATATTTCTGTACCAAGTCTTCTCTGTCACATAATTCTTGTAATCTTATTCTCAAATCATCTATATCTGACTTTCTGAACACTTCAGCTTTATCCTCAATAACCTCCGTGCACTCCTTTATATCAGACACAAGACAGCAATTGCCATAACTCATAGCCTCTAGAAGGCTAAGTGGCATACCCTCAAGGTCACTTGGGAGTACATATATATACGCATTACTGTAAAGTTCCTCCAACATCTGTCCCTGTACAAACCCAGTGAATATAATTCTTTCGTCGCCCTGTGCCATCTTCTTTAATCTGTCCATATATTCATCGGTATCAGATGAACCGCCAGCTATTACAAGTTTCTTGTCTGTATCTATCTGCTTGAATGCATCTATAAGATAATGTTCTCCCTTTTCAGGAACGATTCGTCCCAGATATAGAATATATGAATCCTTTAATAATCCAAATCGTTTGTTAATTATGTCAGCATGTTTTATCTCAGGTCTGTTTACGCCATTTGGAATGAACACAGTTTCTCGGCCATATGTATCCATAAAATATCTCTGAACACCTTTGCTGAGTACAATTATTTCATCAGCATGTTTCACCGCCATCTTTTCACCAAAATGAATATACTTTGCGCCGAATCCTGATTTCCATTTTTCTCTCTGCCAGTCTAGACCATGAACTGTAACTATTACTCTTTTCCTAAACAATTTAGGTATAAAGCAAAACGCCGCTGGTCCTTCGGCATGTATATGAACCACATCGTACCTTCCAAATAAGCTGCAAAGTGCTGCAAAAAATGATGACGACACAGCAGCAAGACCTTTTTTCTCTATAGTTGGAACAGTTTTTATTCTGACATTCTTGTACTCTTTTCCTATGAAAGTGTCATACTGTGAACCACTCACATGGTGCCCTTTTCTGTTATAGCAAGTAACCTTGTGTCCCAGTTCGGCCATACGAATACTTAGTTCTTCAACGACTATCTCCACACCACCTTCTCTGGATGGGATTCTCTTCTGTCCAAACATTGCTATTCTCATATCTACTTCGATCCTTCTCTTCCCAGTACAACTTTTACTGTCTTAAGCACAATCTGAATATCAAGTCCAAAGCTCCAGTTCTCTATATACTCCGTATCCAGTCTCACGACCTCCTCGAAGTCCGTGATATCGCTTCGTCCGCTCACCTGCCACATTCCGGTGATTCCCGGTTTAGTAGCAAGTCGGCTCTTGTGGTGCATATCATACTGCTCCACCTCAGAGATAAGTGGTGGCCTTGTTCCAACCAGTGACAGATCCCCTTTTAGCACATTGAAGAACTGTGGGAACTCGTCTATGGAGAAGTCTCTGATATACTGACCTATTCCCTTCTTCTTGGTGCCGTCCGGCAATATCTTGTTGCCTATGACTCTTGGGTCAAAGTCCATCTTGAACATCTTCGAATCGCTCATGGTGTTCTGCGCCATGAGTTCCTTCTTGCGCTCCTCAGCGTCCATGTACATGCTTCGGAACTTGTACATCTTGAATATCTTGCCGTTCAGTCCCACTCTCTCCTGCTTGAAGAAGATCGGTCCCGGGGACTTGATGTATATGATAGGTCCTATAAATATGGTGAGGATGAGCGTGAATATGCTACCCACCAGACCACCTATTATATCTGCCGTTCTCTTGAGCAGCATCTGCTTCGGTGTTGCGTAGTTCATCATGGTCGTGACCACGGTCTCACCGTTTATCTTCTGGATGAGCTGCTTGTCGCCGTGGGTCTTCACGATGGATGATATGCACATGTGAACCGTGATGCCGCCCTCGACAAATGCCTCTATCAGGGTGTTCGCATATCCGTATGCGCCGCGCACATCCACGTATATCTCGTCCACCCATGCGGTTCTCACATAATCAACTGCGCTGTTGTAATCTGCCACCACCGGTACTTCCTGGATCTCCTGACCGACGAGGTTTGCATCTATCACCATGACACCTACTATATCAAACCCGGAGTAGTTCTTCTCCTTGAGCCCTGCCACCACATCATCTGCTATATGTCTGGTGGTCATGACCAGAAGCTTCTTGCCCTTGCCCTGCTCTGCGTATTTCTCAAGATGCTTCTTCCACAGACTCCTCACTGCAAATGTAGCATATACGTATATGACCCACATAAGCATGATGGTCGTCCTGGAATATATAGATGTATCCTTGAGGACAAACACATACAGAAGGAGCAGTGCAACTATCACGAAACCATTTTTGAAGCTGGACACGAATTCCTTGAAATGTCCTCTTCTGAGTACACCCTCATATGTATTTAGAAATATCATGGCTACTATATCCGCAAGCTCTGTGATGATAGCCAGTGCAAGATAATCTCTGTCCGCATACGGATTTACCATGCCGTGTCTGATCTGGAATGCCACAAGAAATGATAACTGTAGCACTATTAGATCAAGCAGCATGAAGTCGAAGTGCTTCAGCCAGCCCTTTGCTCCTTTTTGATACATAATTTTTCTCTCCTCATCCTCTGTAAAAAATAAACCAATTCATACATGTCATAGCTCAGCTTTCATGATACATCATGATATGTGAACCATCTCATCTGTGAACTGCAGGTCCCACCACAGCAGACACCGGCACCTGTGGCTAGGTGCCTGATCGTGCCGCCATAATGGCGCGCATTGCTGCGCTGATATCAAGAAAATCAATTACTTAACAACGTAAGTAATAGTCTTCTTGTATGCGTTGAAGTTCTTTGTAGCTCCAACCTTGACAGTGATCTTAACCTTTGTACCGGACTTTACGCCCTTAGCAATGGAGATCTTACCGCCTGATACCTTTACCTTGCTGTTGTTTGTAGCGTATGCAACCTTTGCCTTACCCTTTACACCAGATACGGCAATCTTCTTTGAAGTGTTGTTTGTCTTGATGCCAATCCACTTCTGATTGCACTTACTGATCGTGTAAGTGATAGTCTTTGATCCGGCATAGTTACCCTTACCTGTGATCTTGATTGTATACTTACCAGCATTCTTGGCCTTTGTTGTACCGGATATTACATAGTCTGTGCCAGCCTTAAGTTTCTTGCTGCCATTCTTTACAGTGATCTTAGCTGCCTGAGCCTTACCTGAGTAAGTAGTCTTTGCAACTGTAGCCTTCGCATATGAAGGTACGCTGTACTTAACTCTGTAGTAAACTGAGCTTGTGAATGAGTAGTTGCCCTTACCCTTGATCACAGCCTTGTGTAAACCTGGCTTGATGGCTACATCACCAGTAACTGTGTAATCCACGCCAGCCTTGAGAGTCTTGCCGTCAGCCTTAACTACAGGAGTAGTCTTAACCTTGCTTCCTGTATAGTACTTGTTTGCTGTAGCTGTATTAGCTGTTACCTTCTTTGCAGCTACTGTATACTTGAATGTCTGCTCACCGGTATAGTTGCCCTTACCGCTGATAGTGATCTCATATGTACCTGCATTTGTAACCTTGTTCTTGCCTGTTACTACAAAGTCTGTTCCTTCAACAAGTGTCTTTCCGTTGATTGTAACAGTAAGCTTTGGTGACTGTGTCTTACCTGTGTAGGTAAGCTTTCCAGCTGATACAGCTGCTGTGTCAACATTAATCTTAGCCGGTGATGTGTTAGCTGCAAATGCAACTGTTGGGATCATCATAGCTACGCATACTATTACTGCCAATATCTTCTTTAAATTCTTCACGATAAATTCCTCCTTCCCTAAATTTTGTCGTAAATGAATTATTATATATGATAAAACCTTCTGCATGCCACTGTACAGTCGGTAATATCCACTTTTATTTGTCCTTGGACGATGCAGCTTCCTGGCCATATCTGCCATACTCACCATAGCCGTACTGCTTGTAATACTTGCCGTATTTGCCGTAGTATTTCTTGTATGCTCTTCCGGCGGTCTCAACTCTGTTGAGGATGACTCCAAGGAGGGTACATCCGACCTGGGAGAGCTGCTGGAATGACTGCTTGATGAGATTCCTGGATGTCTCGCCAGCTCTGACTACCAGTACTGCTCCGTCACACAGTGATGCTATCTGTGCGGCGTCCGCCACGCTTCCAAGTGGTGGCGAATCTATGATGACATATCTGTATGTCTCGGCAAGCTTGTCAAGGATCTCTGCAAACCTCGCATCCTCGAGAAGTGCTGATGGGTTCTCCAGGAGATTCATACAAGGCACAATGTATGCATTTTCAACCTGTGTCTCATACACGACATCCTCTATCTCTGCCTGACCGGAGAGATAATATCCAAGGTCCTGAAGCTTTTCTGTATTGTTAATGTGATGTCTCTCTTTTATAACTGACTTTCTCAGATCCACGTCAACCAGCACTGTAGGGAACCCCGCCTCAGCAAGCATCTTCCAAAGGTTGATAGCTATGCTGCTCTTTCCCTCGTTTGGCATGCTGCTTGTTATAAGTATCTTTTTGGTGTTCTTGCCACAGAACTTTATGTTTATTCTGAGCCTGTTCATGGCTTCCTCTACTGCATATGGCAATTCCTGGAACTCTACATTCAATTTCTTCATGCTTTGCTCCTCTCTTTCCTCTTACTGTGTTTCTGTGTTATATCCTGAACATCATCTGTTCTGAACTGTTCGCTCTCCGGGATGACTGTGAGTGGAACTATACCGAAGTACTTCTCCATATCCTCTGATGTGTGGATCGTGTCATCCATCAGGTAGCCTATGATGATGAATATACAGTAGATAAGAGCTCCGAGCAGCGCTCCGATGGCTGTATACTTCATGTAGCTTGGTCCTACCTTCTTATCTGCAACCCTTGCGACCTGCGCTATGTTTGGTGCATTCGTGCTCATGGTGTCAGGAAGGTAATCTATGGCAACATTCGCCAGTGTGTTTGCTATATCGCATGCCTGCTGCTTGTCTGTGCTTGTGACTACGATCTGCAGCACTCGTGTATCAGTCGGATTCACCAGTGATATCATCTTTGCAAGCTGTTCTGAGTTCATGTTGAGGTTCATCTTGTCTATGACCTGATCGAGGACCGGATAGCTCAGTATCAGTTCCTCATAGTCAGCGGTAAGTGATGATCCTATGTTCAGATCCTGAAGATTGACTATGGAATCATCGGATGCTGACACCACGTACAGCTTGGCTGTGGACTGGTATGTCGGCTTTATGAAGAAATACGCGTATGCGTTGAATAACACCGCACCTACAAGGAAACACAATATAATATAGGGAAGCTTCTCGAGCAGCGCCATTCCCATATCCAGAAGGTCTATCTCGTTCTCCTCACCCTCAGCAGCCTTATATGCACTAAGTGCTGACGGCTGTGTCCCCGTATCTCTCTCTGTTGTTTCAACTCTGTTGGAATTCATAATCTCCTCCGTGTATTATCTATTTGTATTCTTTGTAGAACAATGTCAGTATCGCCTTCTGCAGACTTTCCTCATCAGGCTGTACCTCGACGAACCCCAGATCATCCACTGACTCTGTCCCATCTATATTGACCGTTCCCGCATCCTTGTTCTTGAGAACAAGCAACGCGAGCTTGGAAAACTTCTGTGAGTTTATGTCTGTGACCATGTAGTCACCCAGCGCATCATATATCGTAAGAGGGTATTTGTTATCCTCGCTACACTTCTCACCCAGGTTCTTCTTCAGGCCTTCTTTGTACTGCTCCTGTCTCTTCATTCGCTGTACATTCGTCTCATCACCCACATAATATCTGTCATGTACGAAATGTACTGCCTGCTCGTCTGTGAGCTTTATGGTCTCTCCCAGCTTCATGGTCTTGTCAACCTTTGAGAAGTCGTCCTCTATAGTGACCGTGACGCCTCCCGCCAGATTGTTGATAGTTCCTATGGCTCCCATGTTCACTGCGGCGTATCCGTCTATCTTCTGACCACCCAGGAAGTTTGAAACTGTCTTCACCACATTCTGACAGCTTATCTCCATGCCGTCGCCATTCTCATGGGCAAGCGAGAGCTGTGCAACTGACGTTCCAAGACTTGTACCATCCGGCTTCAGTGATTCCTGCTCGACCATCAGGTTTCTGTCCAGTGAAATGGTCCTGTATGTGCCATCCGTCAGATCTCTGACCATGAGCATGACGACATCGCATCGCCCTGCGCCCTCATAGTCTGTCACCTTCTGGACTTTTCCCATGTTGTCGATTCCCATGAACAGATATGTCTCTATGTTCTTCTTCGGAACATATTTTACCCCGTCCACCTCTATCATCCCCTCTACGGGCTGGGTTGTCGTCCTGCCATCCGCCTGTCCGCCGTCTGCAGGTCTCAGGGCTATGACTAACATCACGCACAGTATCGCAGCTGCTGCGACCACTGCGCCTATCTTTCTGTATATTCTCTTTTTTTCTGAAAGTGTCATATTTCTGTATGACATATGTATCACCTCATTCTGGTTTGTTCCCCTCAGAAGAGCTGCCTGTTTGCCATCATCTTGTCCGGGACTTTTCTGTTATCTCAGCATGCTGAGTAACAGAAGATCAGTTCCCGCTGTTGGCCACTTCTTCTCGCACACTATGAGCGCGCACAGAATTATGAACAGCACCACGCTGATTATTATCGCTGTTTTCTTAGACATGATATGTCCTCCATGTAAATTATATCCTATATTATTTTATTGTTTTTACCGGTTGCTGCCATGTCTGACTGTCAGTTTTTTATGGCATTATGTATTTTATCTTCTGCTGATTACGGGTGTATCTGATGGTCTTTGAGGAGCTGTACGCCGTATGTGTCAATCTGCTTTACAAAGTCCTCTCCGAGTTTCTTCGAAAGCGCCTCGCGGCCCAGCCATAAGTTCGGCACCCTGTGATGCATACCGTGACAATCACTGCCTATTATGTGTGCCGTGCCGTTTCTGAACATCTTGAACATCCGCCCCTTCTGCCGGAAATCCAACAGCGTCTCCGCATTCACCTGAACAGTCACTGGAAGCTCCAGCACCTGCTCCACATAGGATTTGTTGCCTGGTATCTTTAAGAATCGCTCTATATGAGCCAGTATAATATGGAAATGTCTTTTCTCTATTAAGTCTCTTACTTCATGCACTACTGAATCACTCCATGTCACAAATGGCATCTCAAGCAACATGATGTTTGTTCCTTCTATTGTAAGTGCATCAACTCTCTCTGCCCGGCTGATGCCATCGAAGAAAGCAACCTCTGCCCCCATCATAATGTGCGGTATATCCGCATTCTCCGCCATGACCTTGTCATATGCGTTTTTTCTGTTTTCAACAAATCTCTCTACCCTGTTGGAATCCGCATAAAAGTGCGGTGTTGCGATCATAATGTCAACACCTTGCTCTCTGCACATCCTGAGCATACCTATAGATGTCTCTACATTTCTGCTTCCATCATCTATTCCCGGTAATATATGTGAATGAAAATCTATTACACTCATATCTTCTCCTCTGCTCTCACACTAATGTAACAAATTCGACACAATTTTTCAATTAAATTTGTTGTTAATTTATGAACAAAATTATTCATCCGAGCAAGAATTTTGTGTGCATTTTATATAAAAAGCAAAAACCGGATAGTTTAGGTCTTCTTTTCAGTTAAGATCTTCACTATCCGGTATTTCTATATTATTTGTTATACATACATCTCTTTGCCGTTGTTCAAGCAATATATGCCAAGCTGACCGCCCTTGCCACAGCCACAGTCGATAGCGACGTTGTTGTTCTGCTTGACGATCTTGCCTTCCGGTGTAGGAACGCAGCCAACCACAAGGGTTCTATCCTTGTAGTATGTCTTGTCCAGATCAGCAGGCTCTGTCACGAAATCCTCTATGCCATAATCGTCAAGCACCTTGTCCGCCTTGAATCCCTTTATTCCGGCATTCACGAGCACGAATTTCTTTCTAGCCATCATGACCTCAAGGAAGGCTTCCTCTGATATCTCATCGAGATAATCCACGATATCTTCTCTTTCGTCATCGTCCAGCTCTACGAACTCATCTATGACACCCTTGAGCTCGTCGCCAAGCATCGAAGTGATCCTGTCCATGATCGCCTGTGGTGGTACGCTTCCGGTATTCCTGATATGGTCATCAAGAGCCTTCAGTGACTGTGTTATCTTGTACTCGTTTCCTCCTACTACCGCGATGATATTGTCCCTGCTCATCATATCCTGAAGTATCTTTATAGAACCTCCGCCAGCTCCGATAATGTTGCCGACAACATACAGTACATCCTCACCCTCGAGTGTGTTGATAACTGCATCCTCATTCATAATATCTTCTTCCTTTATATCGTCAAGATTCTGAAATTTCAGTTTCGCAAGAGCCCTCTTGTACGCCTCATAATCGCCGTTTATTCCTGAAATTGCATAAAACATCTATCCTGTCCTCCTTGTAAAAATATATATCAGACTTAAGAGCTGTGTGAAGGATCGTCGAATTCCTCACCCCGTCTGACAACTGTATCTTATTATAGCATAACTTCTGTGTAATGTGTCTAATGTTATGCCATTTTTGAGAGGCATTTTTTCGACAGATTTATGTGCCATCTGATATAGTCTTTACCTTTTGCCGAGCTCCCAGAATGCTACCGTGCTTGCCGTAGCCACGTTCAGGGAATCTACGCCGTGGAACATAGGTATCTTTATTGTAAAGTCACTGGCATAAATGGTTGAAGTCTTGAGGCCTTCCCCCTCTGTGCCAAGAATGACCGCAAGCTTTTCAACTTCCTTGAGCCGCGGATCATTGATATCTATAGTATCATTTCGTAGAGCCATAGATGCTGTCTTAAATCCCATGGCATGAAGCATATCCATTCCTGCTGTCATATCGCCTATATAAGTCCACGGAATCTGGAACACTGTCCCCATGCTGACCCTTGCCGATCTTCTGTACAGCGGATCACTGCAGCCGCCGGTGAGCAGCACTGCATCCATGCCAAGAGCAGCCGCCGACCTGAATATTGTCCCGACATTTATCGGATTCATGACGTTCTCAAGGACTGCTATACGATGAGCATCACTGCACACCACTTCCGGCGATGGAAGCACTTTTCTTCTCATAGCGCACAGCAAACCTCTGATCAAGGCGAATCCGGTTAATTTTTTCAGGACTTCATACTCAGCTGTATACACCGGAATATCTCCACCAATCGCCATAATATGTTCTAAAACCACATCCGCCGGATCTCCATTATTCCCAGCAGGCAGATCTATCTGATCGCTCATAGACTCCATCGCTGATTTCATTGCCGATTCTTTTTGCATCCATCTATCTAGCTGTTTCTTTTCTATTAATATGGATACAGGCTCATATCCAGCATTCAGTGCACGCTGGATGACGTTCGGACTTTCAGCTATGAAGAGACCTATGTCCGGCTCGTATATGTGAGCCAGCTGATTCTCAGACATTCTGGCATATATATCAAGTTCCTGGGCAGCCAGATCCCTAATCTCTATAATTCTCATACATTTGTCCTTGCTATCCCACGTTTGCCACTTCTATCATACATAGTCACTGCAAATCTCACTTCTTCATTGCTATCATACATCATCGCTGCAATCACACTTCTGCCAGAGCAGTTTCGAGATCGGCTATGATATCCTTCACATTCTCGATGCCGACTGAAAGTCTCACAAGATCAGGGCTTACTCCTGCTGCCAGAAGCTCCTCATCATTCATCTGCCTGTGTGTAGCCGACGCTGGGTGAAGCACGCATGTGTGTGCATCTGCAACGTGTGTTGCTATCATTGCCACCTTGAGTCCCTTCATGAACTTCTCAGCAGCGCTTCTGCCGCCCTTTACACCAAATGATACTACGCCGCAGGTTCCATCAGGCATGTACTTCTTTGCTCTCTCATAATATTTGTTGCCTGGAAGTCCAGGATAGTTTACCCATGCGATCTTCTCATGCTGCTCCAGGAACTGTGCAACTGCCAGAGCATTCTCGCAGTGTCTAGGCATACGGACATGAAGTGACTCAAGTCCAAGGTTGAGCATATATGAATTCATCGGAGCAGGAATCGGACCGAGATCTCTCATCAGCTGTGCAACAATCTTATTGATGTAAGCGCCTTCTTTGCCAAATTTCTCAGCATACACTATTCCGTGATAGGACTCATCAGGAGTGGTAAGTCCTGGGAATTTGTCCGCATGTGCCATCCAGTCAAACTTTCCTGAATCCACGATGGCTCCGCCCACTGTGGCATCATGTCCATCCATGTATTTTGTTGTGGAATGTGTGACTATGTCTGCTCCCCATTCTATAGGTCTGCAGTTGATAGGTGTTGCAAATGTATTGTCTATGATGAGCGGAACCCCATGTGCATGGGCTGCATTTGCAAATCTCTCTATATCAAAGACAATGAGTGCCGGATTGGCTATCGTCTCACCAAATACTGCCTTGGTGTTCGGTCTGAACGCAGCCTCAAGCTCCTCGTCCGAGCAGTCTGGATCCACAAATGTGAAATCTATTCCCATTCGTTTCATCGTGACTGCAAACAGGTTAAAGCTTCCTCCATATATGGTTGAAGATGCCACCACGTGATCTCCTGCGCCCGCTATATTAAATACTGAAAAGAACGTTGCTGCCTGACCTGATGATGTGAGTACAGCCGCCGAGCCGCCCTCGAGAGCGCAGATCTTTGCTGCCACATAATCATTTGTCGGATTGGCAAGTCTTGTATAGAAATATCCGCTCGCCTCGAGATCGAACAGTTTTCCCATATCCTCGCTTGTATCGTACTTAAATGTTGTGCTCTGTACGATAGGTATCATTCTTGACTCTCCATTTTTCGGCTGATATCCAGCCTGTATACACATTGTCTCCCTTTCCATTTTTCAATTCTCCTCCTTGTTTTTCCTTGACGCACAATGCAGATGACATCTGTGATCTTTATGGTGCCATCTGCATTATAATACATTTTTTCTTATTTATCTGTTATTATTTAATATTTCTCTATCACCTTGTGCTCAATACTTCTGTTGTTGAGCATGAACATGTATCGTCCGTTTATCAGACTTATGTCATCCTCGGCCGCCGCCACATCTACGTTGATTCCATTCTTTACACTGATGCTCAGATCGGCATTTACACCGGACAGGATTCCCCTTCCATCTCTGCTGCCTATGGCAAAGCTCTGTTCACCTATCACTGTTATCCTTGTATTGGCATCCTCTATTATGGTCTCCGCCTTTCCATGGTCTGATCCTATTCCTATACACGAATCACCCCTAAGGCTCATGTCTATATGCGCTCTGCATATATCAACTCTGCTGCCATCACCATCCAGTGTACCCACGGCGACGTAACGACTGCTTGATCCTCTGAGTGCTATGGAAGTGTTGCTTATCTTTATATCAGCATGCCCATTCACTGATCCTATAGCGACACCATTTGCAGCGTCAAACTGTATGTTCATGTCACACTGGAGAAGCTTCAAGTCAACAGGACTGTCGATACTTCCCACAGCAACGCCATTTTCACCATTCACGCAAATGTCGTATCTTCCCTTCTCTATACGGAGCTGTCCGCCTTTTCCAGCACCTATGGCTGTTCCATTTACTCCGTTTACATCTACGGATATCGCTCCATCCTGCTTGAATCGTATGACTCCATGCTTTGACTCCACATCATTTCCTATGCCGTAATATGTGCCGCTGTTCACCTGAACTTTCATATCTCCATTGCCGGCAAATGTAACTCTGGATGACTCTGGGATCTTTATGCCCCCACCCTTACATGTATTCTTGCCTTCGAGGAGTATGTGGATGTCAGTATTCTCACCGCAGTCTATGCTTGGCACATTCCTGTCGCTTGAAAAGCTGGCATTTTGAAGCACTATGGTTCCCGTAAAGCCATCCTTCACCCTGAGTGAAATATCGGAATTGTATCCGTGCGCGCCCACTATCCGTACGGTATTGTCTCCGCCAGCTTTCTGTGCCACAACTATACTTGTGTAGCCCTTATTCTCTATCTTCATGAGAGACACACTTCTGGTATGTTCCATCACGAACACATGCCTGTCGGCGACATCGCTTACTCCCTCATTGTACTGAACTATCTCATTCACCACCTGAGGCGATATCAGCTGAACTACCTCCGCATTTGGATGTGCAGTGTAATATCCCTGTATCAGGTCTGCACCGAGCTGGATAACCGTCTTCATCTCTTTTGTGGTCTCCACGCCTTCTGCAAGCGCCATGATACCGTTGTCACTTGTGAACTCTATTATATCATTTACAAAATGCTGTCTGTGCGGATCACTGTCTATACCTGAAAGCAGCATCCTGTCAATCTTGACATACTCAGGCATGTACCTGAGCAGATTGTTGACATTTGAATATCCTGAACCATAGTCATCTATGGCGATCTCCATGCCATTGCCTCTGAGGAACATCTTGAGCTCATCAAGCTCCGCATCCGACAGCTCATCTCCCTCAGTAAACTCGATCACTATCCCGGCGCACTTGAGATGTTTCACCTTCGTGAGGAATATCTTTCTGTCCTCCTGTGTGAGCATGTGTCCCGGCATACTGTTGATAAATACTTTCTTACCCTTGAACATCTCCGGATTTGCATCTACGATCTCAACCACATTGAACAGTGTGAGTTTCTCAACATCGTAAAGCCTCTCCAGTCTCTCTGCACTCTCAAGCAGCTCCGGTGGCGACAGTCTTATCGGCGCAAATACTCTCATGAGTGCCTCATATGCATATATGGAACCATCCCTTGCGCTGACTATCGGCTGGAAATGATACGTGAGAAGATTCTTGTCGAGTATCATTGCCACCTGCTCATCTCGCTCAATGTCCTTGTTGGTAAGCTCCATCTTCTTTCTGCTATTTGCCAGATTCTTTTCCTTTATGTGATTCTTTTTATTTACCACATCATTTATGAGATTTTTCAGGTCACTGCTGTTCGACGCAGCCGCCTTCTCACATACATAATATATCCCTATCTCTATACCATCTTCTTTGACGGCATTTATCTCACCAAGCTTGGTCTTGAGTTCTTTTACTATGCATTCGCCTCTGTTCTCATCCAGCTTGTCCGTGATGGATGCGATGACAAACTCATCATTGCCCATCCTCATCGCTATCTCACCCTTATCCAGTATCTCATTCACCGCCTGGGCAGCATAACTTATGAACTTATCTCCCTCTTCGCGGCCGAATTTGCTGTTGATCTTATGCATGTTTTTCAGATCAAAGGCTATAACCAGAATCTCCTGACTCACACGCTCTGACTGATTTATCATCTCAATGGCACGTGTCATAAATCCACGGTAATTGTAAAGTCCTGTAAGTCCGTCTCTTATCTGTTCTGCCTCGAGTTTCTTGAACAGCACTGCTGCACCCGCGTAGCGTGCAAATGATTCTATGTCCCTCGCAACTGTCTTTATCCAGGATCTGTATACTTCTTCGAACACTCTAGGCTCTCTGCCATAGTTGATCACAGTATATCCAAAGCTTCTATCCTGAAAATACAGAGGGGTAAATATATATGAAGTAGGGGAATCTCTGTCCTCATAAAGCTCAGGCAGCAACATGGATGACTCAAACACATCATCATATCTTACCACCGTGTCCGCATCCTGTTCCTCCGGTCCGCACTTGATTATCCTGTATACTTGATCTGTATATCCGTAACGGAGTGCCTCATCGCCGGTCATGATCTCTGGATTTCTCCAGTAATCATTCATGCAGATATGGAACTCCTGAAATGGTCTTATCTGATATATATACTCTGAAACTGTGTTAAAGAATGATTCAGTATCTGTTTGTGCAACCAGATCATCCATCATGTTGTTAAAGCATGAGTAATACCCTGTAGCCGACAGCACCGTCTCCCATTTCTCTCTGCGTGTCCTTACAGTCTCCTTCTCCCATCCTTCGCAGCCACAGGAACCTCCTATATAAAGCTCCACATTGGTATGAAATTCCGGGACATCCCTGTTGTTTAATTTTGCATCTATGTAATCCACGCAGTAGTGTCCGCAATCCTCCGCCGGTATATCCGCAGATGTAATAGGAACCGGACTGTTTCTTCCATCCTCTATGGAATCGTATCCCACCACCGCTATATCTTCAGGAACTCGTATTCCATGTTTGTCAAATGCTGTACACACGCCGATAGCCATACAGTCATTGGCGCATACTATAGCCTCTGGCAGATTTTCCATATCCTTCACCAGTTCTTCTACCATGTAATCTCCGCTGTCGTACCAGTATGTTCCATAATAGATCATATCGTCTGTGACGTTAAGTCCATGGGCTTTCATGCTATCCAGATATCCAGCAAGTCTCTGCTTTGAATGTATGTGTTCCTTTAATCCATTCAAGAAATATATGTTTTTGTATCCGTGCTTATCTATAAGATGATCAACCAGCTTTACTATCGGTGTGTAATGATCCATTATAACCGACGGATAAATCTTATTCTCCTTATCAACCACCAGTACTACTCCATCAGGAAATTCTGACTGCAGGCGCTTTTCGAGCTTTTCCACCAACCCCGGTGTCTGCAATGTATCTTGGCAGAGTACCACGGCATCAAAAAGGTCAAAATTAATAAGGTTGTAGATATTGGAATCTCCAACCTCCCTGTATGTAGAATCCTGATATTTGAGGAACATGGAAAAAACGCATACATCGTAATCTAAATCGTATGCCCTTTTCATAAGTCCCTGCATAAAGCGATTCTGGGTATTTTCATCAACCTGTGCGCTGATAACGCATATTCTCTTCCTATTGTGCATTTGATCATTCCCATCCGATAATTTCTTTATGCAATTATATCATATTTTTTCATCAAAAAAAACCGCTATTATGCATTTTGACAATATATGGGAAGTTTTTATTTAATTATGTGCAACTTGCACCAACAATAGCTCTATCGACGGCAAACGGGGGCAGGTAGGGGTCCAGGTAGGGGTCAGGCACCTCCGTCAACAGGCCAGATTATTCTGCCTTAAGAATATACAATCTGGAGTCGTAGTCACCACATGGGACATCTTCGCCAACTATTTCGCCCGCTGCTGTATCACTGGTAATAAGGCCAAGGTTCATCAGCTCATCGCCGTAACAAGCCGGTCCAACAACGACATCTACCGATGCAGGATCATCATTTTCCTTTGTTACTGTCTCATATATCCGCTTACCGTCAGGTGTCTTGCTCACTGTGAGTGCCTGACCTCCGAGCACATTGCAGCTGTATAATGCATCCGGATCAAGGCCGTGGAGCTTCATTCTTGTGAAACATTTGTTAGGTGTGTAGAGTGTTCTGAACCATGCAACGATGGCAGTTTTCTTATCGTCTGATACGACCATCCAGCCACACTCCTCATCGTCAAATGGACTTGCAAGTCTGTAAAATGTTCCGTACTGGATCACCTCACGGTATGACTTCATAAACTTAACCTGCTTTTTGACTTCCTCTATCTCCTCTGCTGTGAGTTTATTAAGATCAAGTTCATATCCAAATGTTCCAAAATATGCAGCATTTGCACGAGTCTTAAGCGGAGCCTCACGTCTTGTCTGATGATTTGGCACAACGGACACATGACTTCCCATGCTGCTGATCGGGTAGCACATAGATGTTCCATACTGTATCTTTATCCGCTCTATGGCATCAGTGTCATCACTCGTCCACCCCTGTGGGGCATAGCAGAGGATTCCTGGATCGAAACGTCCGCCGCCGCTGGCGCATGACTCGAAGAGTACGTGTGGAAATGTGCTCGTAAGTCTCTCATACAGATCGTACACTCCAAGTATATACCTGTGGAACACCTCACCCTGTCTGTCAGCAGGAAGTGCTGCGCTGTAACATTCTGTGATACTTCTGTTCATATCCCATTTCACATATGAAACCTTTGCTGTACTGAGTATCTTTGCCATCATCTCATATATCCTGTCAACGACCTCTTTTCTGGAGAAGTCCAAAACGTACTGGAATCTTCCGTGCGAGTCATGTCTGCCCGGAACCGAGAGAATCCAATCTGGATGTTCTCTGTAAAGGTCTGAGTCTTTATTTGTCATCTCAGGTTCAAACCATAGTCCGAACTTCAGCCCTACATTCTCTATATCCTCTGCAATTCCTGTGATTCCATCAGGAAGTCTGTCAGGATTTGCCACCCAGTCTCCAAGGCCTGCATGGTCTGTGGTTCTGGCTCCAAACCAGCCGTCATCAAGGACGAACAGCTCAACTCCGCACTCCTTCGCCTTCCGCGCGATGGCTATGAGCTTCTCTCTGGTGAAATCAAAATATGTCGCTTCCCAGTTATTGATAAGGATTGGTCTCGGCTTGTCTCTCCACTCACCTCTTGCAAGTCTCTTCTGATACAGCTTGTGGAAGGTCTGGCTCATCTTGTTAAGTCCCTGGTCTGAATACACAATAACTGCCTCAGGAGTCTGGAAATGCTCACCTGCATCGAGCTTCCAGTCAAATGTATCTGGACTTATTCCGGCCAGAATACGGGCTGTGTTTCTCGTGTCAACCTCTGCCTGTATTTTGAAATTTCCACTGTACACAAGGCTTATACCGATCGCCTCTCCCTGATTCTCACCCGTTGTCTCTCTCTTTAACGCTATAAACGGATTGTGCTCATGGGATGAATGACCACGGTTACTGCCTATGGACTGTACTCCCTGCTCAAGATCTCTTGTTATTATATGACGCTCCCTTGCCCATGCGCCTGAAAGCTGCATCCACTGATAATCAGGATCCGGGAGATCCAGGCACATACTGTAAGCAGTGGTGAGATGTACTGCCTCTGCACCTTCATTTACATATTCTACACTCTTCGCTATGACCGGCCTGTCGCTCCATATCGTATAGATCATCCTCGCCTTTATTCCTGTGAGTGAATCCTTTAATGTGATGATCAGAGTCTCAGCCTCCGCATCATCCTCTGTGTATGTCGCAGGCAATGCCTCAAGCTTTGGCTTGCCTGCGTTTATCTCATGTGATACATACACAAAATCTGATATCCTGCTGCCATTTGACTGAAGGACTTCCACCATCGGCGCCCTGTAATCAGTGGTTCCTTACACAGGGAGCTCCTGTTTCACCGACTCCAGTGAAAACAGTCTGTCATCATCATTTATATACTGGAACATAGGTCTCTGAACAAGTTCCAGCAAATGTGAAAAATCTGCTCTGTCTCTTATAGCCTTGCCGTAATACAGATTTCCCAAATGTCCATTTGGAAGCACCGTCATGATGTAGCTTATCTCACCATTTGTAAGGTGAAATGTCTGTGTCTCTTCATGAAAAATAATACCCATAAGTGTGACTCCTTTTCTCCATTTATTTGTCTGAGCAGACAACCTCCGTTACGCCTGTGCACTGCGCACCCTCTGCTCTAAAATCTCATGTCTGACTGCTTTTAATACAGTTATTTTAATATCTGGGAATTAGATTTTATATGGAAAAAAGTTGACCAAATATGGTACCGATGATGGTTAAGTTGGGTGATTATTCTGAACTGTGAATACGCTTTGAACATTAAGACATATCTTGCATTTAATGATCCATTCACTTTGTCTATAGATTTGAGCAAAGTATCCCCAAAGTATACAGACAACGAAAAAAGCCTGAATACTGATACCAGACCAACTGTAATTTTCAATCAGTCTCCACCAATATTCAGGCTTTTTCTGCCAGCTGATTAAAACTAGCTAATTTACATAATTATTAGCTGTTTTGTACTTATAATCTTATCCACCCAGAGCATACTAATCAGCCCCGGCTTACACCGCGTACACCACAGTCTCATAAGGTCTGAGTGTACCATCGTAATCCGCATAATTACCCATAAGCACATCCGCAGTCTCAGGAATTGCATAGCCCACATCCTCACCGGTCATGTTGACAACAACATATACCGATCTGTCTGCGCTTTCTGCATTTGCTCCAGTTCCACATGCACACTCAATCTGAACCGGCTTACGCTTGTACACTATGATTCCAGTGCTGTCAGTTTCCACATCCTCCAGGTCTCCGTAGATAAGCGTCTGTGTGTACTCCGAGTGATTTCTGAGCTGTATCATCGCCTTATAAAAGCTAAGCACAGAGTCCTTATCAGCACTCTCAAGCTCCACTGTCTGGAGGTCACACTGATTGTTGCATGCCAGCCATGGCTCATGTGCTGAGAATCCAAAGTTCTTTTCGCTGTTCCACTGCATAGGAAGTCTTGACTGATCTCGACTTCTGATATTTACGGATTCCATCGCCTCTGCCTCACTGTATCCGGCTTCAAGGCATCTCGCATACTGTCCCTTGGAATTGATATCGTCAAGTTCATCTATATTGTCAAAATGAGTGTTGATCATTCCAAGCTCTTGTCCCTGATATACAAATGGCGTACCCTTCAGGAAGAAGAACAACGCACCAAGCGCCTTTGCCATCTGTGTTCTGTATTCAGGAATATCACCAGCTGGGAAGTACTTGCCTATACTTCTAGGCTGATCGTGGTTTTCCAGGTAGTTTGCTGCCCATCCGATCTTTTTCACAAGTCTCTGATTGGTGAACAGCTTGTCCTTGAATTCCTCTATCGTCCAGTCTCTCTGGTGCAGCCAGAGATCGCCCGGATTGATATCTATGTCTGTGTAACTAAAGTCAAATATCATGGAGAAATGTCCATCTCTCCCAATGTATCTGTCCAAATCCTCATTTGGAACTCCAGGAGTCTCTGCAACAGTCACAAAGTCTCCTCTGCCATATGTGTTGATTTTTAACTCGTGAAGAAACTCATCTATTCCCGGCCTGTTGAGACAGCATTTTCCAACATCGCATCTGCCGTCCTCGCCGTCTGACGGCATAGGCGGGAATGAGAGGTCTTTCTTGATAAATGTGATGGCATCCATTCTGAATCCTGAAACTCCCTTGTCAAGCCACCAGTTCATCATGTCATAGAGCTCCTGTCTCATCTCCTCACATTCCCAGTTGAGATCCGGCTGCTCCTTCGCAAATGAATGGAAATACCAGCTGCCATCCTCAATCTGTGTCCATGTGCTTCCACCGAAGTTGGATCTGAGATCTGCAAGTCCATCTATGTTGTCCTTAAATATATAGTAATTTCTGTATTTGCTGTGTCTGTCCCGGCACGCCTCCTGAAACCATCTGTGCTGGTCTGATGTGTGATTGATGACCATGTCCATGATGATCTTGATGCCATTTTCATTTGCGCATCTTATAAGTCCATCCGCATCCTCTATGGTTCCAAACTCAGGATTCACATCATAGTAATCCGATATGTCATATCCGTTGTCCTTCATAGGCGACTTGAAGAATGGACATATCCACACAGCGGTCACGCCAAGTTCTTTGAGGTACGGTAATTTCTCGGTTATTCCCTTCAGATCTCCTATGCCATCTCCGTTGCTGTCATAGAAACTTCTAGGGTATATCTGGTAAAATACCGCCTCTTTCCACCATTTTCTGTCCATATTTTATGTTTATCCTTTCACAGCTCCGGCTGAAATTCCCTCGATGATATTCTTCTGAAGTATGATGAATATGATCACGATAGGGATGATGCAAAGAAGTACCGCAGGGAAAATGAGCTCCCAAGGATTTCCGTACTGTCCTGACAGACTCTTTGCGTAATACAAGCTCAGCGTGAGCGTCTTTTTGTCGTTATTTCCTATTACGAGGAATGGAAGAAGGTAATCGTTCCATATCCACACTGCGTTTGTGATGACAACTGTCATGGTCGTCGGCTTTAAGAGTGGCATGACAACGTATCTGTATATCTGGAATATATTTGCTCCATCGAGCATGGCTGCCTCCTCAAGTGACAGCGGGATACTCTTGATGAATCCTCTGTACAGCAGAACCGACATACTGATTCCAAAGCCTCCGTACATGAGGATCAGACCCGGTGTGTTCTTGAGTCCCAGCTTGTCCATCAGTGATACCAACGGGTACATAACTGACTGGAAAGGTATGAGCATGGCTGCTGTGTATGCGATGAAGAGTATATTTGCCACCTTGGAATCTGTCCTGGCAATTGCCCATGCGGCAAATGAAGATATGACCACGATAAGCGCCACAGCCGCAACTGTTATGAGTACTGTCTGAAGCAGGCTGCTACCGAGATTTATCTGCTCAGCTGCATTCTTCAGATAGTCCAGATTCCATGACTTCGGGAGAGCTATTGGAGATGCTACTATCTCCTGCTGTCCCTTGAATGAATTGACGATCAGGAACCATATCGGGAATATGGTCACGATTGCCAATACAGCGAGTATAACCACTATGATTGCTCTTTTAATCTTGCCTCTTACTCCCATTATGATTCGATCTCCTTTCTCTTAGTGATCATTACCTGAGCTATAGATATAACTGCAATGATAACGAAGAATATAACTGCCTGTGCCTGCGCCTCTCCGTATGCCGGAGGAGAGCTCTCTCTTACTGTTTTCAGTATCATGTAGGATATCATGGTCGTTCCGAAATTGCCCTCTGTCAGTGAAACGTTGAGATCAAGCATCTTGAAGCTGTTTGCCAGCGACATGAAGAGCACTATCGTAAATGAAGGCATGAGAAGCGGAAGTGTGATCTTCCTGAAGCTTGTCCAGCCCGTAGCCCCATCTATTCTGGCAGCCTCATAAATATCCTCTGAAATATTGTTGAGTCCGTTGAGGTAGATTATCAGATAGTAACCTGCAACCTGCCACACACCAACAATTGCGTATGCCAGAAGTGCTTTCCACTGATTCTGAAGCATGTTGTTGAGCACCTCTACGTGTACCACACCGTCTGTTCCGAACAGTGTCTGTGAAAATACATTTTCAAATATGAAACGCCATACATAACCCATGGCAAGCATTCCAAGTACATACGGAAGGAACAATACTGTTCTGAAAAGTCCCTTGCCTTTGGTAAGTTTCTTGATCATGAGTGCCAGAAGAAGACTGACGACATTCTGTGCTATTACTGCGAGCACAGCATATATGGCCGTGTACCCAAGTGACTGGAGGAAATCCTTCGACTTGAATATGCTTGTATAATTCTTAAGTCCCACCAGTGCGTTCCACCAGTGCTCCCCACCTACGAAGTATGAACCTCTCCACTCAGTGAAGGAGTAAATCACACCTTCTATAAAAGGAACTATGATAACCAGTAGAAACAACACTATAGATGGCAGAACCATAAACCAGAATTTTCTCTTGTAAAATCTTTTCATAGTTTTTCCTTTCCTACATTTAGCACCAGCCTGATCCGAACCTTCTCCGGTCAAGGCTGGTGCTGCCTGTCAAATCCCCATCAGGAATCTGACATATTTTAAACTACTACTCTTTGATGCTGTCCTTCCACTTTGTCAGTGCATCTTCCACACCTGTTCTTATAGTGTTCTCATCCCACTGATCAGGATTTGTAAACAACTGCTCCTGAATAGTTGCACCGATGGTATTGAGTCCCCATGACTCAGGGAATGCATCGAAGTCATTGCCCATCACAAGGTCATTGCTCATATAGTATACAAGTGAATTGCTGAGTGGATTCTCAAGCTTCTCGCTCTCGTCTGCGTTGAATGGGACAAATGCAAATTTGTTGGTGATGTAATCTTTTCCTGTATCTGATGTGTAGAGCCATACAAGGAAATCCTCAGCGGCTTTCTGCTCCTCTTCTGAATCCTTCTTGTTGATAACGTAATACTGTGAAACGAACTCAGGGATTGAGCTGTTCATCTTGTCAACTGTAACACCCTCAGCTGAGATGTCACTCTGCTCAAGGTTGACCTTCATTGGGAGCATTGTGAGTCTTGATGCCTTGTCTGCATCCACACCTGCGATGGTTCCGTATACCCAGTTACCCTGCTTGATGAACATTGCCTTACCCTCGGCAAATGTCTGAACTGCCTGATCATATCCTGTCACTGTTGAGTTGATGTACTCTGATCCACGCTCTACCTTGCCGCTTGGTCCTGCTGTGTAGCTTGAAAGCATATCGAGCTCCTGAACCATCTTTACAAGTGGCTCCTCCAGCTTATCAACATCTTCCTTTGTAGCTGCTGCCGTTGCATTGTAGTTAGGGAACACTGCATTCAGTGCGTAGTTTGTATAGTGGTTTGCATATGTCCACTTCTCAGCACCTGCGATTGCAAATACTCCGTTCATGTTCTCTGTTGTGGCTGTCTTGTCCTTTGCCGTGGTGTATGCATTGCCTGAAAGTGTAACCTTCTCGCCACCCTTGCCGTTTATGTAATCATCGATCGCCTTGATCATACCTGTGAACTCTTCATAATTGGCGCTTCTGTAATCAGCGACAAATGCGTCTGCGTTGTCAAGTCCAAATACATCACATATCATCTGTGTATCTGCGATAAGTCCGTAACCCTCTACGTTGTAAGGGATTCCGCAGCTTGCTCCGCTCTCATCTGCGAGCTGCATGCTCTCTGGGATTGAATCGTAGATTGACTTTAACTCCTCATTCTTTACTGATGTTGATGGAAGTACAAATCCGCCCTCATTCCACTCTGTGAACTGTGCCTGGTTTATCGCGTACAGTGTAGGATAGTTCTTGGAGTTCATCTCTGATCTGAGTGTCTCCATGGTCTCCTGAGTACCACATGTGTAAACCTTAACCTTAACTCCTGTCTCTGTCTCATAATCCTTGCACAGATCCTGGATGCTGTCTGCAATCTCAGACTTTGTGTTGTAAATATACAGATCGTAATCCTTCTTCGCTGAACCACATCCTGTCATAGATGCAAGTCCCAGCATCATAGCTGCTGAAAGCGCACATGCTACTAATTTCTTTGCTCTCATAACCTTTTCTCCTTTTCTTGCTTTGAATTTTCTCTCTTGTTAATTCTCGCTATCATTCATATTGTTCTGATAAAACACATTTCATAAGAGCTTAAATGAAACATGTTTCATTTGCATTAAGATTATCATATGAAACATGTTTCGTCAATAGGGAATTTATAGATTTTTTAGATTTGTGCCGGGACTTAACCCCTGGCAATGTGGAGGATACCGCTAAGCAATCCTTCTCTAAACGTCACAAATTTGTATCTATTGCAAAAAGCGATAATTTTGTGCTCTTAGTAAGTTCCTTATGTTTTGTACCCACACAAAAAAGAAGTTCATGATTTTTGAGTGGCACCTCATTTTCTCTTCATGAACTTCTTTTCGTAATCATACTATAAAGTTGTATCGCCTTTTTCTACGCTCACCGGAAGTAGTATAAGATTTCCGTCTATATGTGTGTTTCTCTCTTTTGCGCTGTCGATCTGATCTGCGGTTGCACTTTCAACCTGTCCTTCGGCATCATCTTCCTCCTCCGGTCCGTCGATCATCTCCATAAGCTGGCGTACTGCCTCCTGGGCGATCTCCTTGTACGGCTGATGTATCGATGTGAGCCTTGTCGTGCTGGCGTTGGTTATGTACGTTCCGTCGTATGCCACGATTGCCAGGTCATCAGGAATCTTTTTACCTATGGCAAGTGCTGCCTTGAGGAATGCTATCGCTGGCATGTCTGCGGCAAATATTCCGTCCACGTCAGGATACTCCTCCAGTATGCATTTTGCCATCTCAAAATATCCATGAAAATCAAAGTCGTTCCACTGTATTGGAACTCGTCTGGATTTTATCCCATTCTCGGCAAGGACTCTATCTAGTTCCTCATGGCACTCAAATGACATGATATTCTTATCTACCTTGATTCCTGATATGTGGATGACATATTTGCATCCACTGTTTATAAATTCCTGGGCAGCAAGCTGTCCGCCCATCTTGTGATCCGACACTACGACAGGAAATTTGCTGCCAACCTTATAATCCAGCATGACCATCGGCTTATCTATCTTCTGGTATTCCTTCGCCGTACATGCCGACGTTCCGCATATGATCCCATCCACGATGTTGGACTTTAACAGCTTGAAACACTCCTTCTCCCTCTGCTTGTCATCGGATGTGGAAAAAAGCATAAACTTGTATTTCTTCTCATAAAGTATCTTTTCTATCTCCGATGCCAGTGATGAGAACCATGGGTGCTGGATATTTGGAACCAACATCGCAATGGAGTTTGATCTGCCCTTGAACATGCCTCGCGCAAGCTCATTTGGAACATAATCCAATTTCTTCATCGCAGCTTCTATCTTCTTCTGAGTCTCGGGTTCAACCTTTGCCGTGCCGTTGATAAGTCTTGACACTGTGCATATTGCGACCCCGGCCTCCTTTGCAACATCTCTTATACTTGCCATTTATAAATATACTCTCCTTATGAAACTTGTTTCATAAGGAGAGTATACCATAATACTTTCTGTAATGTAAATTGTGTAATATGACGATAATCAGCTCAAAAGTTCCTCTATCATGCCACCGTCAAATGTCACGCTCTGGACGTGGTTTACCTCGATCTGATACAGTGCGTGTGCAACTATGTGCTCTGCAGCCTGCTCTATATCTCTGATTCCGGTCACGCCGTCGCACTTCTTTATGACCGCATCCACACCTTCCGGAAGGATGATGCACTCGCTTCCCTCAAGTCCGATGCGCTTGAGAACCTTAGGCAGAACAAATTTGTTGAATATCTCCTTCTTCTCGTCCGGGGTGTAGTCCGGTATGTCTATTACTGCAAATCTCGACATGAT
>OHHI01000169.1_pt1 | contig 52774 bp, 41 predicted proteins | sample 1568001 | NCBI WGS metagenome assembly OHHI01 (sample SAMEA3879506, study PRJEB24766) | human gut metagenome | biome: human-associated habitat; feature: feces | place: USA | collected 1985/1987
TGCCAAGTATTTCCCCCACATTTCCATACAATTCCCTCAGATCATCTCCCAGCTTATTGACTTCCTCATTATATCGTACCAGTCCATCCTCCGTCTTTCCTGCGCCTGATACTTCCAGTCTGGCATTGCCTCCGTCCGTTTCGCTGCCTGCCATAAGCTTGTTCAACGATTCCATATAGATATCCAGCATTTCCGGATCAATCTTTATTCCCGCCATTGCTCCCTCCTCTTTTAGTAAACATAACTGTCTGCTTCATCCATAGATGTAACATAATTTTCCACTGCTCTCCTGACCTGCTCCGCTATCTCCTGTGCTTCTGACCGTAACCCCTGCACTTCATCTGCAAACAGCATGAGATTTTCCGCTGTGTTTCCCTGCATAATTGCATCATCCAGCACATTTGATAAAATATCTGACAGCTCCCCCAGTTTCTGCTCGAAATCTTCTGTTTTTTCTACGATTTTCCCGGCTTCCTGTATAATTCCGTCATCATCTACAATAAGATCATATCCTAAACTCTGCATGTTCCTGTTCCCTGCCTCTCTATAATCCTGATGCCATCCTGCTGTTTCTGGCTCTTTGTTCTTCCCTGCGCCGTTCTTCTTCTCTCCGCCTTTCTTCTGCTTCCCTCCGCTCAATCTCCCGTATCTCATCCTGCATCTGCACTATGCGGTTCTGTTTGTTCCTGATATCTTCATTCAGCTTCTCTATTTCCGATATGGCTTCCTGTTTTTTTCTGTTGATTGTTGCTATTGCGCCATCAAATTTTCCATTCACACTGTTATACTCTGCACCCTGAAGATATTCCGTCATGTCCTGAACATAACCTTCTACATACTTTACCTGCGGAAAATAATCTCTTGTCTGACGGATTTTCCTGCTATGACAAGAACAAAAATCAGCCATATTTTCCTGTCCCCGTTCCAGGCGTCTGTTCGTATTCTCATAAAGATCAATTTTTTCTTCCCATTCCCTGATCTTTTTCTGATCTTCCTCAATCCCTGCATTACAGGTTGATATCTGACTGTAACATTCTGATTTTGTCATCTTCTGCCTCCGCAAAACTGTAGGAACTATATCCTTTTTTTATAATCTCCCGCTTTATCAATGCAACATACGCATCTTCCTGCCTGTCTGTATAACCATAGTGTATTACTGTGTGGATTGCCTGTTCCGTGAAAAACAGCTGCTTTTTTGAATCCCCAAACGGATAAATGATCCCACAATACGGCACATATTGCTTTTCCGTTTCCTTTTTCATAAACCGATCCACAATCACTGCTTTAATACTTGATACCGGCTTTTCTGTTTCCAGTTTTAATTCCCGTATATCAACCTCCACAACACTTCCCAGCGGCAATGTTCTTTCTGTAAGCAATATCAGCTTTTGAACAAAATCCTTCAATTGCTCGAATGCCGCCCTGATTTCATTCCCGGCAATTTTTATAACCGGCTGTCCTTCCTCCATTAATACTTCCAATGTCTCTGCCTTATAATTTTCTCCACGAATCATCGCATGGTAAATTTGATATAGTTCCTCCGGCTTGTCCGTATGCATCCTAACGTACTGACGAATGGCATCCTTCTGCCGACCACTCAATACCTTGTCCCGTTCAAGCCATTCCTCACAGATTGCAGCAGAAATTTTTCTTTTCTGAATTATATTCTCCCTCATCCTTTTCTCCTGACTTTGTCTTTACTCTTTTGTTTATTTTACATCTATTTGTGCTGTTTTTTTCAAGCTATTTGTATGTTTTATTGCCACCATTTGTATGTTTTGGAATAATTAATCGACAATTCTGATTATATGTTTTATCTTTTACGCAAAATATGTTCCTTTCTAATGCGCTTGTCCAGTAAATCATACGGCTGGTTGTTCGTCGAAACTTTTGCGATACACTTTCCTTTCACATAGAACTCAATTTTTTCACCGAACAATCCTTTTTTCAATCTCGTACTCTCAATTTCACTGATGTCAAATTTTTTCACGATCAATCCGCGTCTGCGTGTCACTCTTGTTCCATTTACTGAAAATCTGTCAGTTATAAGGTCTATGAAAATAATCAAGGAAATTACCCCCAATACAAGCATCGGACGGAAAAATATTATGTTCGTCTCATTCTGCTCGATCATTACCCATACCATCCAGCAGAAAAAGCCTACCGACATTGCGGAAACAGCTTTATAAACGCCCCTTGTTTTTAATGTAAATTTATCAATAGTCATTCCCGCTTTGTCGCATGGTACTTGTTTAACTTGCAATTTTATTGCTAATGTTGAACCCTCTGGCAGATTATTATCAATCCTGAACAGCTTTTTCTTCCCGGAATAAAATTCATACCCACCATCTAATCTTTCCGTTATTCTTGTAATATCTGCAAATGTGTAATAATGCTTTATGCCTATGTAACTGCGATAGATGATTTTTTCGCTTTTTACCCAGATTTTCCAGACGTGCGTGCCTAACACCGAACATATAGCTAATAATTCTAAACATCCAAAAATACCTCCTGTAAACCAGTTCAACTGATCATCTACATAAGCTCCAATAAGACATATCAAAAAAAATAACAAACCTACATACATTATGAAAGCCAGTTCAAACGGATACCCTATTTCCAAATTCTCAAATAAACTTTGTGGAGTCTTTTTGTCATCCAAATTATAAAACTCCGGATATTTTTTCTCATTATACACATTCAGATAATGAATCACTACCGCTGCTGCCACCCACGGAGCTATTACTTTTATTAACGTTACAAGAAATGCTAACATGTTTTTCTCCTCCAATTTCTTATGTAAATGCACATATAAATTGATTTACATGTCCATCAATATCCACGGCATCCTTAAGATTACTAAGATACAGGTTATTCCTTATAGAATTCTTTATCTTGTCCTTCACGCCACCTACCAATTTTTGTCCGGAATAATTGATAATCATGTATTTTAATGCTTCCTTTCTTCCAAGATGTTCAGTGGCTCTCTTTCTGGCACTTCTACAGACATTTCCACTTATACGATCCCACTTGGTTTTTGATTTCAGAACTCCAACCCGCACATTTAAATCATTCAATATTTTTGTATACTCTTTTTTATGTGGCTGGTTTCTTCCATGAATAATATCGCTTAACGATCGCTTTTCCCGCAGTTTTATCTTCTCAGTGCTTATACGTCGTTTCTCCATCCACGCAGAAATTCCCTTCTCATCTCTCAACTGCTTTACCGCTTTATCCCAGCCAATACCACTCTTAACCTTATCAACCGCTTTATCCAGACCGCCAAACACCAATGTTGTACCTGCACTCCACACGCCTGTTTCTACCACTTCTCCAACATCAATATTCTGTTTTCCTTCTATAAATTTCTGTTCAATTGCATTAGCGGTGCTATCAATCAATCCATTACTAGCCGCAGTAACCAAAAGTCCAGCTCCTGTTCCTGCAATTGCCCCTTTGACTACTCCTTTTGCAGCCTCTAATCCCACTTTTCCCCAATCAATATCAATTTTTTCTCCATTCTGTATAGCACCTACCATTTGACTTCCTGTTTCAATAACGCCACTTACAATACCGCCTACAAGTGCCCCAATTACAACTGTTGGCCATTCCCCATCATTATCTTCAAAATCTTCCGGTCTATCCCAACAATAAATATATGGATTTAATGTAAACGGCATTTCCGGGAATCCTTTGATCAGATCCTCACTTACAAACCGCCCTGTTCTGGAATCATAACGTCTTGCCTGTGCAAAATACAACTCACTGATTTCATCCATCTGATATCCGGTGTAACCAAATGGCTGCGTATACTTCTCATTCTTATACACAGGCATACCAAATTCATCATATGCATACAAAGCATCTATCTCTCTTTGCATATCTACCATACACATCGTGCTTCCATGATCATCCTGCAAATAATATGTGCTTTTTCCATTTTCAAGCATTCCAGCTGCTTTTCCATCCCAGAAAAACTGCTGTCTTCTTCCAGAATGTTGTTCATTGCTTTGTAAAAGATTATGATATTTTCTTGTCAGATCCAGCGTGTAGTGTATATCTTTTTTTCCAGATATTTGTTGTCTGACTCGCTGTCCGAGACCGTTATATGCATATTCTGCTATATCAATAATTCCATTTTCAAATTTTTGAACCTTTTTTAACCTATTTGTACAGTCAAATGTAAATTCTTTTAATACTTTACCATCTTCACAGATTTTTCGAATATTGCCTCTCCGATCATATTGATAAGTCTTTTCAAATAAATTGCCCGTCTCACTGACAAGCTGATTATTCGCATTGTAAGAATACTGTGTTATTGATTCATTTTCAAAATCCTTTTTCTCCATGCGATTTCCAAAGGCGTCATATGTATATTCTCTAAGCCTCTCTTTGTCTCTGCTGACATGTATCAGCCGATTTACTGCATCATAACCATAGGTATAGCTTACATTCTGTATTCCTGTTCCACTCCGCTTTTGATCAACTGTTATTTTATTTCCCGCATTATCATAGGTATAGTCATAAGAATCGATTATTTTTTTCTGATCATGATGCGTAATTTTTGCTATTCTTCCAATATTATTATACGAATACGATGTGACTACATCATTAGGAAGATGTTTTGTTTTAAAACGCCCCATTTCATCATAGTCATATGTAATCACACCAGTTTCATTTTCTAGTTGCATAAGCTGATTGGCTATATTGTAGGTATAATGCACCTCGTTTCCATCCGGGTAAACTATTTTCGTTTTCTCTCCCATATTGTTCCACTCATAAGAAACTTTTTGACCATCTGCATCTGTAACAGAAAGCGGTCTTCCCATTTTGTCCAGACGGATTCTGGTACTTCCTATCCAATCTTTCATTTCTTCTAATTGTCGAAGTGCATTATAAGAAAGTTTTACTTTCTGACCATCTGCATACACTATCTCACTTATCTGTCCAGTTGGATTATATTTGTAGTTTGTGACACAACCATCACGATCTGTTTTGGCTGCCATTCTTCCATTTTTATCGTAAGAAAAATATTCGACTGCACCCAATGGATCTTTGATCTGGATCACATTTCCTTGCAGATCCCATTTATAATCAGTAACAGAGTCGCTCTCCCCTTGTTCCCCGGTACGTTTTATCTGTAAAAGATTTCCAACCTTATCATATGTGTAATATGTCTTGTTGTTTAAAGCATCTGTCACACACGTCAAATCGCCATTTGGAGAGTATTCGTAAGATGTTCGATTTCCATTTTCATCAATCATCTCTACCACATTGCCAACTGCATCATATGAATAATGCCGTACTCCACCTGCTGGATTTATTAAATCTGTCAAGCGATTAAGTCTGTCATACTTCATCTGAACACATTCACCTAATGCATTTGTCCGCCGGATCAGATTATCTTCATTGTCATATGTATAAATTTCGACTGCCCCATCTGGATATTGAATCTTATGTAACCGTCCACCTTTTTCATACAAATATTCTGTACTGCTGCCATTCGGATAACAAATCCTCTGTACCTGATCCATTTTATTGTAATAGACACTCGTTGTATTTCCTTCTACATCTGTTACACTGTTCCGTCTGCCCATTTCATCATATGTATAAGATGTAATGTCACCTAATGCATTTACAATTGTAATCAAATTTCCATCCTTATCGTAAGTAAAGGATGTCCTTTCTCCATCTGAATCTAAAACTTCTATTATCCGATTTGCACAATCATAGGTATACGATGTAACGTTTCCTTCCGCATCCGTAACTGCAATACAGTTTCCGAGAGCGTCATAGTTATACTTTATCGTGCTCCCATAAGGTAAAACTTCTTCCTTCAGCTGGTTTTCCTTATTATAAATATAATTGTATACAGCCTTATCCGGCATTATAATACCGGAAATATTCCACATTTTATCATATAAATATTTAGTTGCTGCGCCTTCTTTATCTATTAAATATTCCAGCTGTCCTATGCCATTATATTTTGCTTTTAAAGTATATCCATCATAATCACAAATTTCTGTTAAATTTCCATTTTTATTATACTGGTATGTACGTGTATCTCCATTAGCATTTTTTACACTTACAATTCTATCTGCCACATCATACTGATATGAAGTCTCATTTCCATTTCCATCCACTGTCTTAATGACACGGTTCAAATTATCATACTGATATTTTTCTACACCGCCGGTTGCTTTTTTTATACAAATAATGTTTCCCCGATCATCATATGTAAAAGCAACTTCACTGCCATCCGGCTGCACTACTGTAGTTGGTCTTCCTGCCTTATCATTCTCAATTTTGACAATAGCTCCATCCGCATTTTCTGTACAGATCAAATTTCCATGTGCATCATAATAATGCTTTAATCTTGCTTTACCATTTATACTCACATTTAATAAATGGTTATTTGCATCATATGTCATATTGATTCTGCGTTTTGCTTCATCTGTTACCTGCGTCAGATTTCCTCTGTTATCATATGCCATACGTCTTCTATTTTTATTACGATCCATTACGCAGACACATTGATTTTTATCATTATAAATATATTCTTCCCTTGTTCCATCCTCATAGAGAGTTTCCGTATGACGATATAAATTATCATGCACATATATTATTTTTTGGCCATTACGCTCCGTACAAATAACTCTCTTTTTTACATCATCATACAAAAATTCCATCACTCCACCATCTGGAAATTTCTGACGCGTAATACGATGTTTATTATCATAATCGTTACATATGGTAGTAACTCCACCGGCATTCTCAACATGTGAGATTCTTCCGTCAACACCATATTGATACTGATAGACTCCACCATCTGGAAGTGTGACTGTTTCCAACAAATTTTCTTTATATGTAAGTAATATCTTTCTTCCTGACTGATCTTCAACTCTTACCAAAAGATTTTTTTCATTATAATAATAAGAAAAGATATTTCCATTATCTGCACAAGCTGTTTCCAATAAACCACTTTCATTATATGAGAATGTTATTCCTCTGCCGTTTATATCTTCCGCACGCACCAATTTTCCCATTTTATCAAACTGCATGCTATCTAGTCCTGCACGACACAATCTATACCCTTCTTCATTCTCAAACAGTATTTCTAAAGCAGTTCCTGTTCCCTTATAACTTCCATCATTTTCTTTTTCAAAATATAAGCATTGTCCATCATACATATGAATGCAAGCGCTTATTTCCGTTTTCTTTTCTAAAGAAATTTCATAGTTATGTCTAAAACTTTTTCCAATTGTTCCTGTTGTATCATCTTTTGAATTGTAATACCTATGAAATGAAAGATTTATTTCTCCTCCTACAACCAGATCTTCCCTATCATACACAAAATTCCCGGTTGTCATATTCACAGGATCACCACAATAATTTGTACCAGCAGCATCTGTTCCCAGCAATTCTTCCTGAATTTCTTTTTCTACCGTTGCCTGAGCATCTTTCAGATCTGCAACTGCGGCATCGAGAACACCTTTTTGTGAAGCCATATCAAGGTTACCTCCGGCAGGATCTATCGTCTGTGCCAGAGTATTCATTAACTTAATGATTTTTTCTGCACATGTATTCATCTCTGCTCCGTGCTTGAGATAGGCTGTATCTACATGTTCTACGGCTGTAAAAATCTGTTCGATCTGTTCAATGGTTGTATCATGCTTATTTAGAACAGTCTGGTAATAACCATCCATTTGAGATAAATAAGCATAACTGTCTAACGTATGCAGCCAGTTTTTAATTTTTACATCCATGTAATCAATACTATTCTTTATAATCTGCCAGATACCATCGGAAGATGTATCATTCACATAACTTATCAGCTTTTCTTTTGCTTCCTGTGAAAAATCCCTGAACATTTTCTTATCCCCATGCTTTCTTTTTCTTCCTATGAAGAAAATGTTTCTGAATGTGTCTTTTCTTTCGTCTCAACCGAGCTTTTTCTCTGTTCCATGTAGGAAATCGTATTTTCCAACAATAAAACAAATGCCTCCTGCATTTTCTGATACTGTTTTCCCATTTCCTCAATCTGAATAATCGTACTGCCTCCACATTCTCCGACATCCGGTATTGTAACTTTCTTTGCAGACCATTCTGTATGCAGATTTTTTAACTCCACAATATAACTGCCTAATTTCTCTGTATCTATAACATTTGTCATCATCTGCCCCTCCTAGAATAAATACTGATCATTTTCATCTATTTCAGCTTTAAATTTTTGACACGTTTTATTTACATTCACACCATGTTCTGTGATCACATTTTTTAATTCCCCAGCATAAGTAATAAATGTATCCAATGCCTGTGCGGTTTCCCCTTCCTTAATGGCATCTTCCCTGATTTTTTTCATAATTTCCAAATACTTGTCTACACCTGACTGTAACTCCGTCTCATTATCTGAAAGAGTTGTTCCCATATCTAAAACATAATCATCATCTATTTTAAGTGCCGTTCCTGCCATGTTGTACTTCCTTCCTTTGAATTGATCTGGTTATTTCTTGTTTGATGTATTTGCCGACGCTGCTCTTGCTGCCGCCTCACGGGCTGCTGCTTCTCTCGCCGCTGCCTCTCTCGCTTCCTGTTCTGCTCTCTCAATTCTGGCTATTTCTGCATTGAGCTGAGCGATTCTGTTGTTACAATCCTGTATCGCCTGATTACACCCTGCTATTTCATCCTGTTTTCTTGTAATCTCCAATGCAACACGCTCAATCGCTTTATCCAGTCCGCTGGAAGCATTCCAAAAAGCTGCACCATTATATAAATCATGCATTCCTTCATAAAATTTAGAAGTAAATTTACTGTTAATTTTCTGAACTGCACCTGTATTCTCCAATTTAGATGTACCGGAATTTTTACACTCCGAAAAAGATCCCTGAAGCGAACTGACACTGCTTTTTACTTGATTCAATTCCAAAATTTCACTGTTAAGCTTTTCAATTTTTGTATTATAATTCGCAATCTCACTCTGTTTTTGCGCAATCTCTGCATAACACTGCGACTTCGTCATGCCTTCTCCTCCACTGTATATCACTTTTTATCTTAAACACTTTCATGTCTATGTTCAATTATTTTTCTCATTTTTCAGGATTATCCATGCGGGTTCCTGTTTTTCAAGAATCCGCATGGATAAAAGATTAGCCTCTTACAGCCGCAGCACCCTGTGCATCATCATCCTGCCTGTTCTGCATGTAATTCTGAATGAAATCAGAAATACTCTGGATTGCATCCCTTGCATTCTCAAGTGCCGGTTTGTATTCATTCTCAAAACGTTCAATGAATGCGTCTGCAGTCTGGTTTGTCCAGCCATCCTGCAACTGACCATTCATCTGCACTAAAGAATTGATCACATCGTCAAGTGCTCCTGCCTGATTTGAGTACACGCTCACTCCACTTGTAAGCACCTCATAATCCACTTTGTTTACTGCCATCTTTTTGTTCCTCCTTAAAATTTTTATTATATGGTAAATCTGCATATACAGAATTCCATCATGATAATTTTACTGTTTTAATTTTTGTCAGCTCATTCTCATTCACATAGAATGCATCGCAAAATTCTATTGGTTTTGCATATTTTTTTGCAATGCTCACTGACAGATCACACAGTTTAATATTGGATATATCATCAAAAATAATATATCTCCGGTTATCTTTTACAATTTTCATTAAATCTGGTGCACTGAATGGAATTGCCGCATTTTCCACATTGGTCATAAGTATGAGCACTTTCATCATGCGGTATTTGCCGAGCATTCCTTTTATAGTTCCAATTATTTTTTTGTCTGCACTGATTTCTGCAACTGCATCGGAACTTTCAATGACAATTACAATCCATGGCTCGGATTTCAATGCCTCTTCCTGTCTCTGGGCAAAATCTTCATATCTGCTCTGAACACGCTGGTCAACTTCATCAAAAATGGTCTGAACAGATGCAGTCGTATTGTCATATACTGCTGTGTCTGGATGATATTCATAATCAGACCATCTCCGCGTCATATCATCCAAAATATACAGTTCTGTATTGCCAAATGTCGGAAGCAGCATTGCTTCAAGCAGATATTTTGCAAAAATATCTTTTCCCTTTTCCTTCTTACCGGAAATAGAAAGCATTCCGCCCTGCCGGGCATCAAGCGTTGCTGGTAACACAGTATTATAATCCAGTCCAAGTAATACTTTTCCTTCCTGCAAATAATCCGGATATGTCCTTTCCATATAAGAAATTGTAAGTTCTTTTGGAATTTCCGGTATTATCATGGCCTTCATTCCCGCATACTTTTCATTCTGTTTCTGAACAAACTCCTGTATTTTCTGTACACGCTCAAATTCTTTTTCGCCTTCAAATGACAAATACATCTGGCTTTCATAGGTATGTTTGTTCAACTGGATCAGACATCTTCCCGGAATGTTCGGAAGTTTCATCCTGCATCCCTCGAACATCATTCCATACTCTGATGTCTCATTGCAGAATAATGCGATCCGTCCTTCAAAATTGTTCAGATAACGATAACCAATACCTGATGTCTGAACATTCGCTACTATAAATGAAATGCCAACTGCAATACCATCTCTGCATAACGGAAGCAGATAATCCTGATCTTGCAGATACATTTCCTTCAGTGCTGTCAGATTATCAATTATTACCACAATCTGTGGCAGATCGTGATATCCCGCTTCTTTATATGCCACAAACGAACTCACACCGGATCGTGCCAATATCTCTTTTCGTTTTGCAGTCTCCGTCTGAAGCAGTTTGAACAGATTTTTTAATTTTTCATCATCTGATACACACACAACACCTCCACAATGATGAAGTTCTGCAAAATTGCGTAATATCATGGAACCAAAATCAATAATGTAAAGATTTACCTCAGCTGGTGTATAGTTTTCAGCAAGGCTGCGGATAATCGTCTGTAACACATTTGTCTTTCCACACTGTGCTGAACCAATCAATATATAGTTCTGTGCCGTAATATTAATTTTCAGTTGCTCCTGACTTTGTCTGTCCGGATCATCCAGAAGACCTATGTAAGCATAAATTTCTTCTGAATCCATCCGTGCTCCATTCACATAAGTCAAGAGTTCCGGCAATGGCGGCATACAAATATTCGGAAGTCTCCTGATTCCTTTCTCCTCGCAGTATCCTGCTATGTAATCTACGATTGCCTCCAGCTGATTCTTTGTGTGTGAATCTTTCTTTTTTATTTTCTTTTTCTGGTAAACCACTTTTTTTGCTCCCGCAAAATTCAGTTCTGAAATATAAAATTCTTTGTTTCCTTCACTCTCATCAAGCGTTGCAGGTGCTCCACTGAACGCCGATTGAAACAGTTCAAATATTTCGTTGTTTCCAACTTGAAGGTATGCCCGTCCCGGTTCTTTAATCTCCGCAGCAAGTGGTGTTTTTAAAACTTCGTTACTGTCCTCTTTAGACTGTACTTTCAGACAGAGTTTAAATTTTGAGTTTGACCATATTTGTCCATCTACCACACCACTCGGCTTCTGAGTGGCAAGAATCAGATGTACTCCGAGGCTTCGTCCAATACGCGCTGCTGATATCAGTTCTTTCATAAAATCAGGCTGCTCTGCTTTCAGCTCTGCAAATTCATCCACAATAATTACCAGATGTGGTAATGCTGTCTGTACTTTTTTCTCTTTATACAGTTCAATATATTTATCAATATGATTCACACCAGCCTGTGCAAAAAGGTTCTGACGCTTCATTAATTCTGCCTTTATTGACTTTAATGATCTCTGCACTTCATTTCCATCAATGTTAGTGATTGCACCGATCAAATGCGGCAGATTCCGAAACTGATTCACCATTCCACCACCCTTGAAATCGATAATGACAAATCCTATCTCATAAGGATGAAATATCGTTGCAGCCGACAATATATAACTTTGCAGTATCTCGCTCTTACCCGATCCTGTGGTTCCTGCTACCAGTCCATGTGGTCCGTGAAATTTTTCATGCAGATCCAACGTCACAATTTCATCTTTCGCATTCACTCCCAGAGGTGCTGCCATTGTCTTGTAGATCTGTGATTCACTCCATCTTTTTCCAAGGTCTAAATCTTCCGCCGCAAATATATGAAGCAGTTCAAATAATGTAATATTTTTTCTGAGTGAATTTTCAAGGCCAATCTCTTCACAATAAACCGGTGCCAGCATTTGCACAACAGCCCCTGCCTGCATATCCGATATTGCCTGATACTCAAAGTCCTGCACTCTGTTTCCGTTTTCTGAATGACAGATATTCCCCTGCTGTTCCGATAATAATGTGATAATCTCGTCGCAGTGCAATGGCAATTTTTCAGCACTCGTCTCAAAAAATACAAATGTCATTCCCAATTCTGCCGCATTCTCAATATATCTTGAAATCGGATGGTTTTTGATTCCAAATTCATTTTCCACGAGAACCACACAGTAATATGGAATATTTTTTGTCTGTTCTCTGTAATTTAATTCACGAAATAAGTTTTCAAAAAGATTATTTTTGCTCTCATTATTACAAACAATATTACGTGTTCCCTTATCGTTTCCAAGATGTGGCAGCATACGGACCCATTCATATTGTTTTTCATCATCCACAAGCAGGAAAAGTCTGACATCTCCATAATAATGTCTGACAGATACATCGATCACAATGTTTTTAAACATTGCATATAACGCCTTTTTAGCCCCTACAACCCCAACTGCATTTGCATTTTTGAAGTCTGTATAAACAGGTGCATGATCAATTTTCGAATACATCTCACAGATTTTTTTTGGCATATCCGTAAGTTCATCTCCAACCTCCATACGTTCCTGCTTTTTATAATCGACCTGCCGTGCAGAATCAACACTTCCCTGACCAAGATAAACCCGAAGGAAATCTTCGTCTTCCCTCGTTTTTTCAAACAATCTGCGGTCAAAATTCATCGCTGTATCAACATCCACTCCAATATCACAGTAGGTATCCCTTAAGCTTTCCGCCTCTTCCCGGCGCTTTATTTCAATTTCTTCTTTTTTCTTATCAATATAACTGTTGTATTTTGTAATACGTTCCTCACAGTCCTGTTTATATTTTTTCTTTCCCGATATAAAACCTAATATGGTAGTTACAATTCCAAGTGCCATAGAACATACGCTCAAAATCACATACGAACCAGATGAACCGGAAGTGTTCATAATACCACGAAACACAACAACAAGCCCCAGCATTGTAATGGAAGGCATCAGATTCATAACGATATTGTTTTCCGGTTTTTTCGGAATCTCCGGTGCATCCAAAATTTCTATTTTATCATCTGGAAGTTGTTTTTTGATTCTGGTATTCCGATTAAACAATGGATATTTCAACCCATTCACACGATGCCTGATCTCATGCACCGGTATATTTTTCACCTGTAGTCCTGCCTGATCAAAATAGATTTTTCCTTCTTTAAAATAGAACTGATACTCATCTACCGAAAAGAAATCACAGTCATGAAGTTCCACACTTTCCTCTATTCTCTGTCCATTTCTGAGTACTCCAAACGCAGACTTAATTGCATCAAGATAATAGCACTTTCCTTTTTTTTGTATAACCAGCCGCATATTTTTCTCAAACTGGCTTTTTAAAAGAATCGCCGCTCCCGGCTCCGAAGAAATCTCTATCTGCCCCGGAAGATCAATGTACCAGTTATAATTTGGCACCTTTGCCTCAAAATCAATCATAAAACGCAGTTCAAACGCTTCATTTCCTGTATTGGAATAACAAACTTCTATGATATCCCCATGCCTGATCTCCATGGAATATAATTTTCGCATATCGCCTTTGCTGAAATACAGCTGATCTGCACAGTCAATATTCCATTCATCGCTGCATGCTGTAAACTCTATCTCAATCTCTGAAAAGAAAGTCTCCGGGTTAAGTCGAAATTCACAGGATGATGTTGTTCCAAGTTTCACATTCTCCACACCTGCTGCAATTTCAAACTCTTTATACACCGTTCTGTTACTGACAATTACTTTATACTGATAATCCATGCTTATGCCCTCCGGTAGATAATATAGGAACCATTTCTGATGCCAAATTCTTTTAATGTTTTATTTCCTCTTAAAAAAGCGATTGGATTCTCAGCAACCAGATAGCAACTGAAAATATTATCCGTATCCATCCCTAATCCATATGCCTCATTCAGTGCAAGCACAAGATCATTTGCTGTTATTTCCAATGGTATTTCCAGATCTACATGTGTCTGTTTCATATCATTGATAAATTCAACTACAACTTTTTCTTCCATTCCGTCTCCTTTATATCAGCCACCCCTTAATAACCTCTAACGCTCCTACATCTGTAATTCCTTCATTATCAGCAGATCGACCATATTTTTTCAGTTTTCTTTTTCCTCTCACACAAAAAGTGAAATCCGTATTTTCAAAATGTATGGCATTTTCATTTTTTACATTGCAGTATGGATCATCTCCAAAATCTCCGATAAATATTGGCATTCTCTCTTTTAAACGATTGATATAATTCAAAGTATCCCGATTTGTGATTCCTACACAAATAAGTTCTGTTGGATTTAGCCCCTCTACAATTTCCCCTATAAAATCATTTATATTTCCTGCACAAAATACTATAACTCTGCCGGAGTTTCTTTCTTTTAAAACTTTATTAATTGTTTGCAATACCGGCTGTATAGGAATCTGTGTCTCAATATCACTGTGGTCATACCTCAGTGTATGATATCCTGCTCTTACAAAAAAGTCTGATATCTCATCATATTTTCCTATATGACCAAGTAATATCTTTTTCCTCTTGTTTTGATACCATACCCTTCCATTCAGATCACTTTTGTAATAATCCGGATGCATGAACACAATAGTTCCTTTGAAACCTTCTTCATTTTTCTTTTGTGTATAACAGATTTTTATGTTTTCTTCTGTTTCCAACCATTCTTCTTTTAAATCGTAGGTTTCTCTTGGCACCATTTTCTGATTATTGCAACGCCCCTTCACTGAACCTGCAAGTATCCAAACTAGTTGTACTAAAAATATGACATATGAAACACTTGCAAATATTAGGAAATAATTTTCTCTTCTTATTTTTTCAACGGTAAAACACTTTTCTATAAATACTGTGATTCCAATAACATTTAATGCAATTAAAATCCTATAGAACCAAATGTACCCCTTTTTCAAAAATTCACTTTGAAGGATTGCCATACATGCACCAATTGCTAATGCATACGTCATTAATATACTGAATCCTATCATAAATGTACTTGTTAACATATTCTTTATTCTCCACATTGCTTTTTTATTTTATTAGCTATTTCTTGGGAAATAATATATGTTAGTATTTCACTATTTATATCAGAAATTCCATCTGCGATTTGCATTTTTACAAAACTAAGTATCTCATTCCGGACAGCCTCATTATATAAAGCTTTGCTCAAACTCTGACCAAGAATATTATTACTATTATTATATAATTTCATCTTGGCATATCCTGTTCCATTTTTATTATAATAGTAATTTTTTATCAAGCTTTCTCCTATTGTATGCCTAAATGCCGATGCTCCTGAAGATATTCCCGCTGAAATAAAAAAGGATTTTAAAGCATCCATTTCTATTTCTTTTGCCGATGTCTTACCCTCACAAATGAAATCACTTCCAACAGTTCCAATTGCAGATACCATTCCATTTAACCCTGCTTCCACAACTACTGTTCCTACCCTAACACCTAACACATTAACCCCTTTTTTTACTAACGCATTACTTACTGCCGATCCTGCACCAGGTATAAATGATGTAATCGCTCCACATACAGCTGATATAGCAACTTCTTTTGCATCAACCTCTCCAGTTGTTCCATACTGTACTGCTACATTTAAACCTGCTCCCATCACTGCTCCTGCTGCTACAGTTCCAACAACAGGAATACATGATACTGCTCCTGCTGCTACAACAGTTCCAATTGCTATTCCAGCTGCTGTAATCTGCTGCTTATGGTCAGAAACAAACTCTCCAACACTATTTGCTGCACTTTTAATTCCCTCCCCGATATCTTTCAGGCTAGGCCACATACCATTCAAATCCACCAGATCCATCGGTCTGTTCCAGCAGTAGTTATAATGATTCATTGTGTACGGTACTGCAATATGTCCTTTTATGAAATCTTCACTGACAAATCTTCCAACTCCGGCATCATATCTTCTTGCCTGTGCAAAATACAGCCCTCCTGCACTATCCATCTGATACCCCGTAAAACCAAAGCTCTGTAAGGAATCCTTAAAGATATCTTTTGCCGTTCGGATATCATTACCAAATTCATCAAATCCATAGGTTTCCTCACTTCTTCCTGCTTCATCTGCAAGCCGCATCGGACTTCCCAGATCATCCTGAAAATAAAAGTGCTCCCTTCCTTCTTCTTCCATTCCCGTGACATTACCATCCCAGAAGTAGGTCTGCTCCTCATTATTTTCTGTTTTCTGTAAAAGATTATGATACTGGCGGGTAAGATCGAGTGTATAGCGAATGGTCTGTTCCGGGGCTGCATCCCCTGCTGCAATGCTTTGCTCCATTCTATGTCCTAATCCGTTATACTGATATACTGCCTTTTTGATTTGTCCATCTGTCATTCCCATAGAGCTGTTCATCTGGTTAGCCGCATCGAACCCATATGCTCTCAAAACCTCTTCACCGCTTGTTACGGATAACAGATTTCCTCTGTGGTCATACGCATAATCTTTCGTTCCGTTTGCATTTGTTTCCTGCAACAGCTGATTTCTGGTGTTATAACGGTAAGTTGTCACCAGCCCTCCTGCTGTCTGATATTCAGTTTTACTGCTTCGGTTTCCGAATGCATCATAGCTGTATGTTCTTAATGTCTGTCCATTCTGTGCTACGGTGGTCAAACGGTTTAATGCATCATAACAATAAGAAAAACTTCCACTGTCCTCCGGCAATCCCGGTCTTTCCTTTTCTGCCATGACCTTATTTCCCATGACATCATAGGAATAGTGGCAGTGCTCTGTAAAATCTGCTCCTTTATGTAAGATTTCTTCAAGTTTTCCTGCCGCATTATATCGGTAATCTGTATAATTTCCACCCGGCAGCTGCTTTCCAATCAGTCTTCCGAATTCATCATAACTGTAACGAATTGTATTCTCCCGCATTTCCCCAGAAAAGATTTTCATGGCTGACATCTGCATGGCTTCATTGTATTCATATACGGTCTTTTTTCCATCTGGATAAAGAACTGCCGTTCTCTCACCCATGCTTCCCCATTCATATCCCACGGTTTTTCCATATGGATCTGTGACAGAGGCAATACGTCCTGCCTCATCCATAGCGATTTTTGTCGTGCCGAGCCAGTCTTTTACTTCCTCAAGCTGCCTTATGGCATTATAGGTTAAGGATACTTTTCTTCCATCCGCATAACGGATCTCCTCCACCTGACCATTTGTGCCATAATGGAAGGTAGTCTCATAACCATCTTTGTCTACTTTTGCCCTCATTTTTCCTGCCGGGTCATAAGTATAGCGTTCTATATCCCCTAAAGGGTCTGTCACGGTGGTCACATGACCTTCTTTATCCCAGGTATAGACTGTATTCTGTGGTTCTTCCCCATTGGCTCCTGTACAGCTTGTCTGTACCAGCTGTCCCATTGCATCATACTGATAAAATGTTTCATTTCCCAACGCATCTGTCACTTTTGCAAGATTGCCATTTGGAGTGTATTCATAACAGGTAATATTTCCCTTTTCATCTTCTGCCTTCGTTACACGTCCAAGTGCATCATAGGTAAAATATGCCACACCTCCTGCCGGATTTTCAATGGATGTGATACGGGCAAGACAGTCATAACTATAATGGTAACATTCTCCCGCCGTAGTGGTACGCTCTGTGAGGTTTCCCCTGGCATCATATCCGTAGTGTTCTCCTGCACCATCCGGGTAACGAACACTCTTTAATCTTCCACCTTTTTCGTATTCATAAACAGTACTGCTTCCATTCGGATAGCAGATACGCTCTGCTTTTCCAAGTTCATTGTAGAATACACTTGTCGTTGCACCAGCCGCATTTGTAACACTTGTTCTTCTTCCTAAATCATCATAAGTGTAACTGGTCGTCTGTCCGGATGCATTCGTCTCTCTGACAAGATTTCCCTCTCTGTCATATTCATACACAGTCCTGGCTCCATCCGGTTCCAGTACTTCTGTCAGGCGGTTTACGGCATCATAAAAGTAACGGGTTGTATTTCCTTCCGGATCCGTCATTTCTGTGCGGTTTCCAGCCGCATCGTAGGCATATTTCACTACTCCTCCCATCGGGAGTATCTGTTTTACAAGATGATTGTCACTGTCATAAAAATATTCCTGCTTTCCATGATCCGGCGCTGTGACCGAACAGATGTTCCACATTTTGTCATAAGTGAAATGTACCTGCTGTCCCTCTTTGTCTGTGTATGTTTCCACTTTTCCAAGTGGATTATAGATAAACTCTGCCGTATTACCATCAAAATCCCGGATTGCCGTGATTTTTCCACCTGCATTATAAGTGTATGCTCTCTGATTACCCATAGCATCGGTTACTGTTGTGACACGGTCTGCTGCATCATAGGTATAACGTGTCACGTTCCTATTTGCATCTACTGTCTCAATCACACGATTTAAGGCATCATAGCCATAAGTTGTCACATTTCCAGTTACATCCTTTAACTGTACGATGTTTCCGCTTTCATCATATCCAATCTCTAAAACGCTTCCATCTGCATAAGTGATTGTTTCCGGTCTTCCTGCCCCATTATTTATCACGGTAATTCTGTTTCCGTACAGATTTTCCGTGCCGATCAGATTACCTTTCCCATCATAATGGTTTTTCAGACGTTCTTTTCCGTTAATACTTACACTGATAAGATGACAATCTGCATCATAGGTATAGTTGACCCTGCGTTTTAGGGCATCCACGGTCTGTGTGAGGTTCCCACGGTTATCATACGCCATTCTCGTCGTTCTGCCAAGCCTGTCTGTCATGCTGATACACTGGTTTTTTTCATTATAGAGATAATGCTCTTTTGTCCCATCCTCATAAATAGTCTCTGTGTTACGGTATCGTTCATCATGCACATGAATGATCTTACTTCCATTGCGCTCCGTGAGTGTGACACGTCGGTTTTTATCATCATAAGCAAACTCCATCATTCCACCATCTGGAAATTGCTGATGAATAATACGAAATCTTCTGTCATAGGTATTCTTAACAGATGTGACATGACGGGCATTTTCCACTTCCGTGATTCTTCCATTTTCCCCGTAACGATAGACATATTCTGCCCCAGATGCAGTTATTACTTTTTTTAGTTTTTCCTCCTCATACTGTAACAGCACACTTCTTCCTGTGTGGTCAGTTACTTTCTTAAGCTGCCCCATTTGATTGTAACAGTAAGTCAGGCTGCTTCCATTGTCCGTTTCTGCTTTTTTCAGCTTTCCATCTTCACAATAGAAAAAAGAAATACCTCTTCCATTTCTGTCTTCTTTTCGAAGCATCTTTCCTTCCTGATCAAAAGATATGTTCTCCTGCCCCGGATGCACGAGAATATATCCCTGTTCCGTTTCTTTCAGAAATTCCAGTGCCGTATTTCTCGCAATATATTCCTGCCCTTTTTTATCATGGTAATTTATCTGTCCATCCGCAAGACGTACACCGATGGTTCCATCCGCTTCTTTTTCAAGTGCAATCTGATAATTATGTAAAAAGCATCTGCCAAGCACACCTGTACGGCTGTCTTTGGAATTATAATAACGGTGGAAGGATAATGGTATCTCTCCTGCTACTTTTAAATCTTCGTGTTCATAGATGAAATTTCCAGTACTTAAGTTTACCGGATCCTCGCTGTTCATACAGCCTTCCGCTTCTGTTCCAAGCATTTTTTCTTCGATTGTTTTCTCAACAGTTGCCTTTGCATTCCTGATGTTCTCGACATCTGCATCCAAAACACCCTTCATCTTTCCCATGTCCATATTCCCACCATTTGGGTCAATGGTATTGGCAAGATCATTGATTAATTTTATGATATCACTTCCACATACAGTCTGGCTGCCTGTAATACTGATATATCTGGTATCCACTGCCTGCACATTCGAAAAAATCTCTTCAATCTGTCTTTTTGTGGAATTATTTTTATCGAGGATTTTCTTATAATAGCATTCCACACTATTTACATATTTTTGAATATCAAGCCGTCCAAGCCAACTCTGAACATTCGGTTCTATGTTACTAAACCATTCTTTTACCTTGTCCCATGTTCCATTTGCCGTCACTTCATCAACATAATTTAAAAGCTTTTGTTTTGCTGCATCTGAAAAATCTCTTAGCATTGGTATCTTCTATCCTTTCTTTCGCTTTTCTGTTTTTCAAACAAAGATTCATCTAAATAAACATATAAGACATTTTTTCTATCCCATTTAACTGTGCAAGTTGTCTTGCAGTTAACAATGGGGTACTCACTTCATCAATATATTCCCTGATGGAAAACTCTGACTGTAATCCCGACTGAACATATTGGTTGTCTCTTGTTTCACTGTATTTGTTACAAATGACCATGTATTTTTCATGATCTCCGAAATCAAGGCACTCTGTGATATAGCGCATTTTGTTCGTTGAGACATCATCCTGTAACGTAATAAGCATCACTTTATCAGAATCCTGCAGTAACTGTATTCTCCATCTGCTGTATCCTGCTTCCACATCCACAATAATAAAGTCATAATCTCCACTGTCTTTCGCTGACTGTATTAATTTTCGATAGATCGTAAAATCAAGATTTCTTGCATCGAGCGTTGATTTAAATGGAGGCAGATATGTAAATCCTTCTTTTCTTAATGTAAAACGAACATTCTGATACATATGTTCCTGTTCATTTTTCATGACACGATATCCTTCATTCGGCATACCAGTTTTGTTTTCAAGATAATAAGAAAAATCCTGCACAGATTCTGTATTTACGTAGAAAACTCTCTTATGTTTTTCTGACAGACACCGTGCAAGTCCGACAGATAATGCTGTCTTTCCTGTTCCCCCGATTGCAGAATAAAAAGAAATGATCTGTGTCTTATGTTCCTGTGTCTGTGATTCCGTCAGCCGATCCCTGCTCTGATAAGTCAGTTCATTGAAAAGTTCCCTGATACCAAGATATTTATACACTCTGTTTACAGACAAATCCTCCGTGCTTCCATTCTCCTGTTCTTCTGCTAACACACACAGATTGGAAATGTTATGCCTTTGAAGTCCTGTTGAATATAGTGCTTCTGAAACAGCCAGGATTTCCACCGAAACAGGTGTCTCAAAACGTTGTTCAAAATAGACCGGATCAGATATAATTTCTAACTCTATCTGGTCATCAAATTCTTCCAAAAATTTTCTTTCCAGATTCTGCAGATACAGCTCATCTGTATCTGCAATAATGATTAATGGCTTACTCATTTTTTTATCCTCGTACTATAAATTCTGCATTTGCAATTCTCAGCTGACTTCTGTCTGAAATAGGCTCTGGCACATTTGGCTGTATTCTTTTTCCATTAACATAAGTACCATTGGAGCTTCCCATATCCACTACAAAATATCTGCCATTCTGCCTTACGATTTTGCAATGAACTCTGCTGACCGCATTATTTCCTGTTATCACACCCTGAACTCTTTCTCTGCTTTTTCCTATCAGGAATTCATTTTCACAAACAACAAAGTGAAACTGCCCATCTATGGATTGTATTGATATCTGATTCATGTCCGGCATATCCACTATCTTTTTCTGCCCAATATTGGGATCTGCAGAAGTATTTTTTGTATTTCTATGCATTACAGGTTTTTCCGCCTGTATACGTGTACTAATGTCATGAAGTTTTAATGTTCCATCCTCCAACGCATCTATCACCTGACGCATTTTCGGATGATCCATCATTCCTATCCGTTCTATTTTCTGCACCAGCTGAGCCTTTATTTCATTGTCAAATTCATTTTTATTTTTATGAACACCCGTTATATTTACAGGCAAATAAATGATCTTCACATTATTCGTGCCAGACTCTACATATATATGGCTAAGGCGATTATCAATACATGCCATATTTAAAAATCCAAGATTTTCAATCTGAATTAAAGCTTCGAGCAAACTGTGAATCGCATTTAAGATCGTATCCATATCCGAAGATGCAATGTAATCCTCCAGTGATGTATATTCTCTTGTGAAATAAATTAGTTTTATTTTTCCATTATATTTGATTCTATGACACCTTAACAGGTTGGCATTTTCCTGATTCTGCATCACTTTATAGCCAACATCATAAAAGATCTCATTATTTTCCAATAAGTAGGCAGTGTCTTCCGTGTCTTGAATTTCTGTCAATTTATCTGCAAAGTACTCGTCCATTTTTTCACTTCCTAATCAAAATAAAATGTAAATTCTTCATCTGCAATCTGAATACTGTCATGATCTGAAAGCACATAAGAATTTTCAGCATCCAGCATTTCTCCATTCAGATATGTATGGTTCGTTGAACCTTTATCCATGAGATAATAAGTTCCATTTATCCGCTCAATTACCGCATGTCTGCGGCTGACCGCCTTATTATTTATTATTGTAAAATCATTTTCTTTTTCCTTACCGATATTAAAAATATTTTTTCTGACAGTCACGCTCTCCCCTGTGCTGATTCTCTCTAAGATTGGATATCTTTCCTCCTGCTGCAAAAGAGTTGTGTCTGCCTCGTCATACTCCTGCTGTGTCAAAAGGGTTGTACCGCTTTCATCCTCCTCCATCAGTAATGTCGTTCCACCTTCATCGTTACTGTCACTGTGATAATGTCTTTCATAGGATGAACGGTCATTTGTGATGTAACCGCTTTTTCCCGTCTCTGCTTTTACGATTTTCCGGAATGCCTGTGGACATTTTTCGCGGATATATCTCTCAATGTCCTCTATTTTATAATTCTTTGTATCATTGAGGAATGCCTGGAATTCCTTCAGAAACTGCTCTGGCTCTTTGCCATATCTGCCTGCATACTGTACGGTATCTGCAAGAAACGCATAAACATTTCCGCTCGTAATTCTGCTATTGATCGGCTGATATACAAAGAACACTTCCCTGGTTCTTTCACATACAAACACCATTTCCGGCTGTAACATGAGATTATGCAGATACAACCCATTCATTTCAATTTTTTTAGTCATCTCAATTGTCTGCGCCACAAGCAGAAAAAACGTTTCTTCATCCACACCCTTTTTCAGATATGATATAAGAGGTACCACATCTGGTGCTGTGTAGATAATCGTCTTTTTTCCTTCCTGTCTCGGTCTGAAACAGCCGCGGAAAATCTGTTGTTCAAAAATATTGATTTCCCGCTCATTAATCTGTTCCCCAAATGATAACTTACTTTTAATCGTAACTATATTTCCCTTTGATACTATGCGATACTTTGCCATATCTCTCAGTCCTTTTTTTATTTTCTCTTACGTCTTATTTTGATACGTCCGCTTCGCAGTGCGATCGCTGCACCGACGCCACCGCCTGTTACTACTGCTGCACCCGCAATAGAACCTACAAACAATGGCTTATTGTTATACCAACGGATGAATGTGTTGGTTGTTACAAGAATTCCATTTAAGACATAGTTTGTTTTATTGCCAGCTGCATCCACAGCCATAATTGTGACATCCTGTTTTTTCGTATTGTTTGGGATATTGAACTGATAGTTTTCACCATCCACTGTATAATCACATTTTTTATCACCAATATAAATCTCAACACTATCTAATACCAGGTTGTCGTTGACTGTCACATTCGCTGCTTTCGTATCCACTGGATACTGGGCATTGCTCTCAACATCAATCGGAATAACGACAGGAGCTGTTTTGTCAACACCGAATGAAATCTCTGCTTCTTTGGATTCATCAATGTTCTCATTGACATTTCCAGCAATATCCTCTGAATACAGCGTTACAATGTAGCGTCCATCCCCGGCAAAAAGAGACTTGTCGATGGTGTAATCATACTGATACCACTGTCCGTTTCCACCGGATTCCTGTACCTGATAATCGATACCTTCTTCTAATGTTCTCGGTGTTCCATTTGTATCTACTACTACTTTGATTTTGTCGTGTTCCAGACTGTCTACGTTCACTTCTTTTAACTTGACATCAATCTCGTTCTGAATATAAGTTCCTTCAATATCCTTTAAGGTCTGATCAAACACGTAAACTGATCCAAAGCGATTTACGGAGAACGTAACTGTTGCATTGCTCTCATTTCCAGCCATATCGGTCAATGTGGCATTTATCGTATAGATGTCGTCATAGCTTTGCTCTTTCGGGAAGTTCTGGAAGGTAAATGTCTCTCCATTTCCCTGATTCGTATAAGAGCCTTCCGGTGCCACACTTCCCTGATTTGCACCAACCAGTTCAATGTTCACACCATTGGTATCAAAGTTTGTATCTGACATTACGATCTGCGGAATAACATCTCCATTATTTGCCGAATAATCTTCGACACCAACAATTTCAATTTCCGGTTCAGTGAGATCCACATAGTATTCTTCCCCTGTATAGGTTTCAGCTATGTTTCCTGCCATGTCCGTGTATTCCACATTAAAATTGTATAAACCATCTGTACCACATGTAATGGTTGCGGTATGAACATCTCCATTTCCGGTAAATCCGCTAGACTGTGGGAATGAGATTCCTGCTCCGTTATCAGTTGCTGTTCCTGTTATCCTTACTCTGTTTTCAGAGAAATTATGTTCTTCAATCTGAATCGTTGCTGTACGCACTGCTGCATAATAATTGCCATTTACTGCATTATTGTTGTCATAAGTAACCGTAATCACCGGACGGGTTTTATCAATGGTAAAATCATCTGCTTTTACTGTCTCTGCCTGATTTGCTGCCTTATCCTTTCCACTGACAGAAAGCGTATAATCACCATCTTCTGCAAATGTAATGGTTGCAGTACTTACACTCTGATCCGGATTTTCTGTATTTTCAGTTGTCTGCCATGCTGACAACTCAGGAATTACACCATCTGTATTGGTAATATCTGCCTTAAAATCTGCCGCCTCAAAGTTGCGTTCTGTAACTGTAATGGTAGCAACTCTGTTCTCTTTGAACATGGTTGTATTTTCAGCATCCGGTGTCTCATTATCAAATGCAATTTTGATTTCCGGTTTTGTCTTATCAATACTGAATATCTGTTCGTCTTCTGATGTATTTCCTGCACGGTCTGTCATTTTGATATGCATTTTTATCTCATTGCTGTTATTTTTTACAGTGAATGACTTTTTCAGTTCTGTAACAAGGTTTTTGTCTTTTTTTGTCTGACTCCAGCCATCCGCATTTCCACTGGAAAATGCACCCTGATTACTGATCTCCACATTTCCTGACTGATTGTTTTCTTTATCATAAGGCGATTCCACTGTCCATTCCACAGAACGGATTCCCGAAAATGTATCTGTCACTGTAACATCTACCGTTACATCTTTTTCATACAGTTCATTTCCCTTTGCATCCTTGCTTGCAGCTGCCGCCTTGTTAAAATCAATATGTTTCTCACGGGCATGCTGCTCGGCTGTTTCAATGATCAGACTGCTCGGTGTCACATATCTTTCTTCGTGATTATTTAACATATCGTAAGCGCAGGCATAAATCTGTCCTTTAAATCCTGCCTGAACCACAAATGTCACTTTTCCTTCTGCATCTGCCTGTACAATCTGCTCACTGCTTTTTGTTCCATTGGCATCTACCGTATAATAGTGGATTTCCTTTACACCGGAATCCCCTTCTTTGGAGCCGTCCGTAGCCGTTACAGTCACCTTTGTATTTTCCACAAAATAATAACCATAATCCGTCTCTGTATAAGAAACACTTCCATCTGCTTCTTTATTTCCTGCTGCTTCCATATCAATGCTTAAAATTTCCGGAGCTGTAATATCCTTGTAGACACGCTGTGTTTTGGAATATTCATTTCCAGCATTGTCAATGGCTGTAATTACCATATCATAGCTGTTGGTATCTGCATTAATGACAGCATCCTTCGTGTTGATCTCATAGCTTTCCGTAACCGTTTTCTGATCCGGATAAGAAACGTTCACTAACTCCTTGTTATTAACGGAGGCTTTCACACTATAAATTCCAGAATCTTTATCTTCTACTTTAATGCTGACTCCAGTATCACTATTGTTATAGATGATTCCATTTTTTCCAACATATCCTTCTGCCGATAAAACAGATGTAATGGTCGGTTTCACTGTTTCAATCATTAAATTGCTGTTTTTCACATTGGAATTTGCTGTCGTCACAAGTGTCTTTTCAGACTGGTTGCCAACGTTATCCGTAACTATTGCACTGATTTTTTTATCTAAATATACTTTCTGTTCATTTAAAACAGTCTCTGCCGGGAGTTCAAATACCGCTGTATTATCGCTTCCGACTTCCTTTGTCTGATAAGCTTCTTCACCTACATATAATGTAATTTCGTTCAGTCCGGCTGATGGTACTTCTGAACCATCGTCACTGTGTAAATCATCTGCTGTTACAGTAACCTTGATCACACCATTTCCATAATTACCAAAGGTAAAAATATTTAAAATTTTTAATGCATCTTTCTTTTCAATGTTAAATCTTGTAACATCTGGCTTATGTGTATCAAGACAGATTGTTTTTGTGTCAATTGTTTTATTTCCTGCGATGTCCGTATAGGTGGTGACAACTGTATTTTCGCCTTCCTGTACATCCTGCAAATCGCTTGCTGAAAGTGTAAGAGAATCCTCCTGCACAATCTGATCACTACCTGTAATACTTTCCACAAAGTTCTTTGTCTTCGAAGTAAGTTCAACTCCGTTTACGGTCACAGTTCTCGCCGCAAGACCACTTCCGTTAGTCTGATCTTTTTGATCTGTAACCTCGCATGCAATCGCTGGGATCTCTTTGTACCAATACTCTGTCTTTCCATCTTTTGCGTTTTCATATTTACCATCTGACTGTGGCGTCACCTTTACTACAGGTGCATCTTTTTCCAGCATTAAAACATCCGATGAAATACCATTATGATTCGTAATTTCTGTGAATTTATATGCCTTACTCTCATTGCCCAATGCGTCCACTGCTTTGATATGAACCTCTTTCAGGCTTGCAAATATACCAGCTTCTTCCAATGGAATCGTAACTTCTATCGTTGCATCACTTGTTCCACTTACTTGTGTACTTACAGTTCCCGTATACACTTTTGTACCATCATCACTGTATATGCGAATTTCTTTCACACCAACTGCCGGATAATCCGATTTGCTGTCTTTTACATCCACATCTTTCGCAGTAACTTTTACTGTCATATTTGCATTGTAATAATTACCAAACTTGTATTTTTTTATTATATCAGCAGGAATCAGAGACACTTCCGTAATTTCAGGTGCTGCACTGTCCCGGTATACAGTGACTACTCCAGCTTGTGAACATTGATTTGCTTTGTCAATGGCATAAACATAGATTTTATCAATGTTCTGATTTTCTGCTAATTGAATGCCGCTTATTTCAAACTTACCATTTTCATTTAATACTGCTTCCTGTTTTTGATTCAGTACAACATCATCCGATGTAAGTTCTGTTGCTGACCAGACAACCTTTTTCAAATTTTCATCCACGGCTGTACCTGTGATATCCACCGTCGTGTCTGTTTCCGTTTTCCAAATTGTTTTCTCATCGTCACTCAGTTCAATTTTTGGTTTTGTTGTATCAATCACAATTTTCACAGACGGATTGAGACTTATTTGCTTTCTGCCAATAATTCCACCTTTATACACTGATGAAATGATAGTTGTTTCCGTTAAGTTGAGTTGCGTTTTGCCCACTCCCCATTGCGAAAGACTGATTTTAGTTTTACCATCAAATTTTAAAATGGCTGATGATGAATAATAGTTTCCATCCTCATCCGCTGTTATTTGATTATTTCCACTATCTAACAGATTCAGACCTGCAAGAGCCAACGAATCTTTATTTTCATTTTGAATATCTTCAAATTCAGCAGTTACATTCTGGTCACCATTTACGTTTTCAATCTTATAGACTGCTGTTCCATCTTCATCCTCTGTTAAATTATTTTCCTGTATCGGCGTACCATTGATCGAAAATATTTTTACTGTTTTACCTTCATTTGGTTTTACAATGATTGCAACTTCTGCTCCAGAATCTACAATAATATTTTTTTCACTGGAACCATTAACCTCAACAATTCCTCCATCATCAGTTGTAACAGAAACTGTGTACGTATCAATTTCTGCTGTCACTTCTATACTATGTGCCTGTTTTATTCCTTCTGAAAATATATATTCTTTCTCTTTTAAGCTGTTATTTATTTCGTTTTCATTAAGCTTTTCATCATTGTCCACTCTAAAACTTGTAAGATGATACTTGTTGTCTGTAACAGCTGCTTTTATTTTGTACTCAGAATCTGTATATGGAACATTCCGGCTACCGTCATCTCCACTCTCGGTTGTGATTTCAACTTTATCATTTTGTGCATCACTATTTAAAATTAGCTTTCCATTCTGACTAATTTTATAGGTGATTGTGAACTGTTTCTTTGCGAATGTGATTGTAAATGCATAATTTGCATCTAATGCTACATCCTTAAGACCTTCAAATTTAAATGCACTGTTTTCATCTTTATAATTTTTCCACCAATTATCGTTGGTTTCTCCATCCGGTTTCCAATCTACAGTTTCTTTTTTCACTGTTACAGCAGTGATTTCATAACCTTGCTTTGGTGTTGCTGTTACTACATTATTTTTTACTGCTACATTTCCTGCATCACTTGTTGCTGAATTATCAGAAGTTTCTACATTTGCAGTAACTGAATATGGAACAGACTTTTCTTTAAGTGTAATTGTACCTAACTCAATCTTTTTTGTTTTTACCTGATCTTCTGTGACAGTTTTCTCTTCACTGGAATAACTGTCATATGTACCTTTATCCACATCTGCTGGCTCAACTTTAACCGTATACTTATTATCCGTATTTAATGTCCAATTACCAATAGAAATATTAAATTTTCCATCGTCTGTTGTAGTCGCTTCATTCGTTACAGGAGTCGAACCGCTTTGTGGGTATGTTACCGTCACCTTTGCACCTGCATATGGAGTTCCATTATTCGTATCTGTGTTTTCATCATCATTACCTGGAACCATCACCTGTCCTGTGATTGTGACTGCATCACTTTCATCTGTTGTAGTATCATCTGCTGATGCACTGATACTTCCAAATGGTATCGTTGTTGCCATAATTAACGCAATCATTAACCATGCTGCAATTCTTTTTCCTTTTGTTCTCCAAAACATTTCCATTTTCTAAATTATCTCCTGCGTATGTATGATGATTTCATTCAAAACCAGTTCATACCTTTTATCTGTGTTTTTTATATTTTCATCCAGCACAACTGTTTCATCTTCCTGTAATACAGTTGTAGTTTCTTCTAAAACAGTTGTTTCCTCCTCAACCATCTGAAGCGGCATAGTGGCTTCTTCCCGCAGCAATGCTGTCTTTTCCTCATCTTTTTTCGGAAGAACCTCCGTTTTTTCATCATTTTTCAATTCCACTGTTGTGCGTTCCATCAGACTGCTTTTCCTTGTTTCAGATGATTTGGCACTTCTTTTAGACAATGGATTTTTCTGTCTGTTATTCTCCTCCCGCATTGCCATAATCTGACGTTCTGCCGATTTACCACTAAGATCATCTATGATTCCCCGTACATCCATTTTAAAAAAAAGATAAATGGATATCAGTGTTAAAACTCCTGCTAATGAAAATGCAATGATGGATATGAGTTGTAAAGTACCTGCATTCATGATGCTTTCACCTCCGTATCTTTTGCATATGCATTTTCCACTGCTGCCTCTGCATCCTGTAAACGCTTTAGAATATCATTTTTCATTTCTTCTGTTTTGTCTGTTGTCGTATCAACCTGCTCCGTACCAGCTTTTACCTGTTCCAGCAACGCTTTCATATCTTCCTGTGCTACGTCATCTGCCTTAAATTTTCTTGCATAAGTTTCCACAGCATTCATTGCCAGTTTGTATACTTCCAGATTTACAATTTCATTCTCATCCTGACTCTCAGATACGGTTGCTACGAGTTTTGTTATATTCTCCCAATATGGAAGATAGGTTCCTTTATCAGATGCTTCCTGCACATTCAGTGTGATATCGCGGTTAAACTGTCCTATATCACGGTACATTTCAGCCATCGTATAATAACTGCTGTCTTCACCGCCATAAGTACATGCCGCCTCAAACCACTGAATCGCACTTTTCATTCTGGTTATCTGATTGTCTGAATTTTCTGTTTTTCCATAATCGTAGTAATACCAGTATAATTTTCCTATCTCAAAAGCAAGATCCCCATAATCGCTATTCTGCTGCAAAACAGTCAGATTACTGTTTATTTTCTTTTTGAATAATTCCTCTTCTTCCAATGAAAAGACCGCGTCATCCTTAAATGCCTCGATTATTCCAAAATACGCTTCCGAATTGCCCGGCAGAATATCTATTGCTTTGGCATAATAATCGATTTTTTCCTCATCTGTCGCAGATAATTCTGCCTGCTTGATGTTATTATCATAATCGCTGTTGTTCACATGGACTCTCATTCCAGTACACAGACATCCTATAATAAGGAAAAGAACCGCTGCCCCGGATGTTGCAAAGAAAACATTCAGCTTTCTTTTCTGCTTTCTTCGGTAGCCCTCGTCCATCTCATCATAATGATCCAACGCATATAACATTTCTGCACATGACTGATAACGATCTTCCGGGTTTAACTGGGTACATTTTTGAATGATCGCTTCTAATCCACTGGACAACTGCGGATTCCAATATCGGATTGGATATATCTCATAAGGAGGTTCACATGGATTCTGTCCTGTGAGTAAATGGTATAGCGTCACGCCAAGACAATATACGTCTGTTCTGGCATCCGTCTGACCTTTTCCTCCAAACTGCTCCGGCGCAGCATATCCTTTTGTTCCAAGACTTACTGTATCTGCCAGATTCTGTTCTTTGTATTCCCTCGCAATACCAAAATCAATTAACTTGATATTTCCATTCGGCTGCAGCATAATGTTTGCCGGTTTCATATCCCGGTAGATAATTGGCGGATTCTGCGTATGCAGATAATCCAATACCCTGCATAGTTCCTTTGCCCACTCAATTACAACTTCCTGCGGCTGTGCACCTTCCTTACTTAGCACACTGCTTAAGGTTTCTCCCTCGATGTAATCCATGACAACATAGATTACATTTTCTTTTTCGATAATGTCTACAATTCTTGGCAGTGACGGATAATCTAGTTTTTTCATCATGTTTGCTTCCGCCATTGCACTTGCAACTACAACTTCATTGTTCTTATCATAAGCTTTTCTCTCGATTTCTTTGATTGCCCACTGCTTATTCAGGTTTTTGTCCATCGCCAGGTAAACTTTTGACATTCCACCTTTTCCGATCAGCTTTAAAACCTCGTATTTTCCCTCAATAATTGTTCCTCTCTCAGCCAACTTTCATTTCCTCTTTTGCCTTATTTGAGTTTGATATAAATTGCAGAAATGTTATCCGTTTCCATCCGTTGTTTATTCCATTCGATCATTTCTCTCAATTTTTCTTTTATCTGCGCTTCATCAAGATTTTTATGCGGATTCAGTGACTCAGAAATTTCGTCTTCTGATAACATATGACGGAATCCATCTGAGCATAACAAAAGGGCTGTGCCATGCGCCAGCCTTCCATTCTCATATTGTGGTTCAAAAAATTCATTCACACCGATACACTGAAGAAGCACGTTTCTGCGATTATCCTTTTTAGCTTCCTCTATTGTCATATTCCCACGTTTTATTTCTCGCGCAATGAATGTATGATCCTCGGTCAGCTGCTGCAACGTATCCGATAATGTATAAATTCTGGTGTCTCCAACATGACAAAGCATATATTGTCCATCACTGTTTAATAAAACCGCACTTATTGTTGTTCCAAGCTGAATCTGGTTTTCTTTTCCATACCTGATCAGTCTGCCATTTATTTCTTCCAAAAGACTCTGCCACTGTTGTCTTATTCCTTCATCCCCAACATGCATTTCGTTCTTTATGTAAACCTGTTCAAACCAGTCTGAAAAAGCCCTGACGACCGTTGCACTGGCAAGCTCCCCTTTTTCCATGCCACCCATGCCATCACAAATTGCGATCAGAAGTGTCTCTCCATGTTCCTCAGAACATCCTTTTAATAACAGACTGTCCTGATTGGTCTTCTTTTTTATCCCAACGTCTGTATCATATGCAATATAAAATTTCTTCAACTTTTTCCCCCTGTTTTTCTTTACAATTATTCTTTTTATTATATTATTCTCCTACAATTCACACCATATAATCTGATGTAATTTGGGTAAAATATTTACATTTTTTCTACACGCAAAAAAGACACCATTCTCTAAATGGTGTCCTTTCTAAAATAACAACTCTTTTATCTCTTATATTCTTCTATCACACATTCATGTGCTTTACTTTTCTTATCATAATTAATGCCTACTAAAAGTATATTTCCAGTGTACTGCAACAATGATTCAGGATACTTTTTGTCCTTTATCTGTTGTAACGCTGTATGTGCACTTTTATTCCATTTTAATTCGACTACGAGTGCAGGATAATCTACTCTGTATTCCTCTTTCGGTATAAATACAAAATCTGAAAACCCTCTCCCTGTCGGTAATTCCCGAATTGGTTTAAAATAATATTTCATGGCGCTTAAGTACGCAATTGTCAAAACACTGCTCAATGAATTTTCATTATGATATTGAATTGCTGACGCATACTCCATATGAATCTGTTCGATATAATCTGCAACCAGCGTTTCCTCTCTATCAAGAGTAGCCTCTAACAACTGCTCGGATTGATATTCAAACTCCTGCAGTTCATTCCATTTCGTTTTCTTTGCTGCCGCTAAAAGTTCCTGCCGTATCTCCTCATTTGGAATAAATGCGCACTGTTTTCTCTGGTCATATGCCAGATATCCAAGGTGGATCAGGTAAGTTATCACATCATCCCTGCTAGAAAAGCTTACCGTATCGTTTTGAAATGTTCCGGTATCTACTTCTACTGTCGAACCTGAAACCATCTCTATGATCGCCTGTTTTAACCCATCAAAATCCATGTTGATCAGTGGAACCACAACCTCATATGTTCCGGTCTGCGACCAGTAGCTTTGGAAATTTCCGCGCAGCATGACACTGACAACTGCCTTCGGATTATAAACCTGCTGATTTTCCAGCACGTATCCATCATACCACCTTTTTACCTCTGCAAAATCTTTATGATATTTATCACAGAGTTTTTCAACTTCCAGCTCCGTAAACCCAATATAAGAAACCAGTGCCCCGGCATCTAACATTGTAAATTCATCAAAATTGTTGAGTGCAGATTGCGTTTTCATTTTCTTGATTGGCAAAATTCCTGTCAGATACGCCAGACTGATAAATCTGGTAGGTTCTGTTCCCTTGAACATTCCACGCAGAAAATTAATGTAATTTTCCTGCTCGTCCCTGTTATTTGCCTCGTCACGAATCAAAATATCCCATTCATCAATGATTACAATGAATTTATTTCCGGTCACAGTATAGATTTCTGACATTGCTTCCGGCAAAGATACCGTTTCTTCCGAAATAATATCCGGATATTTTTCTTTTAATTCTGCTATGACACTTTTTTCAATATAAGAAACAACTCCTGCTGCTCCCTTCGCTGGAGCAAGGCACCACTGAATATCAAGATGTATGACATCATATTTGTTCAGATGCTGTCTAAAATCCCCTGCATGGCTAATTTCATAATCTGCAAATATATCTGCTGAATCGCAGCCTTTGCTGTAATAAGCTGTAAGCATATCCGCTGTGACAGACTTTCCAAAACGACGCGGTCTGCTGTTGCAGATAAACGCCTGCTTTGTATTGATCACTTTATTGGTATACGCAAGCAAACCTGTTTTATCAATATAAATTTCTGAATTTAACGCTGTCTCAAATGCACTGTAATCAGGATTAAGAAATCGTCCCATGTGTCATGCTCCCTCTGTATTGTCTATTTCCGTGTCTTTCAATGATTCGTATGTCAATTATACAATTTGCCGTTTTTCTTTTCAAGGTGAACTATGATATTGTCATTTCCTTTTCACGATTTTCATTGTACATTACAGACGTTTTATTTCGAGTTAACTCTGTCCCAAAATGTCCCTTTATCTCTATCATATTAACATTGGGTAATCCTGATCTTTTCCCCGACTTCAGCATTTTCATATTTTTCTTTTCCTATATAAAAAATACTTGCATATCCCGATGTACTGTCTCTTCCTTCCACCGGATAATGATATATCATGCATGAATCATCAGATGCTCCTGCATCCCTGCTTTCTGCTTCTATCGGAAGCTTTTTATCTACAATCAGCTCTATGTAATGCCTTCTTTTTACAATCCGATAATTCAATATATTTATGATTATCGTTAAGATAAACAAAAAAATGATGATAACCATGACAATATCAATTGCATATGACATGTCGGGTAATATATAAGAACAAATGTTGCATAGCACTATTAGGACTATGAATGGAAAACACTTTTTTATGCTTTTATTCACATACGCTTTTTTATTTTTCTCTATTTCTTCACTCGTATATTCTCGTACAACAAGATTTCGCTTTTCTTCCTCTGTAAATTTTGAATCACCATTTTCTATTATCATCCGTTTCGCCGCCTCATTCTTCTCTTAAAGCAAATTTTACAAATTGGCCGTTCTATATATATACATATAAATAGTACAAAACATAACAATACATTTATCCAAAACAAAATTTTGCTGCTCGTTTTCAATAAAGCTGCTAAATAAATACATTCAAATATAAAAAACAACATTTTTATCCAGAAAAACTTTATACGAAACTTCTTTCCATCACGATATAATTGCCAACATTCATTTACAGAAAGTTTCAATGCATTTTCCTTTATAAAAAGTTTTTCGGTATAATTTAATGAATAATTCACAACCCAGATTGCGGCTACCAGCCCCATTAACACACTTATGCAAGCCAACATTCCACTCGGCAAATGATAACTTGCTTTTCCAAGTACTGGATACAAAAAAATGCCTATAATACCTCCATAATATCCACCTTTTCTTGCTCCTTTCTCTGCATTTTTTGATGTTTCTCCACCATCAATACCATAAACACACTCGTCTCTAAAATCATAATAATACAATATTTTTTTTCTTCTATTATTACATATCAATACATACTTTCTCATCATATCTCAATTACTTTAATCATTTTTTCTTTGAATTTCCTTGCTAAATTGCATTTACATAAATCCTTTACTGTTGCATCCTGTAAATTTGTTCCTTCTTTTCTCATGCTAGCGAAATCAAGAATACCGCCTAAAATTGGTAATCCAATTTTGCATCCAGTAGCGACTTTTCCTAATGTACTACCATATTGGGCGAGTACTCCAGTTGTATCCGCCACATTAGGGTTTAGTACAACAAATGAAGACGCACTTTCTGGTCCCTTGGCAATTGCCGTTGCAGTATTAACAAAACTGGCAAATGAATTTAATGTAGCACCGCTTGCCTCAAATATGTTAGTGAGCATTTCATCACGAACTTCATCCTTGAAATTTCCTCGTAAACTCGAAATAAAATTATTCCAACTATTTTCAACAACTTTCTTACCTTCATTAGTCAAATCTATTATTTCTAGTGTTTTTAACACAGTTTCTATATCATTTTTATTAATTGCATTATTTATTTTCTTTACCTGTTCATCTGTCAATGTATCTATAAAATTTTCTTTTATTTTTGTTCTTTTTGATACTTCAAATTTACTGCTATTTTCATTTCTATTTGTATGTTCGTATTGAAGAATTACATTTTCACACCGTCAAAGATGCGCTTGCATCACAGCCTACGGTATCAAGATTCTTTAACCGTATGGATGAAGACACTTTAAACCAGTTCCTTGTGATTACCAGAGTACTTCGGATGAGAATTTACAGTATTCAGATGCCACAGGCTGTTATTCTGGATCTGGATTCCACTCTTCTTGATGCATACGGCAGACAGGAAGGCAGAGCCTTTAACTTTCACTGTCAAAGCAATGGTTATCATCCACTTGTCTGTTATGATGGGAGTATCCCAAAGCTGGTTCTGAATAATTACTCTTTGAAAATCCTCTATACATATTTTAGTTTAAAATCCTTTCAAAGAGTTTTAACTAATATTTTAAGCTGTTCTTCCCCCTCCTGCTGAGATTATCTTTCCAAGGTTTTTCTTATGCCATGGGGCACCAACCATTGTTTTATTTACCCTAAAACCTATCGAACCATTTGCTGTAATTATTTCCATTTGATAACTCAGAAAATTTTTTGCGAATTGTACTTTTTGAATTTTATCCCTTGAAATATATAAAAATGCTTCCGGACGTAGCTTTCCTGTTACATTATCAATGCCAATAACTGCAACTCCCTGACTGCTAATATTGATAGCATAATATTGTGTGCACATTGCAGCTGCAAGAGGCGCATTCTCTCCTGCAAAATACGTTATTTTGTTTGGCATGATAACTCCTACGATTGAAGATTCATCTCTAAAACCAACTCCTTTTTCATTCAAATACTGTTCAATTTCTTTTTCGTCTAACATTTTTTATATGCTCCTTATTTTTATACAAATTCATATGTATTATAACAAACGATAACCCAATATAACCTTTATGTATCGTTGATGCCTATCTACTATATGATAAAATGGTGTTGCAATTTCCATTTTTATCATCCATCGAAAAACTATGAAATACCTCTTCATCGTTTACTTTTTTCTTGATCAGATTATAAAATTCTAACGGTTTTCGCTGTAAATTCATTTTCTTTCTCCTCTCGTATTTTTTTTAGATTTTTTCCAATGTCTAAGATCTTCCCACCTCATGAATTCAGCCACATATGCGTCCAGAAGTTCTGTTGTCTCTATCAATTCCGTTACACTGTGGGTTTTCATATATTCCTCATACATTTTTTTCATACTCGGCTCCACGGAATCATATGCATGCCGTTTCTGAATCCTGTCTGGAATCATTTCTGTTAAAGGAATTAATGCATCGAGCATCGGATAATTGTCTACCCACTTTCCTCTGTTTGGTCCAAAAGTCGGTTTATATATTGGAAAATAACCATACTCGATAATGTCCTCTCCTAAAATTGTACGAATTTTAAGATTTGTCCCACTTCTTTCTGTAGGGTGATTCCATCCTCCCATGTATACAATGATATTCTTTGGATAATAATGTCCATCCACACACAGCCATTTTTCGGACGACCATGTTTTAGGAGCCACCTTCTGAAAAGTCTCCTTTTCAAGACTTTTTTTTAATTCCGAAACATTCAGCCACCTTGATACCGGCAGACAACGGCATCGGCATTTCAAATATTCTTTTGTTCCATATCCTACTGCCAACCCCCAAAGAGTATTAAATATTATTAATTGTATTGCCACATCTTCATGTAAGACAATTTTTTCATACATCTCTTTTACTACACCGTATATCAACAGATACTCTGCTCCCACCAAAAATAATTTTCTGAATGGACCACCATTTTTCAATTCTTCCCAAAAAAGTTTTACTTTCTTCTCTTTCATTGCAGCTACCAATTAAACCTATCCTTCAATACACTATCAACCATCTTTTTTGACACATCAACCGCACTATCCTTTTTTCCATCTCCATCGCAATCAAATATGCCGACATTATTTATTACATAATCCGCTGCTACACCTGCTGCGCCAAACGATAAATCTATTGTAAAATCTGTTAATGTACCTGTTATCGTTTGCGGAGTAAAAAACCACTCTCCAACGTCCTCATTATAAATATTATCATAAATATCCGTTACCGCTGTTAGTCCTATACCCAATATTCAGCTGAAAGAGAATTGTAACAAACCTTGACAGCTTAAACTATTGTTCCATGAATAATTCAGGCTAATTTTTATAGACCAATAGAATTAAGATCTACATGATAAGATTCATAATTTTTTCCACTATAATATACTCTGACATTTTTTCCCTGATAATCTCTTTGAGGTTCCCCCCACTGCCCTCTGGATGCAAAAATATGTATTTTCCCATCCGGTGCATCATATCGGCATAACACTGTATACCCCATAAATGCTCTGTTTTTTTCATCAACCGGAGTTTTAAACTGCTCACTTAAACTATCTGTAACTTTCAAAAACATTGGCTTTACAATACTGTTAACCTTTATTCTTCCCACAAGTTCCACCCCACAGGTTACCGCATTTATATAATTTCCTTCTTTCAGTAAAGCACGTTCTTTTCCTCTACTATCAAACTTAAACTTATGTAAAACTGCTGAATCCGGCAGAATAGAACTTGTGTCAACACAATACTTCTTTGGATTTTTCAAATCTACATAAACCTTCAATTGCTTCTCTGTAATCAAAGCTGATGGATTATATAAAAGTGACTTGCTTTTAAACAGATATTCTTTTCCATTTGCTTCCACATATTTACATACAATAAAATAGGGATTCATTGAAATACGGTCTATCTGTACTTTCTGATATACATTTACATCAATATCGACAATATCTGCGTAAATATATTTTCCATTTGCAATTAATTTTTCTTTTTTTCCTTTTTTCGTAGAATAAATTATCATGCAAATAATTCCAACGATTAAAAAAACTGCCAGAACGCTGCCAAAGATAATTGAAAACAACCACAAAGATGGGACTATGAAATACAAAATCAGACTACCTGAAACACCCAAAGTTCCTATACATAAAAATATAATACCCAGCTTTTTTAATAAGCTTGCACCGTTTTCCATGATGTCGTTATTCCTTTTCCTTTATTTTTCTTTTTTCAAATTAAAAACCAAACCTAATACTCCAAATAACATAATACCAATTGGTATTGCAATCGGAACAACAATATCAATCAAGTTTATCTCTCTGCTATTTATAAAATTGTACGGATTATCAGGGTTAACCCAAAGTGTTGTTTTTGTACCTTCTGGCACTGGATCTGTCTTTTGGTCTGTTATTGTCAATGTAATTTTTTCATTATCAACAGTATATTCAACAATTTGTCTATACCTGCGTACAGACTCTCCATCCCCAGTAGTTGTCCAATAAGGCTCATTCTCTATAACAACCGCCTCAACTTCTAAAGTACATACTTCTGCATTATGTGTCATTGCCGGAAGAACCACAAATAATACAAATAGTAACATCCCTATCCCAATGATAAAAAAAACAAGACTCACAATTACATTTTTTATATTGATACCCTTTTTCATTCCATCTCTTTCTCTTTCTATTTTATTATTCATAAAACACAAATTTCTCATTTGCAAATTCGATTTGAGTTTCATCTTACCTGCACGAAATTGCTATTTTTCATTATTTGCCTTTTAAACTTATCCTTACTTTTCCACCTATTACCGCATCATCATACTGCTCTTGTGTTAAATAATAGATACTCTCATACCCAATTGTTGTATCTCTTCCAACAATCGGATAAAAATTCCCCTCTTTTTGTATCTCAGCTTTAAAGATGCAGTCAGGATCTGATACCGGATAACATTTTATAGTAAAGGTATCATTCGTCAGTGTTCCCCCACGTCCTCCCAGTGTAATGATTTCAAAGTCTTCATTATATTTTTCTTTTAATACTTTCTTCGCAATGCGAACTTCACTTTTTGTTGAATCAAAAATTCCAGTACACCCACTTTGTCCTATCATAAGACATACCATGACCATAATTACTGTGATTCTTCCCAAGTTTCTCATAATACTGTACCTCACTCCTCATATATCAAGCGATAACGTCCTGACGCTGTTTGTAGTTAGTGTCTGCTGACCAAGCAGTTCTTTGCAGTTTTCGACTCTTATATCAGTTCCAATCATGCAAAAATCGGAACTGATAATGATTCCTATGGCAATTATACAATTTGCTGTTTTTCTTTTCAAGGTGAACTATGTGTAGTCCTGCGAATCTATGCAACCATCCTTCCCAATCTTTCCACTGCACTCGCATACCTCTCCTGTCTCAGCATTTTTCTTTTTCCTTAATACTCTTTTGTTTCAAACTTTACTCCTGATTTTTCGGATAAAGTTCGTTTAAAATCATCAAAACCTTCATAAAAAAGTTGTAAAATTCTACTTGTCTGCAATTATCTCTCATGTTACAATGACAAAAAGCATATTTTACAAAATCTTTATGGTGCATTTGCCATCTATATTCTGGAAACGGCTGATTATCCCTGATAATCTCCGTACTTCATTCGTATCTATGCTTTTAATTACCCATTAACTAATTTAAAAGCAGGAGACGGATATCAGAAATATAGATTTCTCCTGCCTGGACAGTTTTCCAACTGCCCCACCGATCTCAGGAGGAATCATTTATGGCAAAACGAAAAAGAAAACTACAAAACACAAAGAAAACTTTCACAGTTAAAGTTCCTGCAGCCAACCGGAATTATAAAGACACCGTTTTTCGGATGTTATTTTCCAACCGTAAGAACCTGCTTTCACTCTACAACGCAGTAAATCAGAGAGATTATAAAAATCCTGATGACTTGGAAATCGTCACATTAGAAAATGCAATTTACATGGGTATGAAAAATGACCTCGCATTTATCATTGATACTAATTTATATCTGTACGAGCACCAGTCAACCTACAATCCAAATATCCCTCTTCGGGATTTATTCTATATTAGTAACGAATATCAGAAACTCGTGGATAAGAAATCTCTCTATTCTTCTACTTTGCAAAAAATTCCTGCGCCGAATTTTATTGAGTTTTATAATGGTTCAACGATATTGTCTGACTGCACTGAACTTAAGCTTTCTTCAGCATTTGAAAATCTGTCAGGCGAACCAAAGCTTGAATTGACTGTCACTGTATTAAATGTAAACGAAGGACATAATGCTGAATTGATGCAACATTGCAGCACTTTGAAAGAATACGCGCAATATGTCGCCAGAGTACGGCACTATGCTGCCAACATGTCTCTGAATCAGGCTGTAGAATGTGCTGTTGACGAATGCATAAAGGAAGGGATTCTTGCAGAATTTCTTTCCAAAAATCGTGCGGAGGTTATCAGTATGAGTATTTTTGAATATGATAAAGAATTGGAAGAGAAGAAATTGCGAAAGGCTGAGTATGAAGCCGGTTTTTCTGATGGTGAAAAATCCGGACATAAAACCGGATTTTCCGAAGGACAAAACCATGCTGCAATTGAAACTGCCAGAAGGATGCTGCAATCGAACAAATTTACGATAGAAGAGATTGCAAAATTTTCAGGTTTATCCCAACAGGAAGTAGAAACTATTTCTTCTGACACATAAGAGGAAACAAGCCGCCACAAATGTGGCGGCTGAATCTAAACATTCAGCCACCTTGATACCGGCAGACAACGGTATGGACGCTTCAAATATATTCATTTTTCTTTTGCTCTACTTACTCTTTTTCACATTAAAAACGCATACCTATTTTACCATTTCTATTTCTTTCCCATATGTCATAAACAAATGAATAAATTTATCTTTGCTATCATATGGTAGATAGAGAATAATCCTATTTATCGCTTTTTTTCGAGGTGAACGTTCTTTTCTTTTTTCACTTTTCCAAATGGTCTTTTTTTCTCCCTTTCCATCAATGCATATCGAATTTAGTTCTTCACTATAGGAAATTCCTTTTATTGCATCCCATTTCATTGAATTGATCTCATCCCTGATCCCCAATTTGTCATTGTAATCAATCAACGAATGTGTTAACACAACTCCCTCAGAATCCACTTCAAAAAATGCTACCGTTAAAATATAGGTACTTGTTTTCTTTCCACCTGTATTAGACAAATTGTATACCACTAAGCCTAAAACGGATACTGATATGCCACCGACTCCTCCTGCAATAAGAAAAGAGCCAATTAAAACGATTGCAAACAAAACCCCCGCAATAACCGAAAAAACTTTTTTCCCACTTTTCGCTTCTTTCCCCATGTATACTTTATTAATAAATTCAATCTTGTTTTCCATACGCACCTCCAGACTACATTGCATGATTTGTATATACAATCCCTTATCAATAATCTTTTGTTTCAAACTTTAATCCTGATTTTTCAGATAAAGTTCGTTTAAACTCATCAAAAGCGTCATAATAATAACCTATTGAAACCTTAATTTCATCTGAACATTCCCTGTTATAAACTGATACTCTTCCATTTTGAAATAACTCAAATGGATAATGTCCTATTATCCTGATCATACTTATATTAGGATAGTCAATAAGGTCTTCTATTTCTTTATACTTAATTTGATATGTCCAATTACCCGGCACACCACCATAATCTGTAAAAGAAAATGTAAAGCCTTCATCATCATAAAAAAGTTGTTCTTCTTTATACATCTCATATGATACGCTTGAATTATTTCTAATTATCTTATAATAGATTATTGCTACACACAATGGTATCAATGCTGTACTACACCACACACCTCCCGGAATCACAACAAGTTCCCATGTCTCCATTTTTTTTAACAACGCATCTATCAGTGCTATCAATGCCGCTGCTTCTGGTAGTGCAGCAAAAATATCGATAAAAATAATTCTCTTTATTTTTGCCTGTGTCCATTCCACAGTCTTTTTATATCCTGTTCCTATAATTTTATTTCTTAATTTTTTATCTACCCTTAACTCTTTCACTCTGCTTTCCCCCTTTTTTTCCGGCATTCTCTGCATTTTGGGATGCTTTTCAAACATCAAAGCGGTAAACGCACTCTTCCTTGAAATCATAATAAAAAGATATTACGAAGCCTTCACCTGAAACGAAGGATCTTCCTCGATCAATTCAATAAATGCTTCTGTGACATCCGGATCAAACTGCGTGCCTTTTCCTTTTTCTAATTCCCCGATCGCATACTCCACGCTTAAGGCATCCTTATAAGCCCTCCGGGACACCATTGCATCAAAGCTGTCACACACTGCAAGGATCCTGCCTAAAAGCGGGATGTCCGTTCCCTTGACACCGCCCGGATAGCCTTTTCCATCATAGCGTTCATGATGGGATAAAACCGCCGGAATGACATAGTTCATATTCGGGAGGAAATGGATCATCTCAATGGAATTCTCCACATGAGTTTTCATTACATCGTATTCCTCATCTGTCAGTTTGCCCTTCTTCTTTAAGATGCTTTCCGGGATACCGATTTTTCCGATATCATGGAGCAGACCTGCCACTTTTGCAGTCTGGATATCATCCTTTGGAAGCCCCATTTTTGCTGCAAGCTTCATCGCATACCCGGAAACATTCTCAGAGTGTTCAAAGGTGAACGAATCCTTGGCATCAACTGCTGCCATCAGCGCAAAAATCGTCGGCGTTACCTGCTCATAACCTTTCTCCCTGCTCTGTTCCTGTCCCTCAAAACTCTTCTCGTAAATCTCGATATGGTTTTTACCATTTCCTTTTGCATAGAAGGCTGCCCGTCTTGCCTGACGGAATAATTTTCTTGCACTTTCTGCCATGTTTTTGTCCCATGCGATTCCAATGCTGAACGTAATCGGCTGGATGACTTTTGGCTTATCTTCTTTCTGTTCTAATATCGTATTCTGTATCAGCCGCGCAAACGACAATAGTATTTCTTTTCTGCTTTCTTCCGCAATAATAAGAAATTCATTGGAACCGACACGGAATACCGACATTTTGTCACTGCAGAGGTTCTGCACCTGGGATGCGCTCCACTTCAGGATCTGGTCTCCGGTCTCCTCGCCGTACAGATCATTGTATAACTTGAAGTTATCCATATCCAGATATATCATTCCTGTCGGATGTTCCTTTATATCCAGATTTTTCATAAATTCACTGCAATAGCTGCGGTTATACAGACCTGTCAGTTCATCATGAATGGACACCTGATATACTTTTTCATAGGCACTGATATTTTTTAATGCGCCGGATACGCTGTTTGCGATCTGCCGGATACAGTCCGCCTCATCATAGATCAGCCTGTTTTTTCTGTGAAGCTCCACATATAAAAATCCATAAATTTTATCGTCATACTTAAAAACTGCGATCTCCGGTTTTTTATGAATGCCGCCGGTGCCACAAAATGACCTCAGCCTTGCCTCCTCCTCTGTGTCCAGCACCCGGTCTCCGTCTGACGTACACTCCACAAAATGGTCATCTCTTTTTTCAAAAATACGTGCATAAGAGTCCGGTACCGCCGAACTGACGGTGCTTCGGATTCTCTGGTACAGTTCTTTTTTATTCAGGATTGAAGCCGCCATATCCTGAAATTCCACAAGGCTCTCCACAATGTGCTTTTTCTTCTGGTACAGGATACGCTCCAGCCATTTTCTGGCATAGGTCATGACCAGCACCATCCAGAGGCACTGCAGAACGACAAACACTGTGATAAACTGTCTGGTAAAGCTGTCCGTCTGGCCAATCACATGGTCAATGTTTGGCTCCAAAATAATCATTGGAAGAAACGCTACAACTACTGCGATCAAATATACGGCACCTGTTGTCGCACGCATGGAAAATGAGAACAGATACTGTTTATAAATAATGTATACAAAACAGACCGCCATTCCCACTCCGCCAAGGGTATCGAATGGGAAATCACCGCTCCATGGCATCACGCACAGAATATTTCCACCCATAATGAGCAGTGTTCCTATTAATAATGGGCCGAGTTTTTTCCGATACTCTAATTGTTCCCCGATTTTTTTGTGGGCAAGCAGCGTTACATACACTAACAGAAATATCTCTGCTGCTGCCAGCAACCAGATGCCTGTTTTTGCATGATAATGGTAGGATATACCGCCATTCGCCATGATCTGCACTTCCGGCGGTGGAAGAATACAACCGGTAAAAACATTCAGCAGGACAGCTGATACTGTCACAGCCATACAGCCATACAGAAATCTGTCCTTTCCCCGGATGTCAAGATAATGGAACAAAAATCCATATATCAGTATCGGGATCGTAAAAAGTCCCATCAATGACACATGATACCAGAACTGTATCCCCGGGCTGATCTGCAGTCTCATGAGCACAGCGCCGCCTGTCCAGGACAATAATGCCGACAGTATTGCCTTGAGATCTCTTACTTCTGATGATTTCTCTGCAACATTCAGAAAACAGAATAGTAAAAACAGATAGCATATGAGTGCAGCCATTGGAATACCAATATATATATTTTTGATCAACACCAGATTCATGAAATGTTCCATTTTTCATTCTCCTTCGTGCGAAATATCGTATTTCCATTCGCAGTCTGCCGTCAGATACTGTCTCTGTACGCAGACATATATCATTATGTTACCATATTTTTACATTTCATACAAGAATCTGCACGCTTGTCCATTTCCGTTTCGGATCTGTCCCTGTTCCGTTTCAGTTTCCCTGCCGGAAGCTGTTTTTCTCCTTCGTAAGTTCCAGCATAAGCATAAGCACACTCCATTTCCGGTTCGATGGTGTAAGGACTGCTTTATAGTCAACCGGAATCTGTTTCCGGCGCAGTTCAAACAGTATTTTGTCAAAATGCTTTTCATTCACACCGCAGAATACCATAAGGCTCTCCTGTGGTGCGCTGCCGGTAAATGGTGCTATGAGCACGTTCTTTTTTCCCTCTGCGAGATCCCCGATACTCTGCCGCAAATCTGTGGTTTTGATCTCCTCCAGGCGGATTTTCATTGGCGCAAGCAGCTGTTTTACCGCTTCTTTTTCTTTTACCTGATAGATTAATATTTTTTCCATGTTTTTCTCTCCAGACTTAAGAAAAGCCAAACACAAAATATGTCTGGCTTTTTCTTTCATTCTATCATTTTTTATAACACTTCTTCAATAATTTTCTTTAAAGTGCCGGCAGAACTTTGCAGTTTTTCTGTTTCCTCCTCATCGAGAGTGATCGGGATCCGGTTTTCCACACCGTGTGCTCCCACGATTGCCGGCATGCTTAAGGAAATATCGGAAATCCCGAATTCTCCGTGCATCAGATTCGATACCGGTAAAATGGATTTTTCGTCGCGGATGATTGCCTCGCAGATTCTGCGCACTGCCATTGCAACTCCAAAGTAGGTCGCCTTTTTCTTTGCAATGATCTCGTAAGCACTGTTTTTTACATTCTCTGCAATACGCTCGGTCGCTTCGTCATGGTTGAAGTGTCCACGCATCTCGCAGAATGTATTGATCGGCACACCCGAAACAGTGGCGCTGCTCCATGCTGCAAGCTCGCTGTCGCCGTGTTCGCCGATGATGAATGCGTGCACACTCCGGCTGTCCACATTCAGATGCTCTCCGAGGTTGTATTTTAATCTTGCAGTATCTAACACCGTTCCGGAGCCAAGCACCCTGTTTTCCGGGAAACCGGACAATTTCAATGCCGTGTAGGTCAGGATATCCACCGGATTGGAAACGATCAACAGGATTCCTCCGCAGTTTCTTTTTGCAATTTCCGGAATGATGGATTTGAAAATACCAACATTTTTCTGGACAAGGTCTAATCTTGTCTCATCCGGTTTCTGATTGGCGCCTGCTGTTACGATGATGATCGCTGCATCCACAATATCATCATAATCTCCGGCATAGATTTTCATTGGTCTTGCAAAAGGAAGTCCATGGCTGATGTCCAGCGCCTCTCCCTCTGCCCTGTTTTTATCAGCATCGATCAGAACCATCTCGGAAAACAGACCGCTTTCCATTAATGCAAATGCTGTTGCAGATCCTACAAAACCGCATCCGATCATTGCCACTTTTCTCTGATTTACGCTTGTTTCACTCATATTTTCGTCCTCTCTTTCTTTTTTCCGAAATATCTCCTGTAAGAGGAGACAACCGCAGAATTTTACTGTTATTCCAGGATTCTTCCGTCCGTAGAAATGGTCACTACCTGCCATGGAATGAATTTTCCACTGTTCTGCAGTGCTTTTTTCGCAGCCATCTCAATTCCGCCACAGCAAGGCACTTCCATACGTGTTATTGTAACAGATTTGATGTCATTGTTTTTGATAATTTCTGTCAACTTCTCAGAATAGTCCACATCATCTAACTTTGGACACCCGATCAGTGTCACATGGCTGCGGATGAATTTACGGTGGAAATCTCCGTAGGCGTATGCACTGCAGTCTGCTGCGATCAACAGCTTTGCGCCGTCAAAGTATGGCGCACGGACCGGTGCAAGCTTGATCTGTACCGGCCACTGAGTCAGTTCGGAACGGATTTCTCCTGCCGCCTGCAGTTCTGCGCTTCTGTCTGCATCTGCCTCTCTCCGGATGGCTCTCGCCTGACTTCCCGGACATCCGCATGGTGTCTTTGCCGCCTCTTTGCTCTTTTTATGCTCTTCCACTGCCTTCTCATCATAAGCTGCTGCCTCACGCTCCACAAAATGGATCGCATCTACCGGACAGGCCGGCAGACAGTCGCCGAGACCGTCACAATAATCATCGCGCATAAGCTTCGCTTTTCCATTCACCATTGCGATTGCTCCTTCATGACATGCCTCTGCGCAAAGACCACATCCTACACATGCTTCCTCGTCGATCTCTATAATTCTTCTTACCATCTTTCATTCCTCCTGTTGTCTGCATATCTATTATTTGTTTCATTTGACTTTCTATGTGCATACTAATATAATAAAGAAAATTTTTCTGTTGTTTTTACAACGTAATTATGTTTTATTCTACGAACATACATTTGAAGGGAGTTTCTATGACAAACGACGATCTGCTTTTATTACAGACCTCTGTATTCACAGGGATCACAACCGATGAGATCAGGGACATGCTCTCCTGCCTCTCTGCACGGGAGACGACATTTATCAAAGACGAGATCATTTTTTCCTATGGGGAAACCATCACAGGCATCGGCATTGTGCTTGAGGGGAGTGTACACATTGTAAAAGAGGACTTCTGGGGCAATGCCAATCTGATGGCAGAATGTGTCCCGGGCGATATTTTCGGGGAAGCCTATGCGATCAATTCCACCGAACCGCTGGAAATGAATATTTTTGCTGCTTCCACCTGCCGCGTTTTGTTTCTGGAGGTCTCTAAGATCCTGACGGTCTGCCCCTCCGCCTGTGCGTTTCACAACCGGCTGGTCCGCAATCTTCTAACGTTAGTGTCCCGGAAAAATTTCCAGTTAAACCGCAAGTTAGAACATATGTCCAAGCGCACCACCAAAGAGAAACTGCTCTCCTACCTGTCCATGGAGTCGAAAAAAGCCAATGCTTCAACCTTTACCATTCCATTCAACCGCCAGCAGCTTGCCGACTATCTCTCTGTCGACCGCTCTGCCATGTCCAATGAATTGTGCAAATTGAGAGATGCCGGCATTTTGGAATTCAACAAAAATACCTTCACGATTTTTGAGAAAAACGATTAAAAGAAACGCTATGATGCTATTTCCTGCACCATAGCGTTTTTTCAGATTCCATTCTCCTTCAGGTAATCCACCCAGATCCCATATTTTGAACCATACAGATGAATGTCGTCGAACGTCAGACTGCTCTTTAAGTTGCCTTCCTCATCGCATACGACCTCATTCATGTCAAGGTAAAAGATATTTTTTCCGTCTGCGAGTGCAGCGATCCGTTCATTCCGCTGCTCGATCCCCACATTGTTAAAGATCGGATCTTTATCACTTTTTTCTTTTGCAACCTTCATGATCCCCTGAACGAAGATCACAGCGTCCGGCTGCAGTTCCCGGAATTTTTCCACTGAATCCTCATAGGCTGTCATGAAACCATCCAGTGTTCCCCTTCCCATCTCATTGATCCCGATCTGGAAATAGATTTTCCCGTATTTTTTTGCCTTAAGCGCTTCCTCTAATGTCACTTTTTCCCCGTCCACTTCACAGAACTTTTCTGTCCAGAGGTTGTATACATTCATGCCGACGGTCGCATAAAAAGTGCTGTCATCGAGTCCGCCGTAATCATGAAGTCCCACGGTTCTCGAATCACCGATAAACACTGCGTCTGAGAAGTACCCGGCGTCCACCGGGTGAAAGCTTCTTACTTCCTCCTGCTCTGTCTCCGCCACTGTCTCCGTTTCTGCCATACTCTCCGTTCCCTCTGCGGCAGGTTCTGTGCTCTCAGTCGCGGAGATCTGCTCCTCATCTCTTCTCAGTTCTGCCAGATGTTCCCATTTATCCCAGAGTGACTCATGGTCGCTGCTCCATGGGTAAATCCCATCGTGTATGCCCTGCATGACCAGAACAAAGTACGGTGTTTTTACCGGATCGACCGTATAACGGCTGTAAATCGTATCTTTTCCCAGAAATCCTATCGCTGACAGGATTGCCCAGCCAGCTAAAATCAGAATGGTGATTTTGCAATATCTGATTTTTTTCATTTCTGCTCCTTCCTGTTATCTAAAAATTAAAGTATAAAAATGGATTGTTTGCAGATACCGCAAGGTAGTACATGCTGAGTGCAAAGATCACCGCAATTGCCAGCGTACCGAGCATCCCCCGCTTTATTCTTCCATAAATCACCGCCGGAACCGGAGTTGCAAAAAGAACTCCCATCGCCAGCAGGCTGTCATAATCTTTCAGATATTTGATGTAATCCATGGAATTGACCATGTCGGTATGTGCATTCACAAACGGAAACATACGTGTCAGATAAATTCCAAGCTGATGCACATCCGTGATCGTAAATGCCATCCATGTCACAGGCACAAACAGTAACAGATAGACATGTCCGATCACTTTGCTTTTCTGTAAAAATGGAAGCAAAAACAATTTTTCCAGAAATAAAGCCCCGAGCAGCATGCCGCCCCAGATCAGAAAATTATACCCTGCCCCGTGCCACAGTGCGGTCAGTATCCACACAGCAAAAAGGTTGAACATCGTCCGCAGTCTGCCTTTCCGGCTTCCTCCGAGCGGAATGTATACATAATCGCGGAACCACCGTCCCAGTGTAATGTGCCAGCGGCGCCAGAACTCCGTCACCGATTTTGAGATATATGGAAAACGGAAGTTTACCGGAATCTGAAATCCTAACATTTTTCCGAGTCCGATCGCCATCATCGAATATCCTGCGAAATCAAAATACAGCTCCATGGAATATGCGACCGCACCCAGCCACGCCAACGGCGTTGAGATACTGTTAAACCCGATCGTCTGCACGTTGTTCCACAACATTCCCACCCGGTCAGCGATAATGACTTTGGATCCGAGTCCGATCACAAGGATACGGATGCCACTCTCAAAATCCCGTGCTGTCACCGTCCTTCTTTTCAGACAGCTGCTCACCTCGGTATAGTTTACGATCGGTCCGGCGATCAGCTGCGGAAACATCGTCAGATAGGTTCCAAGGTTGACATAAGATTTTTCTGCCGGGACAATGCCACGGTACACATCGATCACATACGCTGCGATCTGGAAGGTGTAAAAACTGATCCCCAGCGGCAGCTTCGTGGTCAGACCGCTGTATTTAAAGAAAAAGAGCATTCCGAAATCGTAGCAAAGCGCCAGAACAAGCAGTACTGCCTGTCTTCTGCCTCTTCCGTCCTCCGGTGTCTTATACATGCTGCGTGCGATCACATAGTTCACCGTGACTGACGCTAACAGCAACAGGACATACTGCGCCTCTCCATAGGTGTAGAAGGCAATGCTCCCCAAAAAGAGTACTGCGTTGCGGAACTTCTTCGGTGTGATAAAATATATGATTAAAAAAGCCGGCAGAAACCGGAACAAAAATTCAAAACTGCTAAATACCATACGTAATTCTTTCTCTCATTCTCCTGCTTGTGCTGCACGATCAACGTGCTTTTCTGCAGAAACTCTACCTGTTTTTCAAAAAAATAACTGCCTGTTTTCTTTTCTTATTATATGCACAGACAGTTGTTATTATAGATGAAAAAAATAAATATTACCATATGATTAATTTTAAAAATATATTAAATTTTTCCTTTTACAATATGCTGATTTTACTAGTGTTTGAGAAAAATTGTTACTATTTTGTTACTAATACATAAAAAGAATTATCAATTAAAAATAATAAATACGGACACGAAAATAGCCGGCAGATAAACTCTACCGGCTATGGTTTTATAATGATTCAAGACCTACTTTCCATGTATTCTTTCCAACAATTCCATCCGCTGTCAATCCGTGGCTCCTCTGCCATGTCTTGGTCGATGCTTCCGTACCTCTGCCGAAATTGCCATCTGCTGTCGCACCAATGATGATCTGCCATACCTTAACCACATTTCCTTTACTACCTTTTCTGATCGTAGTCATATTGTAATCCTCGCTTTCTGATTTTGATGTATTTGCTGCTGCCACTGCTTTATTAAATAAAGCCTGCTCTGCCGACCTACGTCTTTTAAGTCCTGCAAGCACTTTACCATTTGCTTTACAGTACTGTGGCATTGCTACAGCAATCTGTGATGCGTTTCTACCTGCACAAAGCTTTTTAAGGTTGCCAGCTCCACAATTAAATGCAAACGACACCAGAGCATCAAACTGATTCTGGTTGAGATTTGCAGTGATTGGCACATATGCGGGACTATTAACGTATCCCTCAAACTTTGTAATATCCTGCTTTAAATATGCGTCTGCCTGTGCCTGCGTGATCGTCATACCTTTTTTTACTCCGGCGGTATGTCCATAACCGATGGTCCATACTCCGGCAGCACACTGATAAGCAGATAACCGACATCCCTCATACTGCTTGATCAGATTAAAACCTGCCTGTCCAATTTTTCTATTTGCCATAAAAATTACTCCTCCTCTACTTCTGGAATTCCTGCCAAAGATGTAAGCCATGATACGATACCGGCTACAATTGCGGATGATACTACCATCTTCCAATCCACTGCTGAAATCACTGCCCCGGTACCGATTACTGCTACCGCTGTCTGCGCCATCGTCTTAATCGATCTGATTCCTGCGGCTTTCGCCCATTTCTGTGTGCTTACTGATGGTTTAAATACCGAATTTTTCAACATATTATTTTTCTCCTTCCAAATCTGCGATTCTGTGATTAATTACCTTGATTTGCTCTTCCATGACCGGGACGCGCTGCGCAAAATTATTATGTAAGCGCACCTCGCGCGTTAACTCGTCAATTTTGCAGTCTGTGACCGCCTGCGCGGTCTGAAGCTTCTGCTCTGTTTTTTTCTGCCCAGAACTGACTGTAAGCACTGTTCCAATTAAAGTCAGTCCTCCTGCCACTAAAGCAGATATAATCGATTCCAAATGACCAACCTCCCTCTTTCTTTATAAAAACCATTATAAATCCGCCAAGCCTTGTATTTGTGCCATTTTGCAACGTAAAAAGCGCCAGACAATTAATCTGATAGACTAATCATTCGGCGCTATGGCACTGCTTTATTTTGTTGCTATTATTATACACCACAATTCATATATATCAAATATTTTAAACCGCAATTCTGTGATTTTAAGAAAATGTACTGATTATCTGAATTTACATTTGCAAATTATTACCTTATAATTTTTTTGAGAGAGTCATCTACGAAATTGATTTAAAAAATATCTTCCCAGATGACTTTTCTCCTCCCATCGTGTTATACGAGCCGGAATTATCCGGCTCTTTTTATTTTACCATGTTGCATCACTGGAACCAGAGTTAAAATGCTGCAAAAATAGCATAAGAACTAGTGGTGTATGTGCCAT
>OHHI01000185.1_pt1 | contig 49178 bp, 42 predicted proteins | sample 1568001 | NCBI WGS metagenome assembly OHHI01 (sample SAMEA3879506, study PRJEB24766) | human gut metagenome | biome: human-associated habitat; feature: feces | place: USA | collected 1985/1987
GAAGTTAACTTCCTGTCGACAAGGAGTTAACTTCTTGTTGACAAACTCCTAACTTTTTGTCGACAAGGTATTGCATCCTTGTAATTTAATTCTGTTTTTCTATTTTCCAATCTCCCAATATATGACGCTCACTATCGAAATTTATTCCAACTTTCACCACCGGAAGACCACACTGTGCAAAACGTTCAGGATAATTTTTAAGGTCAATCTGCCGCATGGCAACACCAGCACTCTCGTCAAGTTTCAACCCTACAACATAGAGAGTCGCTAAAGTACGCATCACTATATCCACATGAGCGCAGGAAGTATGTACTTCCATATCACTGCGAGATAAAGCAAGGGGGTAATGAATCTAATAATTGAGACATGGGGAGGGAATTTCAAAAAAAAATCATTCCAATATGTCAAAGAACGAAAGCTAGTTTGACATGTTGGAATGATTAAAATAGGGGGCGACGCTTAACTTTTAAGCATCAATGTACAATATGTGATATTACAAGAGTTCTATTTCTTTTATAGATAATCCGGTACACTGAGAAATTAGGTCGAAAGAAACACCTTGTTTTTTCATATTAAGGGCTATGAGATGTCGCTCTTTTGTCATCCCTTCCGCTAATCCTTCAGCTAATCCTTCCGCCTTCCCTTCCGCCTTTCCTTCAGCCTTTCCTGCGGCCATTCCTGCAGCCATTCCTGCAGCTATTCCTCTGCGTTCCGCACTATTATACAGCGTTTTTTCCACACTGATAATATCCCAGAATTTTTCATAACCGGCCAATTGCGCATCCGTAAAAGCCGATACTTCCAAGGCATCAACAGCTTTTTTTACTTCGGGATTGGCCATTAGTTCTTCCGGCACTTCACGGGTCTCATCATTGATTTCAGTCAGGTATCGTAACCAAAGCACCTGCATCCTCTTTTCAGAATACGAATGCGGGGTGAATTTGGGTAGCTCTACAAAAATCAGTTGGAGGCCATCAATCACTTTATCAGAGTTTTCCACATGAATCATCTGATAATGATGATAATACCCTTCCAGTTCCGGTTCAAATATCTCATTTACCAGATTCAATGAATACACGGGTTGTAGCAACTCATACTCTTCGCCAACACTCATCTGGCGGACATAGGCCTTAGAAGCATTGAACAACACACGTTGTTTAAACTCCGGTGACCAAATCATCTGCATTTCCACAATGAACTGTCTGCCCTGCTTATCCTTGCAACGGACATCAACAATACTGTTCTTACGCAATGGATTTTCAGGAACCATCTCCGAAGGGAGATATTCAATATCAGCTATTTCCTGATCGGCAGTCAGTGGCAGCAAGGCATTCAGGAGACTCATCACCAAATCGGGATGTTCGCCAAAGACCCGCTTAAAGGTCAAGTCTGCTTTAGGATTCAAATATTTCATAATTCATCTAATTTTAAATGCAAATATATACTTTATACATTATAATATCCCTATAATGAGGACTTTTAATGTCTGACAAAGATACGCATTTATCATCAAGAATACCAGCAAAGTATTATAAAAATCAGAAAACTGTAGCAATAAGTTCATGAATTCTGCCTCGTACGGTTCACCAGCGAAAGATGCAGCCATCCATAAAGCCCCAGCACAATAACCAGTAATGTCTGTATACCGTGCACAATCAAAGCAAAAACTCCCGCATCGGTAGCGTTGATACCGTATAACATCATCATCGTGATGACGGCAAAGTGCCAGGATCCCGCCCCGTTGGGAGTAGGAACAATCACCGCAAAGGTTCCGCCTACGAACATAACCAATCCGGCCAAAAAGCTAAGATGCCCGGTAAAAGAAAAACAATAGAAAGTAATATAAAAGTGATAAAAATAACATATCCAGATAAGCAATGTATAGAGAATGAAAAGCGGGATGTTCTTCACTCCCTTCAATGACATCACACCTTCCCACACATTGAGTACCACCCCCTTCACTTTCTCGAAGAAAGAAAGCATACGCAAAAGAAAATAGAGCAGCACCAATACCCCTATCACACAAAAAAGTACAACATAAAACCAGGGAGACGTCACCAAATGCAGCAACGAAGGAATTTTTGTTCCCGTCTCTTCAAAAAAACGCAGGAAAACGGGCATCTGCATCAAAAAGGTAATTCCTGTAATCAAAAGAATGGTAAGCGTATCTATCAGACGTTCCGTCACCACCGTACCAAGCGATTTGGTAAAAGACACATCATCATATTTGGCAAGCACCCCACAACGGGAAACTTCACCCACACGGGGCAAAACAAGATTAGCGGCGTAAGAAACAAAGATGGCATCCACACAATCACCTGTTTTCGGATAGGCACCCAATGGCGCAAGCGTTTGCTTCCAGCGCCAGCCACGGAACACATGGCTCATTACACCAAAAAATAATGAAAACAACATCCACCCCCAATTAGTGCCATGCAAAAGCACTTCCTTGGCACGTGTAAAGTCAAAATCCCGATACACCCAATAAAGAATAAAACCGCCCAAAGCGAGCGGCAAAAGGATTTTCAGTGTCTTTTTTAATAGTTTATTCATGCAGAATTCGTTATTCTTCGTCGAAAAGGATTACCTTTGCGAGCTGCAAAGATAGTGCAAACCAAGAGCAGTACAAAAGAAGCTCGCTTATTTTTAATGCCGAGGTGCAGCCTGTCTTCGCGAAGCAAAGATAGTGCAAAGATTGTTCAAAAGTAACGATTCAGTTGATAAATGAGACTAGTAAAACCTAAAAAGTTTCTCGGCCAACACTTCCTGAAAGACCTGAAAGTGGCACAGGACATAGCCGACACCGTAGACGCATGTCCCGGACTTCCTATATTGGAAGTAGGCCCGGGTATGGGTGTATTAACCCAGTTTCTGGTAAAGAAAGAACGTCAGGTAAAGGTAGTGGAACTGGATTATGAGTCCGTAGCCTATCTGCGCGAAGAATATCCGTCATTGGAAGACAATATCATCGAAGACGATTTTCTGAAAATGAACCTGCAACGCCTGTTCGGTGGACAGCCGTTTGTGCTGACAGGAAACTATCCTTATAACATATCCAGCCAGATTTTTTTCAAGATGTTGGATAACAAAGAACTGATACCTTGCTGCACCGGCATGATACAGAAGGAAGTAGCTGAACGTATCGCTGCCGGTCCCGGTAGCAAGACATATGGTATTTTAAGCATATTGATACAAGCATGGTATCGCGTGGAATACCTTTTCACCGTGCACGAACATGTGTTTAACCCACCGCCAAAGGTGAAAAGCGCCGTCATCCGCATGACGCGAAACGAGACTAAAGACTTGGGCTGTGACGAGAAACTGTTCAAGCAAGTAGTAAAAACCACTTTCAACCAACGACGCAAGACGCTGCGAAACTCGATAAAGCCGATACTCGGCAAAGACTGTCCGCTGACGGAAGATGCCGTGTTCAACAAAAGGCCGGAACAGCTGTCCGTACAGGAGTTCATCAACTTGACCAACCAAGTGGAGCAGGCGTTAAAAAAGATGAGTTAGCTACGAGTGACAAGCTACGAGCTACGAATGACAGATTTATGGTTGACAGTTACATTGTTATAAGTTGCGAGTATGCCACACAGCTCTTGTAGCTCGTAGCTTGTAACTAAAAACTAATTAATTATGGACGAAACCTACATTGACAATGTCAAAAACCTCATAGAGCAGAAAGACGCAGAGAACGTCAAATCGCTCCTTATAGACCTGCATCCTGCGGATATTGCCGAACTCTGCAACGACCTGAGTCCGGAAGAGGCCCGTTTTGTATATCGCTTGCTGGACAATGAGACTGCGGCAGATGTATTGATGGAAATGGACGAAGACGTCCGTAAGGAATTCCTGGAAATACTCCCGTCAGAAACCATTGCCAAACGCTTTGTGGACTATATGGATACGGATGATGCCGTAGACCTGATGCGTGAGCTGGATGAAGAGAAACAGGAAGAAATCCTCTCACACATTGAAGACATCGAGCAGGCAGGAGACATCGTAGACCTGTTGAAGTACGACGAAGACACCGCCGGCGGTTTGATGGGTACCGAAATGGTGGTCGTGAACGAGAATTGGAGTATGCCGGAATGTCTGAAAGAGATGCGCCAGCAAGCTGAACAGTTGGACGAAATCTACTACGTCTATGTCATCGATGACGAGAACCGTCTGCAAGGTGTGTTTCCACTGAAAAAGATGATCACCTCCCCTTCTGTATCCAAGGTTAAACACGTGATGCGGAAAGACCCGATTTCCGTACATGTGGATACATCCGTGGACGACGTGGTACAGATCATTGAAAAATATGACTTGGTAGCCGTTCCTGTTATCGATAGCATCGGACGGCTTGTGGGACAAATCACCGTAGACGATGTCATGGATGAAGTTCGTGAGCAATCGGAACGTGATTACCAGTTGGCATCCGGTCTTTCCCAAGATGTGGAAACGGATGATAATGTAATGCGCCAGACCAGTGCCCGCTTACCATGGCTCATCATCGGTATGCTGGGCGGTATCGGCAATTCCATGATTCTGGGAAACTTCGACGCAACCTTCGCCGCCCATCCCGAAATGGCGCTCTATATTCCGCTGATCGGTGGTACGGGTGGAAACGTCGGAACACAATCTTCGGCTATCATCGTGCAAGGCCTCGCCAACAATTCGCTGGATGCCAAAGATATTTTCAAGCAAATCACCAAAGAATCCGTAGTAGCCCTCATCAATGCCACTATCATTTCTTTAGTAGTATATATCTATAATTTTGTCCGGTTCGGCGCCACCGCCACCGTCACCTATTCCGTTTCCATCAGCCTGTTCGCCGTAGTGATGTTCGCATCTATCTTCGGCACACTGGTACCTATGACACTGGAAAAGTTGAAGGTAGACCCAGCCATTGCTACCGGACCGTTTATAGCGATTACCAACGACATTATAGGCATGATGTTGTACATGGGAATAACCGTGCTACTCGCCTAAATGAAGAAAAATGAAAAAAAACTGATGAAAAAAGTATGAAGTAATTGTTTTATTTCATTAATTTGTGACCTAATGTAACCCGAACGGGTAAAACCGTTTCTTAAAATGTATCTACAATGATGGACACTCATGACACTAATCTCCCCGAAAAGGCGGTGGAATTAGAAGAAGAAAAGAAAGCAGCTGAGGTTTCAGAACCGGCTCTGACGGAAACTCCGGCTGAAGAAGCAACGCAGGAAGAACAGCCGGTAGAAGCCGCACAAAAGCTAAGCAAGGAAGATATCCTGGCTAAATTGAAAGAGATTTCCGCGGATGTGGAAAATGCCGGCAAGCAGGAAATAGATAGTCTGAAACAGGCTTTCTATAAGCTTCATAATGCCGAACAAGAAGCGACAAAGAAGCTGTTTATCGAAAACGGGGGAATAGCAGAGAATTTCATTCCGACAACGGATGCCGTTGAAGAGGAATTCAAAAATATCATGTCCGTCATTAAAGAAAAGAGAGGTGCATTGTCAGCTGAACAGGAACAACAAAAAGAGCTGAATCTGCAAATCAAACTTTCCATTATCGAGGAACTGAAAGAACTCGTAGAGTCACCCGACGATGCCAACAAATCCTACTCAGAATTCAAGAAATTACAGCAACAGTGGAATGAAGTGAAACTTATTCCGCAAGCCAAAGTCAACGAACTGTGGAAGAGTTATCAACTCTATGTGGAGAAGTTCTACGATCTGTTGAAGCTGAATAATGAATTCCGCGAATATGACTTCAAAAAAAACCTGGAAATCAAGACACATCTATGCGAGGCCGCTGAAAAACTGGCAGATGAAGCGGATGTAGTGTCGGCTTTCCATCAGTTACAAAAGCTACATCAGGAATTCCGCGACACGGGTCCGGTTGCCAAGGAACTGCGTGACGAAGTATGGAACCGATTTAAAGCTGCTTCCACAGCCGTAAATCGCCGTCATCAGCAGCACTTCGAATCATTGAAGGAAGTAGAGCAGCATAATCTTGACCAGAAAACAGTGATTTGTGAAATCATTGAAGCAATAGACTACAATGAGCTGACCAATTTTGCTGCCTGGGATAATAAAACACAGGAAATCATTGCCCTGCAGAACAAGTGGAAGACCATCGGCTTCGCACCGCAAAAGATGAATGTGAAGATATTCGAACGTTTCCGCAAAGCATGTGATGAATTCTTCCGCAAAAAAGGTGAATTCTTTAAAACCCTGAAAGAGGGTATGAATGCTAATTTGGATAAAAAACGTGCTCTTTGCGAGAAAGCCGAAGCTCTGAAAGACAGTACCGACTGGAAAGCAACCGCTGACGAACTAACCAAACTGCAAAAAGAATGGAAGACTATCGGTCCGGTAGCAAAAAAATATTCTGATGCAATATGGAGACGGTTTATTTCCGCTTGCGACTACTTCTTCGAACAGAAGAACAAGGCTACTTCTTCCCAACGTTCCGTTGAGATAGACAACCTGAATAAGAAGAAGGAAATCATCGAGAAGTTGGGTGCCATTGATGAAAATATGGATACGGATGAAGCGACTCAATTGGTACGCGAATTAATGAAGGAATGGAACAACATCGGGCATGTACCTTTCAAGGAAAAAGACCGTTTGTATAAGCAATACCACGGACAAGTGGATAAATTGTTCGACCACTTCAACATCAGCGCAGCCAATAAGAAGTTGAGTAACTTCAAATCCAACATCAGCAGTATTCAGGAAGGTAGCCCGCAGTCACTCTATCGCGAACGCGAGAAACTGGTACGTGCAGCAGATGCCATGAAGAACGAATTGCAGACTTATGAGAATAATCTTGGCTTCCTGACAGCTTCTTCAAAGAAAGGCAACAGCCTGCTGACGGAACTAAACCGCAAAGTAGAAAAACTGAAGGCAGACATCGAGTTGGTAAAACAAAAAATTAAAGTTATCGACGATTCCATTCGTAGCGCCGAATAATTTAAGCCTATATATACAAAGAGGGTGCTTCAACGTTTTTGAAACACCCTCTTCGTTATTTATATCTTATTAATGATGGAACAGACGAATACCTGTAAATGCCATAGCGATACCGTATTTATCGCAAGTTTCAATAACATGATCATCACGTACTGAACCTCCTGCCTGGGCAATGTATTCCACACCAGTCTTATGAGCACGCTCTATATTATCTCCAAACGGGAAGAAAGCATCTGAACCCAAAGCTACTCCTTTCAGAGTATTCAGCCATTCACGCTTTTCCTCACGGGTCAGCACTTCCGGTTTTTCTGTAAAGAACTGCTGCCAAATACCGTCAGCCAACACATCATCATGGTTATCACTGATATAAATATCAATCGTATTATCACGGTCGGCACGGCGGATTTTCTCTACCCAAGGTAAGTTCAATACTTTTGGATGCTGGCGAAGATACCAGATATCAGCTTTATTCCCAGCTAAACGGGTACAGTGGATACGGCTTTGCTGCCCTGCTCCGATACCAATCGCTTGTCCGTCTTTCACATAACATACAGAATTGGACTGCGTATATTTCAAAGTAATAAGTGCTATCATTAAATCACGCTTTGCAGCATCCGGAAAAGTCTTATTCCGGGTAGGGATATTAGCGAACAATTCGCTGCCATTCAACTGAATCTCGTTGCGTCCCTGTTCAAAAGTTATTCCGAACACATCCTTACGCTCAACCGGTACAGGTTTATACGAAGGATCGATCTTAATCACATTATAAGTACCCTTACGCTTGTTCTTCAGAATTTCGAGTGCATCGTCCGTATATCCCGGAGCAATAACACCATCGGACACTTCGCGGTTAATAAAACGGGCAGTCGCCTCATCACAGACATCACTCAAAGCTATAAAATCTCCGTAAGATGACATACGGTCCGCACCACGGGCACGCACATATGCACTGGCCAGAGGAGAAAGCGGCAAGTTATCAACAAAATAAATCTGCTTCATTGTCTCATCCAATTCCAGACCAATAGCAGCACCTGCAGGGCTAACATGTTTGAATGAAGTCGCAGCCGGCATTCCGGTAGCCTCTTTCAACTCCTTCACCAACTGCCAACCGTTCAGTGCATCCATGAAATTGATGTATCCCGGACGTCCGTTCAGGACTTCGATAGGTAACTCCCCCTCCTGCATAAAAATGCGGGCCGGCTTCTGATTAGGGTTACAGCCGTATTTGAGTTCTAACTCTTTTGCCATAGTTTTAATTATTTTGAATAGAATTGCTACATTATTACTTAAAACATAAAGTATGATCAATCATTATAAATCCACAACAGCACAGGCTTGGTTTCAGCCTTTAACAACACATCAATTTGCCTCATCGTTTCATTGCAAATCACCGGACATCCCTGACTCATACCCAATGGAAGATGTGAAGGATAAACTTCTGTCGCAGGCAAAGGAGTATAAGAATGTAATACGACAATACGTTTGAAAGCATTATCATTAGTGGGTTCCAGACCATGCAATTTATAATGGACATTGATTCCCCATTTGCTATAAGCCCGAATACCTACTTTGTATTTTCCCAGAGAAGAGCAAAGACTTCCCGGCGTATTGCTAAAGACAGGTTTAGAAGGTGTACTATCTTTCCCATAGCCATGGGCACAAAGACTTGCATACTTAATGGAATCTCTTTTAAAATCCCAAACAAAGAAACGCTTTTTACCAGAATGTATGCTGAAATCTACTAAGAAACAATAATTCGTACTGAATCCCTTACTAACGCAATATGCCTTTGCTTCATGCGCTTTCGATTTCAGACGTTGATGATCGACAGCATTTACCGTAATGCCTTCACTACATTTGACACATGCTCTACCCTCTGATCCTAAAATAAAGAAAAATAGCAGCAGAAACTGAATGAATCTCTTCATAAGCTCCATTATTTGTATTAGACGTTAATAGACTTAGGGAGAAAAAGCAAAAAAGCTACGAACTTATTACATTCGCAGCTTTTTTTAGTTGGGCTACCTGGATTCGAACCAGGAATGACAGGACCAGAATCTGTAGTGTTACCATTACACCATAGCCCAATAACAGGTCGTTCCTGTTTTGCGGTTGCAAAGATACAAAGAATTTGATAATCCAAAACAATTTCTCGTGTTTTTTTCTCTAAAATCTGCTAAGATGCCGTATGCCAAAGAAATATATACCTAAAAAAAATCAAAAATTGAAAGACTTTTTCCCTTTTAGGTGTTTGATACAAGAATTCAGCGTATATTTGTCAACTGTTTAATTTTAATAATAAGTAATGAACGAATCAAAGAAACTCATTCAACAAATAACCGAAGGTATACAAGATAAAAAAGGAAAAAATATTGTAATAGCAGATCTTTCTAAAATTGGCGATACTATCTGCAACTATCTCGTCATTTGTCAGGGAAACTCCCCAAGCCAGGTGACCGCCATTGTAGAGTCCGTAAAGGAATTCACCCGCAAAGGCGCTAACAGCAAACCTTTTGCAATAGACGGATTGCGCAATGCCGAATGGGTAGCAATGGATTACTCCGACATACTGGTCCATGTGTTTCTACCCGAAACGAGAGACTTCTACAATCTGGAAAATCTCTGGGCCGACGCCAAATTAACCCAAATACCTGACATTGATTAATAAGCCCTATGGACAACAATAATAATAACGCTAACAAAAAGCCCAATAAGGTAAATATGCCCAAGTTCAACCTGAACTGGCTGTATATGATCATAGCTATGATGCTTCTGGGCTTGTACATCACCAATGAAAACAGTACCGGAATCAAAAGTGTCTCTTATGACGAATTCCAGCAATACGTACGTGACGGCTATATGAGCAAAATCATCGGTTATGATGATAACTCTGTAGAAGCATATATCAAGCCGCAATACGTTAAAAACGTATTTCAGGCAGACTCTAGTAAAGTGGGTAAAAATCCCATGATTACGACTGAAGCACCGTCTCGTGAAAGCTTGGGAAACTTCCTGCAAAAGGAAAAAGATGAACTGCACTTTGACGGTTCTATCAACTACGAAAAGAAACGCAATTATTTCGGGGTCGTACTGTGGCAGATTCTGCCTATTGCCTTCCTTATAGGTTTCTGGATATTCATGTCACGCCGTCTGAGCGGTGGTGGCGGTGCAGGCGGTGGCGGCATTTTCAATGTCGGTAAATCGCGTGCCCAACTGTTTGAGAAGGGGACTCCCGTAAAAGTGACATTCAAAGATGTAGCCGGACTTGCCGAGGCCAAACAGGAAGTAGAGGAAATTGTGGAATTCCTGAAAGAACCGCAAAAATATACAGATCTGGGAGGTAAGATACCCAAGGGCGCATTGCTGGTAGGCCCTCCGGGAACCGGTAAGACCCTGCTTGCCAAAGCTGTGGCAGGCGAGGCCAACGTACCGTTCTTCTCACTGGCTGGTTCCGACTTTGTGGAAATGTTTGTCGGTGTAGGTGCATCACGTGTACGTGACTTGTTCCGCCAAGCCAAAGAAAAAGCCCCCTGTATCGTGTTCATTGATGAAATTGACGCCGTAGGTCGTGCCCGCGCCAAAGCTGCCGCAATGGGTGGAAATGATGAACGCGAAAACACATTGAACCAGTTATTGACAGAAATGGACGGTTTCGGTTCCAACAGCGGCGTAATCATCCTGGCTGCTACCAACCGTGTAGACGTTTTGGATAAAGCCTTGCTGCGTGCCGGACGTTTTGACCGCCAGATTCATGTAGACCTTCCCGACCTCAATGAACGTAAGGAAGTATTCGGCGTACACTTACGCCCCATCAAAATAGATAATACAGTAGACGTAGACCTGTTGGCACGCCAGACCCCGGGCTTCTCCGGTGCCGATATCGCCAATGTCTGCAATGAGGCTGCACTGATCGCTGCCCGCCACGGCAAAAAGTTCGTAGGCAAACAAGATTTCCTCGATGCTGTAGACCGTATTGTTGGTGGCCTGGAAAAGAAAACGAAAATCACTACGGAAGCGGAACGTCGTTCCATCGCTATCCACGAGGCAGGACATGCCTCCATCTCCTGGTTGCTGGAATATGCCAATCCGCTGATTAAAGTAACGATTGTTCCACGCGGACGTGCGCTGGGCGCTGCCTGGTATTTGCCCGAGGAACGCCAGATTACCACCAAAGAACAAATGCTTGATGAAATGTGTGCCACACTGGGTGGACGCGCTGCCGAGGATTTGTTCCTGGGACGTATTTCGACCGGTGCCATGAACGACCTGGAACGTGTTACAAAACAGGCTTTCGGCATGATCGCCTACCTCGGAATGAGCGAAAAGCTGCCCAACCTCTGTTATTACAGCAACGATGAATATTCTTTCAATCGCCCGTACAGCGAAAAAACAGCTGAACTGATTGACGAAGAAGTGAAGAATATGGTGAACGAACAGTATGAACGTGCAAAGAAAATACTTTCCGATCATAAGGATGGGCACGCCAAACTGTCACAGTTGCTGATAGACAGAGAAGTTATCTTTGCAGAAGACGTAGAGGAAATCTTCGGAAAACGTCCTTGGGCTTCCCGTTCTGAAGAAATCAGTGCAAACAAGATTTCGGAAGACCTTAAGAAAGCCGAAGAAGCAGCTGCCAAAGAAGCCGTGGAGAGCGAAAAAGAAGTAAAAGCGGAAGAAGAAAACAATGTTGAAGGCGGAACAGAAACCGGCAAAACAAAGGTTTCAGCAGAAGGTACCAAAGTTTCTGTAGAACGACCCGCAAAAGAATAAAGAACTAAAAACGGAATTACCGTGAAAAGCAATTTCTTAAAACGCGCCATCACAGGTGTGTTATTCGTAGTAGTATTGGTGGGCTGTATCCTATACAGCCCCCTTTCATTCGGTATCCTGTTCACCATTATCGGTGCACTGAGCGTACACGAATTTGCCCACCTGATAAACCAAAACGGTGAAGTACAAATCAATAAAACAATTACCGCTTTGGGAGGCGCTTATCTCTTCTTGGCCGTAATGGGCTTTTGTCAATCTACTATCGGAGCCCAGGTATTTCTGCCTTATCTGGCATTACTGCTTTACCTGATAATTACAGAACTGTATCTGAAAAAGAAAAATCCCATTGGCAACTGGGCCTTTTCCATGTTAAGCCAGCTGTATGTAGCATTACCGTTTGCGCTGCTCAACGTACTGGCTTTCCAGTATAACCCGGCAGAAAGCAGCGTAACCTACAATCCCATCCTACCGCTTTCCATCTTTGTATTTATATGGCTGAGTGATACTGGAGCATATTGTGTAGGCTCGTTAATCGGCAAGCATCGTTTGTTCGAACGTATTTCCCCCAAGAAGTCATGGGAAGGAAGCATCGGTGGTGGTGTGTTCTCTATTGCTTCTTCATTCGTATTCGCCCACTACTTCTCATTCCTGTCTGTTTGGGAATGGGCGGGACTGGTACTGGTTGTTGTCATCTTCGGTACTTGGGGTGATCTGACGGAGTCGTTAATGAAGCGCCAGTTAGGTATCAAAGATTCGGGTCACATCCTACCCGGCCACGGTGGAATGCTCGACCGTTTCGACAGTGCTTTACTGGCAATCCCCGCAGCAGTGGTTTACCTCTACGTTTTAATGTTGATGAACTAAAAAAGGCCGGAGGAATTCACATTCACCCGGCCCTACACAAAACACTTTACTTTACTTCAATTGCATCTTTGAAAAATCTAAGCTAGAAGCTTTTTGGGAATTATCCGATTGTTTTTCAAAGGTAATTTCGACTTCATCGTTCACTTCTGAATTCAGTTTCAACTTGATACCTTTCGTTTCAGAAGTTATATTCAATTCTTTCAGATTGAATGACACTAATCCGGGAGCACGAACTCCACTCAGGTCATCATAATCATTGTATCGAAGCTCCAGATGAATATATCCGTCATCATTACCTTCTTCTGCTAAAGGAACCTCGGTATCTTCTGCACGTTGTACCAGACTGATACGATGTTTCGTACCCGAATTCTTCGGCAGATTCTGCATAAAGATAACGTTCATATATCCCCCACTGATGGTGATATCCCCTTTATAGATAAATACCGGATCATTACCATATTCCTCATCATTCTCCGATGTCAGCGGTTCCACACTTTTCGTCAGGGCATGCCAGATCTTCTCAATCTTCACGGCATGATCATATCCTTCATAATTATCATAGATGGGATTAAAGATTGTTATTATACGCTGCCCGTCTACAGGCTGATACCAACCCATATTAGTATTAATAGGCCAAAGCGTTCCCCAAGTGTCACTTTCCAGATAGAAAGTATTCCCCTTCACGCGTACGGTGCTCCAATTCGGATAAGAAAAATCACCGATAGAGTATCCGTCATCTAAATCATCGCATGATTGCAACGCAGGTAGTACTGCCAAGCACATCATAAAAAATAGCCAATGTAATCTCTTCATAATCAAAGTCCTTTTGCTTGTTTTCGTAAAAATTGTTAGTTCATAATCTTTCGTGTATTCTGACTATAAAATACGAAAGCCGGGCATTTACTGCACCGGCTTTATCTCTTTTAACTATTTTATATCCTTTTGAAGCAAAAAGACTTTCATTATGTTAGGAATTTCATTTTCGCAACAGGCGTATCATCTCTTGCGCAGCATGCTTCGGTGCACCGGCATCTCCCAGACGCGATGCCATATACTCATAACCTTCGAGCATTCGTTGCCTATACTCCTTATTATATAAGATACGTTCCAGTTCGGCACGGGCCTGCTCTACTGTCATCGTATCAGCCACGAGCTCTTTCACCACCTCACGGTTTGCAATAAGATTCACCAATGAAATATACTTTACCGTCAGTATATGACGGCGCAGGAACGAAATGACCTTCCCTATCGGCGTATGATAGCAAACAGCCTGCGGCACCCGGAACAAGGCCGTTTCCAGCGTAGCAGTTCCCGAAGTTACCAATGCAGCTTCAGCCTGTTGCAGCAAACGATAGGTTTGTCCGAAAAGAATCTTTACTTGCGCGCCGCCTATATATTCATGATAATAGTCAGGAGAAATACCGGGCGCACCGGCCAAAACCAATTGGTACTCAGGAAAAGCAGAAGCTGCACGAAGCATATCGGGCAAATTATCTTTTATCTCCTGCTTCCGGCTACCCGCCAGCAAAGCGATGATCGGCTTAGGCTCCAATCCGGTCTCACGAATAAAATCATCGTACGTTTCAGGATGTTCCGCACGAAAAGCGGTCACTTCATCTACCGTAGGATTGCCTACATAATGTATCGGATAATGATGCTTGTCTTCGAAAAACTCCACCTCGAACGGCAGAATGGAAAACAATTCATCCACATCCCGCTTGATATTCTTGATACGGTATTCTTTCCACGCCCATATCTTCGGAGAGATATAATAATAGACCGGGATTTGCGTCTTAGCCCGCAGGAACTTGGCAATATTCAGGTTAAAACCGGGATAATCCACCAGTATCACTACATCCGGCTGCCATGCCACGATATCCTCTTTACATCGTTTCATGTTGGCAAAGATTGTGCGCAAATGCAGTAACACCGGGATAAAGCCCATATAAGCCAGTTCCTTATAGTGCTTCACCATCGTTCCACCCACTGCTGCCATCAGGTCGCCCCCGAAGAAACGGAATTCCGCCTGCGGGTCTTCAACCTTCAAAGCAGCCATCAGGTGAGACGCGTGTAAGTCACCGGAAGCTTCACCGACAATCAAGTAATACTTCATATCAAATCAGATTAGAACCAGCTTTGCAGTTCATCTATAAGTTCGTAAGCCGTAACATCCACCTTGGTCGGAGTAATAGCTACATACCCGTTATCAAGTGCCCAATGATCATTCTTTTCATTATCGGAATCGGTATTCTGGAACTCACCGGTCAGCCAGTAGTAATGGGTATCACCGCGATGCGCGAAATTCTCCCATTCATTGGTCCACTGTCCTTTGGACTGTTCGCAGACTTTAACCCCCTTCAGTTCCTGCACATTGGGGAAGTTTACATTGAGGCAAGTCAACGGAGGCAACCCCTTTTCCAAAACCTGACGGGCTATCTCACGGATATAAGGACCGGAAGGCTCAAAATCAGGATTCGGATCATGACAGCAAAGAGAGAAACCAATGGAAGGTATACCTTTCAGGCAGCCTTCAATTACCACTCCCATCGTACCGGAATAATGCACATTCACGGCAGAGTTATCGCCGTGATTGATACCACCGACTATCAGATCGGGTTTGCGGTCGAGCACCGTATGTAAAGCAAGTTTTATGCAGTCTACCGGAGTACCGGAACATTTATAAACTGTCAGCCCTACATCTTTACGAACCAACCGGTAATGAATGGGTTCCGTTACAGTCAGCGCACTTGCACTACCCGAACGCGGTGCATCCGGCGCCATCACAACTATTTCTCCCAGCGGACGAAGAAACTTAACCAACTCACTAATGCCTTTTGCAATGACACCATCGTCATTGGAAACCAATATCAAAGGTCTCTGATTTTCCATATTCATCTTTATTTTCTATGCAAAAGTAGGCAAAAATAAAGAAAGCACCTAATACAATACTTTGCTTTTGTTGTCCCAAAGTTTGCGTTTCATTCGATATATCGAATAAAAATAATACAATATTGTTCGATATATCGAATAAAACCAGCGTAAACCGTTATTCTTCGTGATGCCCGTCATCTCCTCCCATCGCACTCAACACGATATTGCGTGCGACATGCGCCTCATTTCCGGCAGCATCCGTACAGTAAACCATCAGGTGATAATCTCCCGGAGTGGCATTAACCGGTATCACGATATCATGATGATGGATATGAGCCGTCCTTTGTTCCGAAACATCGTAAGACTTATTAAAGGTGAAATCAACAGTCGTCTCAGCAGTGCGGGTATCATGCGAATGATGGTCGAAATTATTGTGAATCTCTATCTTGTACGATTTCAACATGACATCATCCGATAAGTCCATCTCAAAATGTACTCCGTGTTCACTGCCTATTGCCAGCACTCCGCCTTCGGCAGGCGATTTAAGATCAATCACCGGTTTTGTAGTATCACTAAGCGGATTGTCGCTGTCTCCGCAAGCAGTAAGTAATGAGACACTTATCACTAAAAGGGAAATAATCATCGGGAAATAAAATCTTGTTTTCATTTGAATAATTTTTTAAATGGTACTTTAATTAATAATTGAAAGTTTCGCCCCGGTTCGGGAATCTCCACTTTCCGATAAAAACTGAGATGATTGTAATACCGCGTATTGAATAGATTACGGACAGTCAGAGTTATCTCCACTTCCGTTCCGGCAACGGGTAAATCAAGAGAGCCAGCTATATGAAAGAGGTTTGCACCCGGCGTGCGGTCTTCGTTGCGATCCACACGATTTTGCTTGGCTATGCTCTGCCATTCGGCATAAAGCATATACCGCTTCCTTTGCCAGGTGAGCGTATTGCGCAGCGTGGCAGGTGGAGAAAAGCTCAAAGGAATACGTTCATCACAATTGTAGGTATAGACATACTCACCGGATAGACGGTAGTTGAGAGTGGGCAAAATAGTCAGTTCCACACTCGCCTCCGCTCCGGCAAACAAGGCTTCCGTCTGCGTATAACGGTAAATCTGTCCCGTATGGGGTAAAACAGACCATTCCCCCGTAGGCCGCAGAAAGATATAATTGCTAAACCAATTGACGAAAGGAGAAACATATACAGACCATCTCCCGTACTTCAACTGATAAGAAGCATCCATCTGCCAACCCTGTTCGGACGAAAGTGTAGCATTTCCCTGTTCATGACGGAATGTGCCGTGATGCACACCATTCGAAGCCAGTTCATTAGCTCCCGGAAGACGAAAACTCCGCCCGACATTTACCTTCAACTGATGCCGCGTCGAGGGCGTCCATACCACACCCAATGATAAAGAATAGTCGCCAAAGCTCCTGTTTACCCGACGACTGTTCCACCGGTAGAACTCCACCTGCTCTTCATCATACCCCTGTTCCTGCAAATAAGTAGCCAGGTAAGGATCATCATGGGCAAAGACACGCATGCGACCATAGTCATACCGTACACCTCCACTGACAGATAATGTATTATCCGGACGATACGTCGTAAGCCAGGATATACCGGTAGTAAAACGATCATATTCCGGCAACAAGAAAGAATAACCGGAAATCGTATTTCGCTGGAATTGAGAGTCCCACCCCATCCGGTGTTCCCAAGAAGAAGAGCCGATCCACCGTCCTTTTGCCGAAAAACTGAAAGTATTCAGATTAAAGGCCAGTTCTTTGTCAGGATCGGTTTCCGGCAGAGGTTGTGTTCCGTAATGGGTATGAAACGCACTCCATTCCTCGCGGTGATTGTTCTGATAACCGATATCACCCGACAGAATAAACTTCTCCCAGGCATACTGCTGATGAGTGGTCACTTTCAGGTGATTTACCTTACTATAAGGAAGATCAATGTTCCGGCTGTCACCGTCGTCTTCCAGACGTGACAAGTCGGGAACTCCATGTGCTCCGGGGAAGAACCCTGTCTTCTGAAAAACATTGGACACAGCAAGATTCGACTTATATCCCTTCTTCTGATATTGGGTAAAGAAATTGACGTTACGTTCCCATCCCGCCGTATTTTTCAGCCGACGGCCGTAGACCGGCATCTTCTGAGTCAGATAAACAATCGTATCTGCCGGGATACGGTAATCTCCAAAGCGCTGTTCCGAGTAACGCAACCGCGTATACCAGGCATTTCTTTTGATACCCAACATCAGTGAAGCGCCTATGGTTTCGTTCACAGACTTACCCAACAGCGTCACGTCGCCAAACAACATATTCTCTGCCGGCACCTGCACCGGAGCAATGTCAATCACTCCGCCCATGGCGTCACTGCCGTAAAGCAGCGAAGCAGGACCTTTCATTACATTCACGGCATCCACATTGAAAGCATCCAGCTCCAGGCCATGGTCTGCACCCCACTGCTGCCCTTCCTGTTTGATGCCATTCTCCAATACAGCCACCCGATTAAAGCCCATGCCACGAATCATCGGCTTGGAGAATCCCGAACCGATATCCATAGCCTGCACGCCGGGGATATTTTCCATAGCCTGCATGAAGTTACCCGTGAAATGTTTCCGCAAGAAATCCCTGTCAGCCACTTCGAGCGTAAGTGCAGTCTTTTTGTTCTGAAGCTGTTGATAGGTTTCCGCTATCACGACTTCAGGCAAAGCTACATTACGGACTGAATCGGATTCCTGCGCATGGACGGAAAGGGTTGCACACAACATCCCCATCACGCCCGGAATAATTCCTATACGCATTGATTACAATCTTAATTTAGAATAAAACAATGAGAGGCAAGCTACAGAAAGCCCGTCTCCACATGAATGTAAATTATGTAATCAAGCTATGGGAGGTGCGCGTAGATAATGTGAATAAGACAGTGTATAAACAATCTTATCCTGATGAACAACCTGCTCAAATGTGATGGGCGTTAAGATGCAACGGAAGTCAACAGACTGCGCTTCCGTGAAAAGAGAAAGAGAAAAGTGACAGATAGCACAATCATCGGACGAATGGCGCGGATGATCTGCATGGGAACAGGAAGCAGCATGCTCGTCCTCGTGATGGTGAAAAGCCTTCACCACGAAGAACGGCAGAAGTGCCATCATCAGCACCCATGCTATAACTACTCTCTTCTTTCCGCTGTTATTCACTTTCTTAATCGACAAGTATTTGAATAGGCTGCGAAGATATGTATCTCTGGCTAAAAACGCAAACTCTGGTACTTAATATGTGTTACCGCTCCGGCTTTTACCAATCTGAATAAGCCATTTCCAGACAGGCAACACCTCTATTGAAAGCCCATCCTTTTCTATTACCCGTTCATCATTACGAGTCACAATCTGAAGTCTTTCCGCATTCAGGAACTTAGCCGCCTTCACAATTCCATTGACTTCACGCTCAAAAGTCTGCACATCCGAAATATTATATGAAACCTGAATCAACCAACTTTCCTCCGGTATATAGAAGTCAACTTCTATATGCTGATTGTAGAAATAAACCTTTTCTCCAAACTGACGATGCAAGGTTATCGCAACAAGATTCTCCAACAATAAAGTTTCCGGCCGGAAAATAAACAAATTCAAGATTCCATTATCAATAAAGTAATATTTACGGTTACTCTCACGCTCTGCGAACCTCGCAGCATAGTTTTCCAAACTGAATATAAGCCAAGTCTCTTGCAGATAGCCCACATAATCAATAATGGTACGCACCCCCACACTTTCTCCCGCTGAAGAAACTATATTCTTCAAACGATTATAAGAAGAAGGTTGCATCACGCTCTCCGCCAATTTTTTCACCAACAACCGCATTGAATCCGAATTACGCAAAGAATAACGGGCAACTAAATCGCCGAAAAATATCTTCTGATACAATCCGCTCAACCATGAACGCTTATCTTCAAAAGAAAGTAGTTCCGGAAAACCGCCATTATAGAAATAAGTATCAAAACTACGCACCACCCCACTTCTAGTACCCGGTGTATAAAGCCAATTTGATTTCAATTCAAATCCTTCGAATTTTAAAAATTCCCTAAAGGAGAATGGATATACATTCTGTATCAGGAAACGCCCGCCCAAGGTCGTAGCAATCTCAGAACTCAGCATTTTAGCATTGCTTCCCGTAACAAATACCCGATAGTTCTTATCTGCCAGTCGACGAACAAATTTTTCCCAGCCTGGCACAATCTGTATCTCATCCAGAAAGAAAATTGGACGAGAAGAAAATGTTTCTTCATACACCCGCTTTATCTCATCCAAATCTTCCGACTTCAGTCCTATGAAACGTTCGTCTTCAAAATTAAGATAGAGAATTTCTTCTATATCAGTTCCTCTTTTCATCAGCTCATGGATCCGTTGAAACATAAGATAAGACTTTCCGGCACGGCGAATGCCTAAAAAGATATAGTTCCCGTTGTCTTCAAACTTGAAAGGACGTTGCAGCAACTTCACATTCTGAACAAACTCCTGATTTTCACCTATAATCTGTTTTATCAGTTCTTGATCCATCTTCTTTATTTGTTTTATATACGCAACACAAATATAGGATTTTTGTTTCATATACGACACAAAATCCCTATATTTTTATTTCATATACAATACAACCTAACGAAAGAAACTTCCCACCGCATAAAGAGGCACGTTCACAAAAATCAGGAGGAGTTTACTCCACTCAATCACATTTTCAAGAGGAGTTTCGGTTATTTAACGTCCGCGCTACAGCATCCCCTTCCCCATCACGCACATCTCCCTTACCTTTCCCCCGCAAAAAGCTTGCATATCTACTGAAGCATGATTACCTTTGCCGCTCAAGATGGCATCTTGTGTTGTTCAAGATAGCATCTCATACTACACAAGATGCCATCTTGAGTGGCTAAACAAAGGGAGCTACAATCCATAGGAATATGAGTTCCAAGCATTAGGGTACTATGCTGCTGACATTGAGAAGCATAGGCCTCATCAGCAACATCAATCAACAAGAACAAAGATATGGGAATGATTTATTTAGTAAGGAAGAAACTCTTCCGCTCCAAGGAAGGAATGAAACAACTGTACTACGCTGTGCAACGTACCCTGCAACCACGCGGCGGAGTAACTACCGAAAAGCTGGCGCAACGCATGGCACGCCGCAAAGGCATGGGCGAAGGAGACGTGCAAAGCGTACTGGTGGACCTGCCCAAATACATAGAGGAAGCGCTCAGAGAGGGCGAGTCCGTCACCATCAGAGGACTCGGCTCCTTCAACCTCGCCATAACGAGCGAAGGCTTCGAACATCCCGATGACGTGATGCCGGGCAAGGTGCGGGTTTCACGCATCTACTTCAAACCGGATCGCACGTTGGTGGGAAGGCTACGCCAAGACATGGATTTCTTCCGTTACCCGCTGAGCAAGTACTTCCCCCACGAAATGCTACGTCCCGAAACGCTGGAACGCGAACGGGTACAGACCAAAAATAAGCCGGAAGACGAAGCAAAGGATATTGATACGGTAACAGGCTGAAAGCACTGAAAGCCGTCCCCGACCGGAGATTTCAGTCTAAACACCTTACACACAACGGCCTAAAGCCGCTGAAAGAGATGAAAGTGCAGAACGCATGATTATTCGCACAAACCACGCCCCAAATGCGGACAGGCACTTAAAACAAATCTTAATCTTCTGCAAGCGAGACAAAAAAGATATTTCATTTCAAGATAATTACGTATATTTGCAAGCTGAACAAGAGAACGAAAAGTGCCGGAACAGGTCGAAATGAAATAAAACGGCTTTGAGTTATTAACAAAAAAGGCGACTTATCAACAGATTTTGCAATCTTTCTCTTTTTTAGTAGGCGCAATACGGAATTATCACTTATTTCGCTGCCAATAAACACTAAGATTATGGGAAAAATTATTGCTTTGGCAAATCAAAAAGGTGGTGTAGGAAAAACAACGACTACGATTAACCTCGCAGCCTCACTCGCCACCCTGGAAAAGAAAGTGCTCGTTGTGGACGCAGACCCGCAGGCAAACGCCTCTTCCGGTTTGGGTGTCGACATCAAGCAGTCGGAATGCACTATTTACGAATGCATTATCGACCGGGCTGATGTCCGCGAAGCCATCCATGACACCGAGATTGATACACTGAAAGTGATATCCTCACACATAAACTTGGTGGGCGCCGAGATAGAGATGCTCAATCTGAAAAACAGGGAAAAGATATTGAAAGAAGTACTTGCCCCGCTGAAGGAAGAGTTTGATTATATCTTGATAGACTGCTCGCCCTCACTGGGACTGATTACCATCAACGCACTGACCGCAGCCGACTCTGTGATTATCCCCGTACAAGCGGAATACTTTGCATTGGAAGGCATCAGTAAGTTGCTGAATACAATCAAAATTATCAAGTCGAAACTGAACCCGGCACTCGAAATCGAAGGTTTCCTGCTGACCATGTACGACTCACGCCTGCGCCAGGCCAACCAGATTTACGACGAAGTGAAACGCCACTTCCAGGAACTGGTGTTCGAAACCGTGGTGCAACGCAACGTCAAACTGAGTGAAGCCCCCAGTTATGGTCTGCCTACCATCTTGTATGATGCAGACTCCACAGGAGCCAAAAACCACATGGCACTTGCCAAAGAACTGATTAGTCGCAACAATTAACTTAAAAACGAAGAACCATGGCACAAAAAAGAAATGCATTAGGACGCGGGCTCGACGCTCTGCTCTCAATGGACGAAGTGCAGACCGAAGGCTCTTCTTCCATCAACGAAATAGAGTTGTCGAAGATTGTCGTCAACCCGAATCAGCCACGTCATGAATTTGACGAAACGGCGCTTCAGGAACTTGCCGACTCAATCTCTGAAATAGGTATCATTCAGCCCATCACCTTGCGTAAGCTCTCGGACGATGAATATCAGATCATTGCCGGAGAACGCCGCTTCCGCGCCTCGCAACTTGCCGGACTGACAAGTATCCCCGCCTATATCCGCACCGCCGACGACGAAAACGTCATGGAAATGGCGCTTATCGAGAACATACAGCGCGAAGACCTGAATTCTGTGGAAATCGCTCTTGCCTACCAGCACCTGTTGGAACAATACGGCCTGACGCAGGAACGTCTCAGCGAACGTGTAGGTAAAAAGCGCACTACCATCGCAAACTACCTGCGCCTGTTGAAGCTGCCTGCACCTATTCAGATGGCCATACAAAACAAGCAGATTGACATGGGGCATGCCCGTGCACTCGTCACTCTGGCCGATCCGAAGCTGCAAGTGAAGATATTCGAAGAAATCATCGAGCATGGATACTCCGTACGCAAGGTGGAAGAATTAGTAAAATCTCTGAGCGAAGGCGAAACCGTGAAAAGCGGCGGACGCAAAATAGCTCCCAAACGAGCCAAGTTGCCCGAAGAATTTAATATGCTGAAACAACAGCTATCCGGCTTCTTCAGCACCAAAGTGCAGCTGACCTGTTCGGAGAAAGGAAAAGGTAAAATCAGTATCCCGTTCAATAACGAAGAGGATTTAGAACGTATTATCGGCATACTCGATACTCTAAAAAAATAAATGACGAAAGGAACTAAAACATATCAATGGTGTATCGCCCTGCTGCTTTGCCTCGTGCAGACGGCAGGGATTGCTATGTATGGGCAGGACCGTCCGCGTGCCGCTGCCAAACGACAGCAAAAAGAGCTTGCGGACACATTGCGGAAGATACCGCAAATTGTACCGGATAGCCTGGATGCACTAAGCGATCCTATTCTGCAACGGGTTTCAACCGCTGATAGCCTCGCAGTAGCCGACAGTATTGCTGCCGAAAATAAAAAGCGTTTGTTGGAGATGACCTCCGCCCCCACCCCGCAAGTGCCCGATACACCGGCGGACAGTCTGAACAAAGAACTCAATAAAAAAGTTTTTATTCCCAATCCGACCAAAGCGACATGGCTTGCTTTGGTAATTCCGGGAGGGGGACAGATTTACAACCGGAAATACTGGAAACTACCTATTATATATGGTGGCTTTGCCGGATGTGCATATGCACTGACTTGGAACGGGAAAATGTATAAAGACTACATGCAAGCGTACAAGGATGCCTCCAAAGGCAACTGGGATGCCAGCAGTATCAACGACCTGCTCCCCCCGGGATATGTCAAAAAGGTTCCCCAGACACAAATAGTAGAAACGCTCCGAAAACGAAAGGATACATACCGTCGATATCGCGACCTGAGTATCTTCGCTTTTATCGGCGTTTATCTCATATCGGTTATCGATGCGTATGTAGATGCGGAATTATCTAATTTCGATATAACGCCCGACCTCAGTATGAGAATAGAACCGGCTGTTATCAACAACCAATATAGCACCGGTACCTCCAATAAATCCGTCGGACTGCAATGCAGTTTCCGTTTTTAAATGAGAATAAAGCCATACCAAAGAATAATCACACATGAAGAATAAATCTGTAAATATGAAGAAGTTTATCGCCACTCCGTTCCTGTTTTGTCTGTCACTCTTCACCTTCCAGGTGCAAGCGCAAGAAAGCGTGGATGTACTCATCCGCGACAACGGAACGGAAAGGAAGGAAAGCATCGAACTTCCTCCAAGTATGACCTATCCGCTGGACAGCCTGCTCAACGACTGGAAAGCAAAGAATTATATTGATTTAGGCAAAGATTGCAGTACCTCCACCGAGAATCCGTTTTTCAGTGATTCCGTCTACATCGACCGTCTCAGCCGTATCCCTGCCGTGATGGAAATGCCATACAATGAAATTGTACGTAAATTCATAGATATGTACACAGGACGCTTACGCAATAATGTATCGTTCATGCTGAGCGCCTGCAATTTCTACATGCCTATCTTTGAAGAGGCACTCGATACTTACGGACTGCCCTTCGAACTCAGATACTTGCCCATTATCGAATCCGCTCTCAACCCTTCCGCCCGTTCGCGCGCAGGAGCTTGCGGACTGTGGCAGTTCATGCTGGCTACCGGGAAAATGTATGGCCTGGAAAGCAACAGTCTCGTTGACGAACGCTGCGATCCAATCAAGGCTACCTGGGCTGCCGCCCGCTATCTGAAGGATCTGTATGCCATTTACCAAGACTGGAATCTGGTGATTGCCGCCTACAATTGCGGTCCGGGCACCATCAACAAAGCCATCCGCCGTGCCGGAGGGAAAACGGATTATTGGGAAATCTATAACTTCTTGCCGAAAGAAACCCGTGGATATGTGCCCGCGTTTATCGCCGCCAACTATGTGATGACCTACTACTGCAAGCACAACATCTGCCCCATGGAAACCAACATTCCCGACGCAACAGATACAGTACAGGTAACAAAAAACTTACATTTCGAACAGCTTGCCGATATCTGTAGCGTGAGTATGGAAGAAATCAAAAGTCTTAATCCTCAATATAAAAAGAATATAATTCCCGGTGAAAGCAAGGCGCAAACCCTCCGCCTGCCAATGAATTACATCAGTACATTTATCGACAGCCAGGACACCATCTACGCCCACCGTTCTAATGAATTATTCAAAAACCGCCGTACTGTAGCTATCCCCGAAACCCGCTCTACAGCAAGACGCGCTACAACCGGCAACGGGAAGCTGACTTACCACAAGATACGGAGTGGCGAAACACTGGGTGCCATTGCTGGTCGTTATGGCGTCACCGTCAAACAACTTCAGAGTTGGAATGGATTGCGCAATACCAACATTTCTGCCGGAAAGCAATTGAAGATATATAAATAAAGGCACAAATGCTTGCGTGATGTTGAAAATTGCTTATTTTTGCAGCAACTGAAGAAAGGAGAACAGGATATGGAAGAGAATGTGGGCCAGAAAGATAAAGAAAAAGTCGAAGAAGAAATGATTGAACAGGCTTTCCAGCAACTGTTAAACGACTACTTGGCAACCAAACACCGCAAGCGTATTGAGATCATAACAAAGGCATTCAACTTTGCCAATCAGGCGCATAAGGGCATCAAACGCCGTTCGGGCGAACCTTACATTATGCACCCCCTCGCTGTGGCACAAATTGTATGCAACGAAATAGGTCTTGGTTCTACATCCATTTGTGCCGCCTTGCTGCACGATGTGGTAGAAGATACGGACTATACCGTAGAAGACATAGAAAACATATTCGGCCCGAAGATCGCCCAGATTGTAGACGGGCTGACCAAAATATCCGGTGGTATTTTCGGTGACCGTGCTTCGGCACAGGCAGAGAACTTCAAGAAGTTGCTGCTGACGATGTCCGATGATATACGCGTAATTCTGATCAAGATAGCCGACCGGCTGCACAATATGCGCACGTTAGGTTCGATGCTTCCCAACAAGCAATTCAAAATTGCAGGCGAAACATTGTATATCTATGCTCCCCTCGCCAATCGCCTGGGACTGTACAAGATAAAGACAGAACTGGAGAATCTGAGTTTCAAGTACGAACATCCCGAAGAGTATCAGGAAATCGAAGAAAAGCTGGCAGCCACAGCAACCGAACGTGATAAAGTATTCAATGATTTCACTGCTCCGATACGTGCCCAGCTGGACAAAATGGGGCTGAAATTCCGTATTCTCGCGCGTGTTAAATCCATCTATTCCATCTGGAACAAGATGCAGACCAAACATGTACCGTTTGAAGAAATCTATGACTTACTTGCCGTACGTATTATCTTTGAACCACGAAATGCGGACGAAGAACTGAACGATTGTTTTGATATCTATGTCTCCATCTCTAAAATATACAAACCCCACCCCGACCGTCTGCGCGACTGGGTGAGTCATCCCAAAGCCAACGGTTACCAGGCCTTGCACGTCACCCTTATGGGAAACAACGGGCAATGGATTGAAGTACAAATCCGCAGTGAACGGATGAATGACGTAGCCGAACAAGGTTTCGCCGCCCACTGGAAATATAAAGATGGCGGAGGCAGCGAAGATGAAGGCGAATTGGATAAATGGCTGCGCACCATCAAAGAAATACTTGATGACCCTCAACCGGATGCCATTGACTTCCTCGATACCATCAAGCTGAACTTGTTTGCATCGGAAATATTTGTGTTTACTCCCAAAGGCGAAATCAAGACTATGCCGCAGAACTCTACGGCACTGGATTTTGCATTCTCCCTGCACACTGACATCGGTAGCCACTGTATCGGCGCAAAAGTAAACCATAAGCTTGTCCCTCTGAGCCACAAGCTTCAAAGTGGTGACCAGGTGGAAGTTCTGACTTCCAAATCACAACGCGTACAGCCGGAATGGGAAGTATTTGCCACTACCGCCCGTGCCCGTGCCAAGATAGCCGCCATCCTGCGCAAAGAGCAAAGGAACAGCCAGAAAGAAGGGGAAACCCTTCTGAACGAATTCTTCAAAAAAGAAGAACTGCGATTGGACGACCTGTTGATAGACAAGTTGGTGAAAGCCCATAATATGAAGAACCGGGACGAGTTTCTGATAGCCATCGGCAATAAAAAGATCGTATTGGGCGACCTGGATAAAAATGCCCTGAAAGAGAAACAAGGAACCAACTGGAAGAAGTTTCTCACCTTCTCGTTCGGCGGTAACAAGGACAACAAAGAACCGATTGAAGAAAAACCACTGCTAGAAAAGGAGAAAATCAATACGAAGCAAATCCTGAAACTGACGGAAGAGAATATCCAGAAGAATTATATCATGGCAGAATGTTGCCACCCCATTCCGGGTGACGATGTACTGGGATATATGGACGAAAACGACCGTATCATTATCCACAAACGCCAGTGTCCCGTCGCCGCACGTTTGAAGAGCAGTTACGGAAACCGTATTCTGGCTACAGAGTGGGATACCCATAAGGAACTCTCCTTCCTGGTGAATATATATATAAAAGGTATAGATGCCATGGGATTGCTGAACGAAGTAACGCAGGTTATTTCGCGTCAGCTGAATGTAAATATCCGTAAGTTGTCCATCGAAACAACAGACGGTATTTTTGAAGGAAACATCCAATTGTACGTACATGATGTGGATGATGTGAAAACCATCTGCAATAATCTGAAACAGATACAGAACATCAAGCAAGTAACTCGCGTAGAAGGATAAAAAACTATAAAAGCACACTAGTATGTTTAACTCAAAAAAAGGAATAGAAGATAAGGTAAGCAATAAATTAACCACGCTTTCCAATCAAAGTTTAATTAAAGGTGATTGTTCCATCGATGGAGATATGCGTATCGACGGAACTGTAGAAGGAAATATCCGGTGTACCGGGAAAATAGTCATCGGTCCGGAAGGAAAAATACACGGCAACCTGTCTTGTACACACGCTTGCCTTCACGGAACTATCATCGGTGATGCATACGTGAAGGAAGAACTCACCCTGAGAGCCAACTGTGTGATGCAGGGCAATATCTATACCACAAAATTGGAAATAGAATCACAAGCTAAATTCAATGGAAGCTGCAATACGAATGATACCAGCCATGAGATAAAATTATTGGAAGCCGTTACTGAATAACACTATTGCGAATAAACGGAACCTGTTTTGTGATATTTGGCAATATATAAAGGTAGTTTCGATGCATTTTACCAATGGCTAGAACACCCATTCCAGCCCTATACTTATCAGAATGATACAAATAGCATCGTTACTACCCTACTATGACTTTTCATTTATTGTGGCTCTCTTATCCCTGCTGAATATCTTTTTTCAGTTCATCCACCTGTTCATAAGTAAATCCGTCAAGGGCTCTCTTCATACTGAGCAGTTCTTCACGAATAGCTTTCAGGCGATCAACAATTTCAAAGTTGCGAAGAGTCGTCTCTTTATTATCCTTCATTCGCTGGCGGGCACCGGGTAATGTCATCCCCCGTTCCTTCACCAGATGATAGATCAGCTTCACAGTTTCAATATCCTCTCTTCGGTATTGTCGCACCCCACGACTTCCCTTCTTCGGAGAAAGTTGTGGAAACTCTTTCTCCCAGAAACGAAGCAAGGACTCGTTCACATCGAACATCTGGGCTACCTCACTAATGGAATAATATAATTTCAGGTCTTTATCCATAGCAGCTTAATCGAGGACTTTACCGTGGTTGGCAGCAATCTGTATCATTCGGTCGTAATCCTCAGCACTCAAGTCCATAAAATAATAGTTGACAGGGTTGACTACCTGGCCTTTTACATGAACTTCATAATGCAAGTGAGGCCCTGTACTCTTTCCCGTACTGCCTACCCCGCCAATGACTTCACCGCGTACCACCTTCTTTCCTACTTTAGTACGGAAATCACGCAAATGCGCATATACAGTCTGATAACCAAATCCATGATCTACCACAATCCGGTTACCATATCCGGTTTGCCATCCCATCTGTATCACCGTACCATCTCCTGTGGCATAAACATCCGTACCCAAAGGTGCCGAAAAGTCCATACCTGCATGGAATTTCGTGGTTCCGTAGATAGGATCGATACGCGTTCCGTAGCCGGAAGCAGTTTTACGAAGGTCCTTATTGGAAACAGGCTGGATGGCGGGGATACAACGCAACATTTCATCATGACTCTTACACATATCCACCACATCATCAAAGGAACGCGACTGGATATAGAGTTGCTTGCTGAGCATATCCATCTTCTGAGTTGTATTCACTACCAGATCAGAGTTTGCCATATCCATCAAGTGTTCGTAACGGTTAGTACCGCCATACCCTGCCTGGCGAATAGCCGAAGGTACAGGGTCAGCCGCAAATATAACCCGATACAGGTTATCATCACGCTGCTGCACATCCTGCAACACCCCCATTGCCTCGTCCAGACGACGGGAAAGCACATTATATTGCGCTAAAAGTTGGCTATTTTCCTTCCTCAACTCTTTTTCCGAAGGTGAACCGAAGATAATCAGCAGAATTATAAAACTACCTGCCCCTAAGCCCATGCCAATAAACAAACGGCGCAGGAGACTCACCATCCGTTGCCGGACAGTAGGGTAAATACGGTCATAAGTCTGCGTCTGTGGATTATAAATGTAGTAAACTTTGCGCATCTTTTGGAAATATTTCGCTCATTAATACGGCAAAAGTAATAAAAACAAGCTATCTTTGCACAGTTTTTTCAAGAATATTAATACTAAGTAGCAAGTAGTTAGTAGATAATAGCGAACAGAAGATAGTAACAGATTAAGATAAATAGAAGAGTATGTTGACTGCAAATGAAATCCGGAACTCATTCAAGAGTTTCTTCGAGAGCAAAGGCCATCAGATAGTGCCCTCGGCTCCGATGGTAATTAAAGATGACCCGACACTGATGTTTACTAATGCGGGGATGAACCAGTTTAAAGATATTATTTTGGGTAACCACCCGGCGAAATATAAAAGAGTCGCGGACTCGCAGAAATGTCTGCGCGTTAGCGGAAAGCATAATGACCTGGAAGAAGTAGGACACGACACGTACCACCACACCATGTTCGAGATGCTGGGTAACTGGTCGTTCGGTGACTACTTTAAGAAAGAGGCTATCAACTGGGCTTGGGAATATCTGGTGGATGTATTGAAGATAGATCCTAAGAATCTGTATGCCACCGTATTCGAAGGTAGCCCCGAAGAAGGATTGGAACGGGACAATGAAGCTGCTGCTTTTTGGGAACAGCACCTTCCGAAAGACCATATCCTCAACGGCAACAAGCATGATAACTTCTGGGAAATGGGCGATACAGGCCCGTGTGGTCCGTGTTCCGAGATACATATAGACTCGCGTTCGGAAGAAGAGAAAGCCAAAGTTCCGGGCAGCCAATTGGTGAACAAGGATCATCCGCAGGTTATTGAAATCTGGAACCTCGTGTTCATGCAATTCAACCGTAAAGCCGATGGAAGCCTGGAAGGACTTCCCGCCAAAGTTATCGATACGGGTATGGGCTTTGAGCGCTTGGTACGCACGTTGCAAGGCAAGACTTCAAACTATGATACGGACGTGTTCCAGCCGATATTGAAAGCCATCGCTGATATGGCAGGCACTACCTATGGCAAAGACAACCAACAGGACATCGCCATGCGTGTGATTGCCGACCACATTCGCACAATCGCTTTCTCCATTACAGACGGACAGTTGCCTTCGAATGCAAAGGCAGGTTACGTAATCCGCCGTATCCTGCGCCGTGCGGTTCGTTACGGCTATACATTCCTGGGACAGAGACAGGCATTCATGTATAAATTGCTCCCGGTTCTGATTGAAAACATGGGTGGAGCTTATCCTGAACTGGAAGCTCAGAAAGAACTGATCAGCAAAGTTATTAAAGAAGAAGAAGACTCCTTCCTCCGCACACTGGAAACCGGTATCCGCTTGCTGGATAAGACGATGGCTGACGCCAAAGCCGCCGGAAAGACAGAAATCAGCGGCAAGGATGCCTTTACCCTATATGATACTTTCGGTTTCCCGCTCGACCTGACGGAACTGATTCTCCGTGAAAACGGTATGACTGCCGACATCAAAGAGTTCGATGCCGAGATGCAACAGCAGAAGCAACGTGCCCGCAATGCCGCTGCCATAGAAACCGGCGACTGGATTACACTGAAAGAAGGAACTACTGAATTTGTAGGTTACGACCATACGGAATATGAAACAAGCATCCTCCGTTACCGTCAAGTGAAACAGAAAAACCAGACATTGTATCAGATCGTACTGGACTATACCCCGTTCTATGCCGAAAGCGGTGGCCAGGTGGGCGATACAGGTGTATTGGTCAGCGAATTCGAAACGATTGAAGTAATTGATACAAAGAAGGAAAATAACCTTCCGATACATATCACCAAAAAATTGCCCGCACATCCGGAAGCTCCGATGATGGCTTGCGTAGATACCGACAAACGTGCTGCCTGTGCAGCCAATCACTCGGCTACCCACTTGCTGGACTCTGCACTCCGCGAAGTACTGGGCGAGCATGTAGAGCAAAAGGGTTCTTTGGTAAGCCCCGACTCACTGCGTTTCGACTTCTCTCACTTCCAGAAAGTGACAGACGAAGAAATCCGCCAGGTAGAGCATCTGGTGAATGCTAAAATCCGCGCCAACATACCTTTGAAGGAATACCGCAATATTCCTATTGAAGATGCCAAGGAACTGGGTGCTATCGCCTTGTTCGGTGAAAAGTACGGCGACCATGTGCGTGTTATTCAGTTCGGTTCATCCGTTGAGTTCTGTGGAGGTACACACGTTGCCGCTACCGGAAACATCGGTATGATAAAGATTGTATCGGAAAGTTCCGTTGCCGCCGGCGTACGCCGTATCGAAGCTTACACCGGTGCACGCGTAGAGGAATTGATGGACACCATCGAAGATACCCTGAAAGATCTGAAAGCACTCTTCAACAATGCACCCGACTTGGCCGGAACCATCCGCAAGTACATTGAAGAGAATGCCGGATTGAAGAAACAGATGGAAGACTTCATGAGGGAGAAAGAGGCACAGATAAAGGAAAGATTGCTGAAAAACATGCAGGAAATCCACGGCATAAAAGTAATTAAGATTTGTGCTCCGATACCTGCAGAAAGCATTAAGAATATTGCGTTCCAACTGCGTGGCGAGATTACAGAAAACCTGTGTTTCGTTGCCGGAACGATCAATGAAGGAAAACCGATGCTGACAGTAATGTTGAGTGATAACCTCGTAGCCGGCGGATTGAAAGCCGGAAACTTGGTGAAAGAAGCTGCCAAACTGATTCAAGGCGGCGGCGGCGGCCAACCTCACTTTGCAACAGCAGGTGGAAAGAACATTGACGGGCTGAATGCAGCAATAGAAAAGGTACTGGAACTTGCCGGAATCTGATTCGCTTTCCAGCTTATACATAATTAATATAGAAGCTCCGCTTTTGACAGATTATAATGCGCACGCCCTGTAATCTGTCGAAAGCGGAGCTTTTTATTTATTGAAGCGACTACATCTTTAGTATCGTTAAAAAAACGACTTGTCACTTAAACGAATTAATTCCGCCAACGGGTTATTGAATTATTTTTCTCCTATTGGGAAAAAACTTTTCTCCTACCGGAGAAAATAAAACGCCCGGGTAGTTCCGCCCCCCACCGGCTCTATGACGACTTTTTCGATGTGAACCATCTCTCCGACGTCGGTGCAGAGAAATTCACTCGCATTCTAAAGGAAGAATGCTTGCAATAGTAATCGTTTAATCCCCTTTGCAGACATTATGTAAAGAAACTAAAAAGCATCCTATTTCCCGCCTACAAGGTATTAAGAGTTTGTCTACAAGAAGTTAACTCCTTGTCGACAAACTCTTAATACCTTGTAAACAAGAAATCAGTATCTTGCAATCATTTGATTATCAGCAATAAGTCATCCCTATATAAAAGAATGGTTTGTATATAAATATCACTTTCCCCGTAAATAGTTCTAATAGTTCAGCCCGTAGAATTAAATTAGCCTGAAGTATCATTGCCACCGAATGTCCACTAAAAAAATAGTCGGCAATTCCTTTGCCAATCTCTCCACAATCCCTATCTTTGCCATTAGCGCAACCACGGTTACAGTAACCGCCGTTGCGCTAATCAGGCAAATTAAGGAGGAAGATTATGAAATTCTACGATAGAGTGCAGGAACTGGAAATCCTGCGGGAAATTGAAGCAATGTCCGCCGAATCGGCACAAATGACAATGATGGTGGGACGCAGACGTGTAGGAAAAACAACGTTATTGCGGAATGCTTTCATCGCAACGCCGGTGCTTTATTTCTTTATCGGGCGGAAAAACGAAATATTGCTCTGTGAGGAATTCACGGAAGAGATAGAAGCAAAGCTGGGAGAGACTTTCGGTCGTTTCAGTAGTTTCGCTCAACTGTTTAAAGTACTGATGCAACTTTCCAAGCGTAAGAATTTTACACTTATCATTGATGAATTTCAAGAATTCAGGAACATCAGTCGCTCACTGTTCAGTGATATGCAGAATATCTGGGATGCCAATAAAGAAGAAAGCCGGATAAATTTAGTGATTTGCGGCTCTATCTATCCAATGATGAAGCAAATATTCGAGAATTCGAAAGAACCTCTCTATGGCAGAGCAACTGCCCGGATGCATATTCATCCGTTCGAAATCAGTACGCTGAAAGAAATCCTTACCGATAATTATCCCGATTATAAGCCTGAAGACCTGCTGGCTTTCTATCTGCTTACCGGTGGTGTGGCCAAATATATCGAGCAACTGGTCATCCGCAAGGCATTCACCAAAGAGAAAATATTAAAAGCGGTACTGTCTCCCGGTTCTTACTTTCTGGAGGAAGGTAAAGATGTACTAATAGAAGAGTTCGGCAGAGACTATAACAACTATTTCTCCATCCTTGCACTGATTGCTTCTTCTAAGACAGCGCGCGGAGATATTGAAAGTACACTGAACATGCCCATCGGTGGCTATCTGGATAAGTTAGAGAACGAATACAACATCATCCGTCGCGTACGCCCATTCATGGCTAAGGAAGGAAGCCGGAACAACAAATACCGGATTGTGGATAACTTCCTGCAATTCTGGTTCCGCTTCATCTATAAGTATCGCAGTGCGGTAGAAATTGGAAACTTGGACTATGTACGTCAAATAGTAGAGCGTGATTATGAAACGTATAGCGGCTACGTACTCGAAAAGTATTTCCGGCAATTACTGGCCGAATCAAAGTCCTATTCAGACGTGCAAAGCTACTGGGACCGGAAAGGAGAAAACGAAATAGACATCATTGCCGTGAACGATTTTGAGAAGAGACTACTGATAGGAGAAGTAAAGCGGAATAGAGAACGAATCAACCTACACATTTTAGAGAATAAAGCGGCAGAGATAGTCAAGAAATATACAGATTATCAAATAGAATACCAGGGTTTTTCTCTGGAAGATTTAGAAACGGGAAAGCCGAAGCCCTCCCGTTCCGTTAAACATACATAAATTCTCTCTTGACAAAAAAGGTTAGATTAGTATATCTTTTTCAATTATTCTCCACTCTGATTACGTGGCTTTAGACGTTCCACATGATAAACTTTACATCCTGTCGGGACTTCCACCGGACAGATTTCGGTAACATCTTCCCAAAAGTCCATATAGTCCATTACAGACGTCCTGGTAAGACTGGGGCCACTGAAAGTATAAAGATGCTCTTCATCATTATACTTAAATAGCAGGCCTAAACGTTCCGCTTCACCTTCAACAACCGGAACCATTTCATATTGTCCTACTAAAGGGGCAATAGCAGAATCATCCGGACGAACACGCAGGGTTCCTTTTTCCCACAAATCAGATTCATTATCCGGTATCATCTCATAACGTCCTCCCACCTTTACGGTAAAGAAATCAGTGAATGCATCCGCTATAGTCTTCTTTTGCTCTTCTGTAGCTTCTCCAATAACCACAATACCATCCTTCTCCTTAGACCAAACTAATTTCACACATTCGTCTACCTTCACTCGCAGCATTGCCGAAGAACCACTACCGTCTTTTACCGTTATCGCAGTCTCACCTATTCCTTTAGGAGTAACCAATATGCGCTGATAGCCATTTTCATTTTTCACAAAAGCAGCGGTCACCACGGCATCATTACCATTTATTATGGCATAGTTGCCATCACCTCCATCCACACCGACAATAATGCCTTCCGGTTTACTCAGATAGAGATTTACGGAACCGATCAGGTTATCACAAGTCCCAATCTGGTAAATAGGCGCATCTCCCGTAAAAAATACCATATCACGATAATCATCCTCGCATGCAGTACCCACAAACAAGAGTGAAATCAACATTAGAATAGAATAGATGTGTTTCATTGTTTTAGTCTTTTTATATCGGATTCGTATAATGAAAATGCAGTAAATAGTTAATTACTGCATGCGAACAGATATTTTTTTTAATCCCAGCTATTTATACGATTTGTTCTTTCGGGTAATTCACCAGATACAAAGTACCTGTAGCACGGGTAAAAGCCGTATATAACCAGCGGAAATAATCCGGTGTCAGATATTCATCCGTCATATACCCCTGGTCAAGAAATACATTCTTCCATTGCCCACCCTGCGCTTTATGGCAAGTAACGGCATAAGCATACTTCACTTGCAAAGCATTATAATGCGGATCAGCCTTCATCTTTTTCATCCGTTCGCGCTTTACAGGAATGTCAGCATAATCTTCGAGCACAGCATAAAACAGCCTGTCATTGTCCGCTTTAGGCAAAGCCGGCGCATCACTATGCAAAGTATCTAACAATAGATTAACTTCCAGTTCAAAATCCCCGTAATCAGGAAAAGTGAGCAGAACTTCCGCAAAACGGAAACCATACAACTCACGTGTACGACGCATCCGGTGAAGAACAGCTATCTCACCATTGGCAATGAAATCCATTTCTTTACTTTTCTCAGTCCAGTAGTAATTATTCTTTGCTACCATCAGCAAGTCGCCCGTGTTCAATTCATCTTCCCGCCAAAGGATTTGCGCGCGTATACCATTATTATAGATATTCGCACGCTTATTGGAACGGCATACGACAATGGTCTCATCCATCCCGTCACGGTCGTAACAAGTACTCAACGTATCTATCAGTTCATCGCCCGGAACTACCTTTATATCAGCGAACCCCGATACCTTTATCTTTGGCAGACTCTCGCAGGCATCTTCAGCTATAAGTTGGCGCAACCGGGTAGCATTCCATAATATACCGGAGTCCTGCACCTGACGTACTACCTGCGTCAAATCTATCTCTATCACCTCCAGCCCATAACCTTTCAGTGCCTCGGCAAACAAGGCAGGACTCTGTTCTTCACCCACCGGAGGAAGCTGCGCCGTATCCCCCATCAGTATCAATCGACATCCTGTACCGGAATAAACAAACTGTATCAAATCGTCCAGCAAACGCCCTGTACCAAACACAGCACCGGATAACCCCTCGTTCGAAATCATCGAAGCCTCATCCACTATATATAAGGTATGAGTAGTCAAATTATCGTTTACAGAGAAGTTACTCACCTCATTGGAGAAAGACTGCTGACGGTAAATCTTTTTGTGAATAGTAAACGCCGGATGCCCCGCATAAGCCGAAAAGACTTTCGCCGCCCGCCCCGTAGGAGCCAACAGAATTGACTTCTGTTGCAACTTATCCAATGTCCGTACCAGCGCTCCGACCAGCGAAGTTTTTCCTGTACCAGCATATCCGCGCAGCACAAAAACCGCATCATTACGGGGAGATAACAAGAAGGCAGCTAATGATTTTAGTACTATTTCTTGCTCAAAAGTTGGTTCATAAGGAAAATTTTCCTTAATTTGCGTTTCTAAATAGTTATTTATCATTTTTGTAATAGAAAAAAGTTACAGGAACTATCGCCATTAGAATTATTTATTTTATTTTTGCGGTACGAATATAACAACTAAAAAACATATTTATCATGAAAACAGTATTTAATATCGTTTTAGGCTTGTGTGCAGTGGTACTGATCTACATCTGCTATACCAGCGTTATGGGTCCTATTAATTTCGAAAAGGCTAGAAAGCACAGAGAGAAGGCAGTTATTGCCCGCTTAATGGACATCCGTAAAGCACAGCAGGAGTATCGTAATTTGAACCACCAACAGTACACGGCAAGTTTCGACACTTTGATTGACTTCGTTAAAAATCAGAAGTTGCCGTTCATCTTCAAACAAGGTGAATTGAATGACAAGCAGTTGGAAGACGGTATGACAGAAAGAAAAGCTATTGCCATTATCAACAAAGCTAAGAAAACCGGCAAATACGATGAAGTAAAGAAAGCAGGCTTGGAAAACTTCAAGCGTGACACCATGTGGGTTGCAGTATTGGATACAATATTCCCCAAAGGTTTCAATCCTGATTCCATGAGATATGTTCCTTACGGTGGCGGCGCACAATTCGAAATGGCTATCAAGAACGATACAGCTAAATCTGGTGCTCCTTTCTGTCTGCTCGAAGTTAAGACTCCGTATGAAACTTACCTGGGTGGTCTGGACAAGCAAGAAATTGCTAACATGAAAGACGTACAAACTAAGTTGGGTAAATACTGCGGTCTGATGATCGGTAGCTTGGAAACTGCTAACAATAACGCAGGTAACTGGGAATAATTCCCTATCCGCAACACTGTATGATAGAAACGATTGACTTTAGTAAATCGGAACAATATACGTTATCCATCCGCCTCAGTGCGGATGGATTTTCTTTTTCTGTATTCAACCCTCTGGGTGAAGGCGAGCTCTCTTTCTTTGACCGGAAAGTAGAAGAATCACTTTCCCTCACAGCCAATCTAAAACAGACTTTCCGTGAAGTGGAATGGCTTAAACACCCTTATCGCCGGGTAAATATACTCATGGCGGACAAGCGCTTTACCCTCGTGCCGCTGGAGTTCTTTGAAGACGAACAGACGGAAACACTTTTTTATCATAACCACCCGAAGCGGGAAAACGAAATTGTGCAATACAACATTCTGCGGAAGAATAATGCCGTAGTATTGTTCAGTATGGACAAGAGTGCCCGTTCTTTCCTGTGCGAACAATATCCCGATGTAAGATTTTATTCACAGGCAAGTTCGTTCATAGAACATTTCTCCAGCAAAAGTCGCCTGGGCAACAGCCGGAAAATGTACGTGCATCTGCGGAAAGATGCCGCCGACCTGTATTGCTACGACCGCAATCACCTGTTGCTTGCCAACTCTTTTGAATGCAAACAGACAGCGGACCGCATCTATTACCTATTATATATATGGAAGCAACTCGGCTTTGAACAGGAACGTGACGAAATGCACCTCACCGGTGAATTGTCCGACAAAGAAGCTTTGCTCAGTGAACTACGAAAATTCATCCGGCAGGTATTCATCATGAACCCTGCCACTAACCTCGACCTACAAGCAATAACCACATGCGAGTAATCAGCGGAATATATAAAAGAAGAAGATTTGACGTGCCCCGTACTTTCAAGGCACGGCCCACAACGGATTTTGCCAAAGAGAATCTGTTCAATGTACTTGCCAATTATCTGGATTTTGAGGACGGAGTATCCGCACTCGATCTCTTTGCAGGAACCGGCAGCATCAGCATCGAACTGGTATCACGGGGTTGCGACCGCGTAATCAGCGTTGAAAAGGACCGGGACCACCATGCTTTCATCTGCAAGATAATGCAAGAGGTAAAGACCGATAAATGTATCCCTATCCGTGGCGATGTATTCAAATTCATCAAAGGAGGACGTGAACAGTTCGATTTTATCTTTGCCGATCCTCCGTACGAATTGCAGGGATTGGAAACCATTCCTAATCTTATCTTCGAAAACAACCTCTTGAAAGAGGAAGGCTTGCTTGTATTGGAACATGGAAAGAAAGATAACTTCGAAGATCATCCGAACTTTGTAGAGAGACGGGTATATGGCAGTGTGAACTTCTCGATATTTAAATGAAGAACAAAAGAATGAAGAATGAAGAATGAAGAATTAGCTGCGCAATGATGCCGCATGGTAATTCTTCATTCTTCATTTTTCATTCTTCATTATAAAAGCGGTGCCATCAGTCGCACCACACTCTCGGCAGCTTTCCGCCACCAGGGACGCTTCACCCAGTTTTTAAGAAAGACCTGTACACACTCGCGTTGATCCTGAAGAAAGATTTCACGCATTTGCAATGCAGTTTCAGTATCATAAATAAAAGCGTTCACCTCAAAATTATGCTCGAAGCTGCGGAAGTCCACATTGGTAGAGCCAACAGTAGTAAGTTCATCATCCGACACCATCAGTTTGGAATGCAGAAAACCTATCTTATAAAAATAAACTTTCACACCAGCCTGCAATACATCTGCCAGATAGGAACAAGAACCTAAATGCGTAAGGCGATTGTCCGCACGCAAGGGCAGCATCAGGCGAACATCAACTCCTGCCAATGCGGCCGTTTGCATGGCAGCCAGTATCTGTTCCGTAGGCAAGAAGTAAGGGGTCTGTATATAGAAATATTTCTTCGCACCGGAAATTGCCATACTCAATCCTTGCATAATTTCTTTCCAGGGACCGATAGGATCACTCGTCACAATCTGTACTAACGAATTACCCGATGCCTCCATCTTCGGAAAATAACGGGAGGCACTGATCAAAGTACGGTCTACAAAATACCAGTCGAGCAAGAAAGCGGTCTGCAAGCCATGCACGGCTTTGCCTTCCAATAAAAGATGCGTATCGCGCCAAATGCCCCATGAAAACCCGCGCATATAGCGTTCTGCCAGATTCATCCCACCCACAAAACCGATTCGCCCGTCAATCACAACAATCTTACGGTGGTTGCGATAGTTCACTTTGCTGGTGAACAGGGGGAAACGTACTTTCAGAAAGCTGCGTACCTCGATACCTGCCGAACGCATTTCATCATAGAAACGGTTGGGCACATGCCAGCATCCTACATCATCATAGATGACACGCACTTCAACGCCCGCCCGTACTTTCTCTATCAGTACATCCCGCACCATTCGCCCGATGGCATCATCCTCAAAAATATAAAATTCAATATGGATATGTTGCCGGGCTTTAGCCAGTTCCCGCAACAGGGATTGCAACATGGAAGCACCGCTGGTATAAGTCTCTACACAGTTGCCGTCAAAAGGAAACGCCTGGGTTGTATTGCGAAATAAAGAAATGAGCCGGCTATAAGCTATAGGCAAGGTAGTGGCATCCTGCGCCAAGTATTCCACCATCGGTTTATTCAACAGACGGTTATAAATCTTCTGCTCTATTATTCGCTCGCGCCTCCGGCTACGCCCGAAAAAGAAGTAAAAGACCAGTCCCACAACAGGCAGAAACATCAATACCAATATCCATGCCAGTGTCTTCACCGGATTACGATTGTCGAGAATGATGACAACAATTGTTCCGATGATAGCGCCAAAGTAAATAATATCAAAGGCGACGGTAGCTACTTGGTTTAGTATATAGTTCCAGTCAATCACAAAAGCAAATATAGAAAAAATAAAAGAATTCCTGTTTTTTTAATGGAAAAAAGAAAAAACAGAATCCCCTTCCATCTCTTTCAGCGAAAGCGAATGGAAGGGAAAACTTATAATAATAACTGGTCAGTTTACTTTAAAAACGGCGTCCGCCAAATCCACCGGGACGTCCACCAGGTCCACCAGGTCCACCAGGACCACCGGGGCCACCAAATCCACCTCTACCCATCTTCTCACGGGCAGCCTTGTTACCAAAGATATTCAGGCGATAGATAAAGTGCACCATACAGTAGCTGTTAACACCATTGTACTCCGAAACCGAACGACCATCTGCCGTCAATGAACGGCTAATGTTACTTTGTTGTTTCAGGATATCGTACATTTCAAAACTTATCGTTGCCGCACCTTTCAGGAAAGTCTGCGAGAGTTGTGCATTCCAGATCAGCTCATTACGGTTCATACTTGAATCCGTATAACCACGACGGCTCTGATTGGCGATATTGGTAGTGAAAGTCATGTTCCACGGAGCCATCAACTGAGTATTGGCACCATAAGAGAAAGTGTAAGGTTCCTGGTTATTGTCCGGACGCAGTTTATTACGTTCAGCAGTGTAAGAAATAGAACCGTTCAAACCGAATTCGAACCAATCATTGCGGTAAGCGCCATTCAGACGTTCACTCAGTGTCAAGCCCGTTGTCGTATTCTTATCATCAACTTTAGTTTCCTGATTGTACAGATACGCCACATTATTCTGATAATTGATATTAGAGAATGAATTGATGGTATACTTCTTATTCTTCAGTGCCGTATTGAATCCGAACATACCGAATGCGCTCCAGTTACCATTGATATTCTTCGGCGTTGTGGTTCGTCCACCAGTCTGTTCATTGTATTCAGTACTGTTACTGATGCTGTTCTGCGTAGCCGAGAAACTGGCATGCGTCATGATGCCCCGTTGAAGTTCTGCATTATACGTATTGTAGAACAAACGCATAGAGTGCGTGAAAGAAGGCTTCAAGCCTGGGTTACCAACACGGATATTCAACGGATTGGAGTTGTCCACAAGCGGCAACAGGTTTTCCATACTCGGCTGACCGGTACGTCCGCGATAGTTAAAGCGCAACTGGCTTACCTTGGAGAAGCGATAACGGAAATCGACATTCGGAGCAAAATTGAATACGGAACGCGTCGTATCGATCATATAATTTCCTTTCTTATAAGAAAGCTTGGAACTCTGTGGTTGGAAAGATATACCTGCACTCAACTGATACTTTTCACGAATGAAACGCAGCGATACGGATGCATCATGATTATAGTATCTGTATTCGGCATATTTACCTAAGCTATCCACTGCATGGTTCTCGTAACCGGTAGGCAACGGTTCGCCAATTCCCCACTCCGGACTAATCTGATACAAATCATAAGTCGTCTTGTCACTCTCGCTGTATTTATACTGGAACTGATAGCTGAATTGCAGGAAAGTGGCCCGTGCAATCGGTTCGCTATACGTAATTTGTGCACTATAATTATAGTTATTGGTCGGAGTAGTGATATACTGATTACGAATCAAAGTAGAGTCCGGGTTCGTAGGAATCTGATAGTAACGTGTCGTAGATTCCGTGTACTGATTATTGTCATTATCGCCATAGCCGAAGCGTCCGCGGAATGTAATGTTACGTCCTTTATCATTCAGCTTACGGTTAATCTGCAAAGTTGCATCTGTCGAAATGCTCTTGCTGTCGGAAAGCGTACCGCTGTTTGTAGCATTTACACGTATGTCTTTCAACGGGTCTACGCTACTTATTGCATCAAAATCAAGATAATCATTCGGGTTAGCAACCAAACTGAACGGGTCAGCATTAAAGGTTCCCGACAATGAGCTCGAAACATTATCCGTCTTACCATAAGAGAAGTTCGGGCGGAAAATGATATTCGTCATTGAATCCGGCTTCCACTCCATACGGAAATCGGCTCTGAATGTAGAATTCTTGTTCCGGTTGATCGAGTTGGAGTTGGAATATGAATTACCATTCTGCAAGAAACGCTCGGACGAGTTGATATTAGAGATATCAGCGTCATTATAATTATATTGGGCACTACCTCCCAGTTCTATCTTCTTATTCTCTGTGGCAAAACTGATACCCAATTCTTTAGGCGCGTTCAAACCATTGTTACGACGCCAGCGGGGACCACCTCCACCACCTGAAAAGCCCTGGTTGTTCACGTTATTGGTAGAACCAATGACGGTTACCTGTGTCTTATCCACAAAATGATTTACATTTAAACGGGCTGCGTAGCGGTCTTCAGTACCCACGGCCGCATCCGCATTACCAAACCATCCACGGTTCATACCTTTCTTCACCGTCAAGTCAAGCACGGTTTCTTCCTCGCCGTCATCAATACCCGTGATACGTGCCAGGTCCGACTGCTTGTCATACGTCTTCAGCTTATCGATCATCTCCACCGGCAAGTTCTTCAAGCCCGTTTTCACGTCTCCACCAAAGAATTCCTTTCCATCTACCATGATCTTTTTCAACTCCTTACCATTGATTTTCACGTTACCGTCATCATCAATTTCGGCACCGGGGAGTTTCTTCACCAGCTCTTCCAGCATGGCCCCTTCCGGTGTGCGGTAAGCACTGGAATTGTACATCAAGGTATCTTCGCTAACGGTGACCTGCGGAGCTTCTGCGGTAATCACCGCTTCTGCCAGCATCACGGCATCTGTCTTCAGAGCCAGCGTACCTACATTCTTATTGAGATTTTGAGCCGACAGTTGCAAAGGAAGCACTGTAGGTTGGAAACCGATATAGGAAACTTTCAATACATATTTCCCGGCCTTCACTTTGGGTAGGGTGAAATATCCCTGTGCTGTAGTGGCGATACCCGCCGCAAATGCACTGTCCGGTAACGAAAGTAACTGTACTGTGGCTTGTACTGCGGGCTCTTTCGTGTCATCCTCGATGACACGCCCCGCTACGGTAATGTTCTTAGTCTGTGAGAAAGCGGAAAGTGCGGTTGTCAACAATAACACTGTTCCGATGATTACTTTTTTCATGCGCCTGTTTTTTATGAAACAAAATGTCTGTTTTTATACTGTTTCATTTGACAAGCTTTCAATGGAAAAGTTTAATGAGGTTTAAATAAAATATTCTAATTATCGACGATCTCGCTTAAACAATCTATCAACTGCCGCTTTTTTTATACCAAATTCCAGGCAAAGAACATTCAGTATCAGAAAGATCAGAAAAGAGGAAGTATCCACACTCATGATGTCTCCTTTCGCCAGGCGATAGAGCATACCGCCAAAGATGAATAATACGGTCAGGAACATGGCATTACGTGTAGCCCTATTACGGACCTGCTCAGTTTCCTTATTCTCGTTCTTGGTGTAGGCAAACAGAATCATCAATGCGCCAAGCATCATCAGCAGCTTAGAACATTCTTTATAAAACAAGAGGTTGGAATCCGTCATTTTCCCCAGCATCAACATCAGGAACGGAAGAAACAGTGCCAAAGCTATCACAAAATATCCTAATAGACGACAATAAACCGGTAGTAATGCTCTCATTTTAAAATTACGAATTATGAATTACTAATTATAAATTATAGATTGTGGGGGGCAGATGGCAGAAACATCATGTCAGCCCATCGATTTTCGATGGGCAAAGATAACGTTTTATTGCCAAAAGAGCTATCTTTGTACCACAATTAACAAAGAAGGTATCCATCTCTTTCATAATTTAGAATCCACAATCAGTAATTTATAATTCGTAATTTGTAATTAATCAGATGAGTAAACAAGAAGTAATCCTTTGCGAAAAACTGGAAAGCAGCCTGGCAAACGCCATCGGGAATTGTCCCCATGACAAGCTCTTCATATTGACCGACGAGCATACCCACCGCCTCTGTCTGCCGCAACTCAATGACATTCCGGCACTGAAAGAGGCTACCGAAATCGTTATCGGTGCCGAAGATGTGCACAAGAATCTGGAAACCCTGGCTTCCGTTTGGCAAGCTCTGAGCGAACAGGGAGCTACACGCCATTCATTACTGATTAACCTGGGTGGCGGCATGGTGACCGATCTGGGTGGCTTCGCCGCTTCTACCTTCAAGCGGGGCATTGCCTATATCAATATCCCCACCACCCTGCTGGCCATGGTGGATGCTTCCGTAGGAGGCAAAACGGGTATCAACTTCAACGGGTTGAAGAACGAAATCGGTGTTTTCGCACCTGCCGCCAGTGTACTTCTTGAAACGGAGTTCCTGCGCAGCCTCGATGCCCACAACTTCTTCTCCGGTTATGCCGAGATGTTGAAGCACGGTCTTATCAGTACCCCGGAGCACCTTGCCGAATTATTGGCTTTCGATACGGACAAGATAGATTACGTTGCACTGAAATCAATGGTGGGCCGTTCCGTACAAGTAAAAGAGGATATCGTGGAACAAGATCCTCTGGAACACGGCATCCGCAAGGCGCTGAACCTGGGACATACCGTAGGTCATGCCTTCGAAAGTCTGGCTCTTGCCGAAGGTCGCCCCGTATTACATGGTTATGCTGTTGCTTGGGGAATTGTCTGCGAGCTATACCTTTCTTATATAAAGGTAGGTTTTCCGAAAGAGAAAATGCGCCAGACCATTCAGTTCATCAAAGAGAACTACGGTGGCTTTGCCTTCAATTGCAAACAGTACGACCAACTTTATGAGCTGATGAAGCATGACAAGAAGAACACTGCCGGCGTCATCAACTTCACTCTATTGAAAGAAGTCGGAGACATCTGCCTCAACCAGACTGCCGACAAAGATACCATTTACGAAATGTTCGATTTTTATCGGGAATGCATGGGGGTATAACCTCACTGTGCACCTGTACTATTTCCCCTTCCACACTTCTGCAACCCTTTATTCATAGGGGGGGAGTGTGGAAGGGGTATTCTTTAGGGTTTCTCAGTTATGTCTTCTTCCGGAAATTCTCCTTGCAGTTCCGCCTTCTTCTCCGCTTCCACAACTTTCTTGCTTAGCATACTTGCCGGGAAGTATTTGCTCAGTGGATAGCGGAAAAATCTCATTTCCCGGCTTAATTCCCTGGTCAATCCGCGGTCAGCGGTGAAGTAAACGCGCGAAATGCGCACGGTTCCCGGCATCACGTCTTCGGGGTGTTCAAAGCCCTCGCTGGTTATCGCAATATGGAAAGAGCCCAGTCCTTTGATGGATACCGACTCCCCATTCTTCAAGGCCTCTTCTATGAAGTGAGGCAGGTCGGTCAATATTCCTTTTACATCACCTTCGCTCCTACCCGTCCGGTGAGCGATTCGTTTTGCCAGTATGTCTTCGGTCACCCCACCTCTGGGTTGCAGTGTACGTTGCACGGCATAATACAGTTGTTTTGCACCTTCCTTAGTCTGGAAGAGCTTCTTTCTTACCAAGTAAATCATTCCCATAGTCTTTACGTGTTTTTAATTACTACCTTTGATATCTTTCCCTTATTCCTTCCATGCAAAAGATGGCATCTTTTGTAGCAAAAGGTGGCATCTTATAACACAAAAGATGGCATCTTTTACAGCAAAAGATACCACCTTTTGTAAGAGAGATAGCAAAGATACGGAAAGTATCTTTAAATGAACTATCCGAAAGGGCTTAATGCTCTAGCTATTTAGCAAAAAGTCTTTTATTCCCATTCGATAGTAGCGTTAGGCTTCGGAGACATATCGTAGCAAACACGATTCACATGTTTTACTTCTTTCAGGATACGATCCGTAATTTTCATCAAGACAGGCCATTCTACCTGTTCGATGGTGGCGGTCATCGCATCAATCGTATTGACAGCACGGATGATAACCGGCCATTCGAAAGAACGGGCATTGTCGCGCACACCAACTGACTTGAAGTCGGGTACCACGGTGAAATATTGCCACACTTTCTTATCCAGTCCGGCAAGTTGGAACTCTTCACGCAGGATAGCATCGGACTCACGCACAGCTTCCAAACGATCGCGTGTGATAGCACCCAGACAACGCACACCCAGACCGGGACCGGGGAAGGGTTGACGATAAACCATTTCATAAGGCAAGCCCAGTTCAAGACCACATGCACGTACTTCGTCTTTGAAAAGCTGACGCAACGGTTCCACAAGTTCGAACTGAAGATCTTCCGGCAGACCGCCTACGTTGTGGTGAGACTTCACCATCTTGGCCGTTTTCGTTCCGCTTTCCACAATATCAGGGTAGATAGTTCCCTGGCCTAAGAAGTCGATACCGTCCAGTTTACGCGCTTCTTCTTCGAATACGCGGATAAACTCTCCGCCGATAATCTTGCGTTTCTGTTCGGGATCTTCCACACCTTCCAGTTTAGTAAGGAAGCGGTCGGTAACGTCTACATAGATCAAATTCGCCTTCAGTTGATTACCGAACATTTCTACTACATCTTCGGATTCGCCTTTACGCATCAGACCGTGATTTACATGCACGCATACCAGATTGTCGCCAATTGCTTTCAGCAACAGAGCTGCCACTACGGAACTGTCAACACCACCGGAAAGGGCCAGCAATACTTTTCTGTCACCCACCTGGCGACGTACCAATTCAATCTGGTCATTCACGAAGTTGGTCATGTTCCAATTAGCTTCGGCCTTGCAAGTTTCGAAAACGAAAGGCTTAACAGCTGCTTTGATAGCTTCAATATCATCAGTAAACTGTGGCAGTTTCACCGCACAAGTCGCTTTGTCATGACCGGCAGCCATCACTGGAATTCCCGCCTCGTAGATAGAAGGATTCACATCGATGGCAACGCCATCTACTATGTTACACGGTCCACCATTGATAATAATGCCCTTTACATTGGACAACTTTTTCAGTTCTTCAACGGTTATATCATGAGGATAGATCTCACTATATACACCTAACGCACGGATGGCGCGAGCCAATACCGTATTCTCATGACTACCCAAGTCAAGGATAACAATCATATCCTGCTTCATTTGATTCTGGTTGTTTTAAGTTATTGTATCAATTATTATTCACTTCTGTTTTCAAACTGTCCGCAAAGATAAAGATTTTCAGAGAGACTATAATACATTGATTCTCTAAAGTTTCAGAACAGAGTAGCGTTTTTTTTGCAGTCATACCTTTCCGAAGATCAGTTTTATTCATCGCTCCTTTATTCTGGCATTGTTAATGGAAATCAGGAATCTAATTCAACTCATTATCGGAGCGGTTTTGAATGAAATGATGATTTGCCAACGTGTATTTCCTAAACCTGTAAGACTTGCATCTTCGAGACAGAGGCATGAACCTACCCAGGGTATCTGTAAAAAACTACGCCGGAAAACAGAACGTCCCGCCTGCTTCTCAAAAAAACGAAAATCGGGCGAGACGAAAATGAATAGTATCTTGCTATTTATAATTCTTCTATGTCTTTGATGGGTAAACCCGTCACCTGATGGATGACCTCGGAGGAGATATTCAAGGCTTTCATCGTACGCGCATTCTCTATATTTTTCTCCTGCTTTCCTTGTTCAAGCCCTTGTTCAAGCCCTTCTGCCAGCCCTTCTTGTCTTCCTTCCTGTCTGCCTTCCTCTCTGCCTTCCTGTCTGCCTTCTTGTCTGCCCTCCTGCATACCTTTCTGCCATCCTTCCTCTCTTCCTTCCTCCGCCGCCGTACTCAGCACATCATTCTGAATCATCACGGCATTGATATGCTCGTCATACGCCAGTTGTTCCGCCCTGTCCATATTATAATAAATCAGTTTGCGGCGTGCCTCTTCCAGTCCGGGAGCTTTCGTATCGGGGCGGATGATACCGGTCTTCAGATACTCTATCCACTCCTCAAGCGGGGTGACGGCCACCTTGTTGAACTCATTCACTCGAATCAGGAAGTATTCGGGGAAGATTTCGGCAGGCAACTTGCGCACGATGGCATCCTTCTCCTTGGTGGTGACTTCCAGAAAATCGCCCGTATGCACGCCCACAAAGGAGTTCTGACCGTGGTACAGGTAATCGTTGCCCTTGCCAATGTCGAAATAGAGAATGCTGATGGAGTACACTTTCTTCACTTGGGAGTAAAGTTCTCCCAATTCGATATGCTCCGTGATGGCCTTGGCAACGTCGAAGAGGATGCGCTCCAGATAGTATATTTCTCGCGTATTCTGCACTTCAACGATGATGATTTCATCCTTGCTATTGCGCGCCTTGATGTCCACACGGTTGAACTTCTCGCTTTCACGTTGCTGGTTGCCCTCGCTTTCCAGTATCTCGACGATGCGGATAGGCTCACCCAGCAACACGGTGAGGAAGCCTTCGAGCACGCCGAAGTTGGCTTTATTGCGCAGCAAACGTTTCACCGCCCAATCAAAACGTATATATTTATCTTTCTGTTCCATAACTTTTGTTTTTGTCTTCTAGTTAGCACAAAGGTAAGCATAAATTCTGTTTCCAACATGTCCGGAAGCAATAATTTATTTCATTACTTCTCATCTGTAAACCAAATAGATGCCCTCTTTTTCCGACTTATAAACCAATCTCATGCCCTTCCCCGTACCCGGTCCGTATCAAAGCCGTACCAAGGCCGTGTCAAGTCCAAGCGTTAGGATACGGAGATAATACGGACTTGATACGGTTCGGGTACGGGGGAAGCAGGAGAAACAGACCAAAAAGAGTGTAATACAACTGTAGAGAGAATATGTGCATTTCTGTTAGGTTATGAATCTGTTCACCACAGAGGACACAGAGTCTCACAGAGTTTAATCAATTTGAAATCAAAAGA
>OHHI01000193.1_pt1 | contig 48487 bp, 38 predicted proteins | sample 1568001 | NCBI WGS metagenome assembly OHHI01 (sample SAMEA3879506, study PRJEB24766) | human gut metagenome | biome: human-associated habitat; feature: feces | place: USA | collected 1985/1987
GGACACTCCTCGTTACAAAAGAAGCGTCCCTGATGGAATAAGGACGGAGATGTTAGATGAATATACTTGAAAGCTTAAGGGATAAATTGCTTGTTGCGGACGGAGCGTTTGGAACCTGTTATGCGGGGATGTATGGGGAGAGAGGAACTGTTGCGCCTGAACTTGCAAACATGCGCCACCCGGAGCGGGTACTTGAGATACATAAAGAGTACGTGAAGGCGGGAGCCGGAATTATAAGGACCAACACATTTGCGGCAAATACAGCGAGTCTTGATGCAGATATGGATTATGTGATTTCAAATGTGCGTGCGGCGGTAAAACTTGCGAAGCAGGCTGTGGCGGAAACTGGTGCACCTGGAATAGATCGAAAAAAGGCATACGTTGCCGGAGATATAGGTCCGATACCTGCGGATGCCGGTCTCACGCTGAATGAGAGAGTGTCACAGTACAAGCTGCTCGGTGAGGCAATGCAGGACATGGGGGTGGATATCATCTGGTTTGAGACATTTCCTGAGTTCAATGTGCTTGAGCCTGTGGTGAAGCAACTGAAGGCAAGAAAGGATACACCAGTCATGGTGTCGTTTTGCGTGAACCAGTTTGGATATAGCAACTGCGGATTTTCAGCAAGGGCATTGCTTTCACAGGCGGCAGCGAATAGTGATGTGGACTGTGTTGGGCTCAACTGTGGAGTTGGTCCGTATCACATGCTTCAGCTCCTGAAAAAACTGGATATAGACTGTGGAAAGCCTGTATCCATAATGCCGAATGCGGGATATCCGAAGTTTACACAGAGCAGACTTGTATTCAATGACAACAAAGAGGGGTTCATTGACAAGATACAGGATATAGCGGCATTAGGTGCAGATATCATAGGAGGGTGCTGCGGAACAAATCCTGAGTACATACGTCAGATCAAGGAGAGTGTAAAAAAAGGAGATATCGTTAAGGCTGCAAAGGTTCATGTAGAAAAACAGCAGTTTGATAATGCACCTAAGGACAATTTCCTTAAAGGTCGTCTGAAGAGCGGTAAGGCAGCTGTAAAAAATGCCGGTGGGCATAAGCTTATAGCAGTGGAGCTTGCGCCTCCGGTGGACGTCAATGATCAGAAGCTGCTGGACGCTGCGCATATACTTAAACAGTCACATGTGGATGTTGTGACATTCCCTGATTCGCCATCAGGAAGAACCAGAGCAGATTCTATACTCATGGCGGAGAAGGTGCATAAGGAGACAGGGCTTAGAGTTATGCCTCACCTGTGCTGCCGTGATAAGAATGCCATAGCAATACGTGGAAGTGTGCTCGGCGCACAACTTAACGGCATAAAGGATTTTCTTGTCATAACAGGAGATCCTGTTCCAGTCATGTTCAGGCAGACGACCAGAAGCGTGTTTAACTTTGATTCGGTTGGAATGATGAAGCTGCTTCAGACTATGAATGAAGAGGTATTCATCGGAGATAAGATCACCTATGGCGGGGCGATAAATCAGAACAGAATTAACACGAAGTTTGAGATTGATCGAATAAAGAGAAAGCTGGAAGCCGGGGCTGAATTCTTTTTGTCACAGCCTGTGTTCTCCAGAGAGCAGGCACAGATACTCAGAGACATGAAGGCTGAGACAGGCGCAACAATACTTGTGGGAATCATGCCGCTTGTCAGCAGGAGAAATGCATTGTTCATGAAAAACGAGATGACCGGCATAGAGATCCCAGATGAGATCATAGAGAGATACGGTGAAAATGCCACAAGACAGGAGGGAGAGGACTGCGGTATACAAATTGCCAGAGAGATACTTGATTACACGGCGGACTTTGCGGATGGGTATTATTTTTCGTTCCCGTTCAACAGGGTACATATGCTGGCACATATCGTTGACTAAAATATGAGTCAAGGTTATTATGGAATAAGCTGGTTTATATGCAGTGGATAAAATACAGGATGCGCGGGTGCGCAGAAAGGAATAGACATGGATTACAATAGTTTAAGTCTTAAGATGCATGAGGAGCACAAGGGTAAGGTAGAGGTAGTGTCCAAGGTAGCAGTGAAGAACAGAGATGATCTGAGCACAGCGTATACACCGGGCGTTGCAGAGCCTTGCAGAAAGATCCGTGACAATAAGGCTGACGTATACAAATATACATGCAAGGGCAACATGGTTGCCGTGGTATCAGATGGAACAGCAGTTCTCGGCCTTGGAGATATAGGACCTGAGGCCGCTATACCTGTAATGGAAGGAAAATCCATACTCTTCAAGGAGTTTGGTGGAGTTGACGCATTCCCTATCTGCCTTGATACAAAGGATGTGGATGAGATCGTTGAGACAGTAAAGCGCATTGCGCCTGTATTTGGAGGTATAAATCTGGAGGATATATCTGCTCCAAGATGCTTCGAGATAGAGAAAAGACTTAAGGAAGAACTTGACATTCCTGTATTCCATGACGATCAGCATGGTACAGCTATCGTTGTGTCAGCAGGACTCATCAATGCGTTAAAGCTTGTCGGTAAGCCGTTTGGCGAGGCAGAAGTAGTTATCAACGGAGCAGGTTCGGCAGGCATATCAATATGTAAGCTTCTGCTTCAGCTCGGTATAGGTAATGTGGTTCTCGTGGACAAGCAGGGGGCTCTGTGCCCCGGACAGGACTGGATGAATCCGGCACAGGCAGAGATGGCAGAGATTACAAACAAGGACAGACAGACAGGTCCTCTTGCCGAGATAATGAAGGGTAAGGATGTATTTGTCGGAGTTTCAGCTCCAAATATCGTGACAGCAGAGATGGTTGCATCTATGGCGGTTGATCCTATAGTATTTGCCATGGCAAACCCTACACCTGAGATCATGCCTGAGGAAGCGGCAAAGGGCGGAGTAAGAGTAATGGCGACAGGCCGTTCGGATTATCCAAATCAGATCAACAATGTTCTAGTATTTCCAGGAATATTCAGAGGTGCCCTGGATGCCAAGGCAACAGGCATAACTGAAGAGATGAAGATGGCAGCAGCCAAGGCTATCGCATCCATTGTAACAGATGATGAGCTCAAGGAGGATTACATCATTCCTGGAGCATTTGACGAGAGGGTTGCAAAGGTCGTAGCCAAGGCTGTAGCTGACGAGGCGATAAAGCTTGGGATTACCAAGTAATATTTAGTACTTGAGATATTATGTATATAAAACAATTTAGAAAAACTAGTAAAAATATTTACTAAAAACCGCATCTCATGCAGATATTCGGCATGGGATGCGGTTTTTTGTTGCTTATATTTGTTGTAAAGTATGCTTATGTTCAGGGGAATAAAAAATAAAGGGCTTATGTTATGAATAGGGAGGAAAAAGTGAATAGTATGATTATAGGGCAGCGTATTAAGTATGCGCGCAAATCGATGAATCTCACGCAGGAGGAGCTTGGAAGGCTGATGTGTACTGACGGAAAGTATATAAGCCGTCTGGAAAGCGGAAAGAGTCTTCCAAGCCTGAAAAGACTTGTGCAATTGTCCAGGGCTTTGAAATGTACGTGTGATTATTTTTTGTGGGATATGGATGTGCCGGAGACTGGTTCGGAGGATGTGGATATTGAGTTTGATGTAGATAATGCGGTGGATGTCATGCTCTCTGTGTACGATTCTATAAGCAGTGGAATGTAGAGGGGAGTGCGGAATGGCAAAGATAGCTGTGTATAGTGGAAATTCTTATTGTATGGAAGTGATCAGGGGATATATAAACAATGCCGAGATAAAATTTGGAATGAAAAATCAGACAGCATACTTTGAGTCTGTGGATATGCTTGAGTGGGACATGGAGACATCGGGGATGTTCGATCTGGTCATAGTACACAGAAGCTGGGAGATTGCCGGACTGCTTAGAAGAAAATACCGGGAGATAAACCTCATGATGGTAGCATTGGGGATGAGCCGGAAAATGTATGAAGTGCAGCCGTGCTATCAGGTGTATGAACCGATGAGTGAAACGGACTTTATGAGGGTGTTTATGTCGGCTGTCGGTGGGATTGAAAAAAGTCCGTGCTTTGTGTTCAGTACTGGATGGGTGAAATACAGACTGAACGTTCACGAGATAATGTATTTTGAGAGTGATAAGAGAAAAGTAAATATAAAAGGTTTGTATGGAGATTATAGCTTCTATGGAAATATGAGGGATCTGTCCGAACGGATAAAGAAGCTGTACACTGGATTTGTCAGGGTGCACAGTTCTTATATTGTAAATATTGAATATGTGAGGGGATACAGCTCGAGACAGATCACACTGCTCGATGGCACCCGCATCGGTATCAATGACAAATGGCGTCCGGAAGTAATGGATAACATAGCAGAGACGGAAATGGCGTCTATCAGACATATTTCAACAATTCTATGTTGAGACGTCCCTTTCTGGTAACCGTTCCAGATTCTACAAATTCGTACTTACCATACCCGCGAATGGAGAATATGTCTCCTGATTTTAGCTGGTAGCTGCTGTTTTCATATAGCCTATTGTTCAGGGTAAACTTCTTTTCTCTGAACAACAGTGAGGTGTTGCTTCTTGAGAGACCGGTGATGGTGGCGGTGACTGCATCGGCTCTTGCGGATGCGGCGATAATATGCATGGGTTTCTTCTGGAGCTGGATCTCCCCGGTGTCTTCCGGTGAACAAATGGAACATCTCATGTTGGTGTGGCGGATCCGTGTGAGACTTTCTACGATATAATCGGCGATGGACTCTGCACAGAATATATACGCGGCGCTGTGCTTGCCAGTCTTTGAAGATTCCGCGACGAGTATGTCGCCAATCATCTCTCGTTCAATGCCCAGGTTCATAAGGGCACCAAGAAAATCACGGTGGTTCAGATCTTCAGAGAACTTGTCCTGAACGGCGGCAGCTTTGACTATAGCGATCGGAAATGTCGGTTCATAGCCACAGTCTGATTCGTTTCCGAATGCTATCATGACACGCTCGCATCCTTCCCTGCCACCGAACAGTTTGTAGCCGACAAATGAAAGCTCGTCCATATTGCTGTAGAAAACGTCAATATCTGCGGCACTTAAAAAATTCGTGTATGTATATCTGTTCTGCGTATATGCTGCGTTTGCAAGATCGCTTAACCTTCCCCTCAAAACTTCGTTTTCATTCATGATAGTAGATTCTCCTGTAAAATAAATATTTGCAACTATATTATAGTACGTGGGTTGATATTTTTTAACTATATTTGCAATATAAAATGACGGCGCAATGAACAAAATGAACAATAGAATAATCATTTGCGGAAAAAACAATCATTTGACAATCAAAAACAGCAAAAAAACTATTGAAATGCTCAGCTGTTGATAATTTATTACAAAAAAAAACTTCCGTTTTATAAAATTTTGCGTATTTACAACTTGGAAGTGTTTTGATAGTATATGGGCATGACAGGGAGATAAGAAAGACGAGGTAAAACGATCAGAGATCTTCCGGTTATATAAATTTGACAATCACATATATTTTGATATACGGAGGGTTCCCTTAGCACGAAATTCGTAGAAATCCCTTTATACGATGTAATGTAACCCCATAACCCCAAACCCCAAAATATAGGAATCCTCCACTCCCCCCTTCTTAATAACCTATCGCTTCGGAGATAGGTTATTTTTGTATGTACAGGCAAGGAGTTCCACGAATGATGCATATCCGCAGGGGTGTTTTGAAATGGAAAATGATGTCTGGGATTCCGGTGATATATCGTACACGTATTTGCAGGCCCTCTCTATGATATCGGGCTGAATGACATCGTTCTGGTTGTTAAACAGAAGATTTCTGAAGTTTTCAAAGAATGAACAGATCTCCAGATCTGCGTAGCCTTCTCTAGCGCTTTGGGTACTTTTTATAAGATAGTTCACATAACGTATGGCATCATTTACGGTAAAACATTCTTTGCCATCTGTGAACAGGATAGTTTCAGGTACAAAAAAATTCGAATGAGTCAATTGCTGATCATTAAGGTTCCATTCTATTCTTTGTATAGTTGGAGGGTTGAAGGGAAAGTGATTCCTGTATTGCTCAATCATAAGGATGTTGTCAGCGCAGCAGCCCTTTAGTATTGCAGCCTGCCTTTCAATTATATAACACTTAAGTTCGATGAGTAGGAAATATGCGTCCGGTAGAGAAAAGTGCTTTGTATTGTCAGGGATAAAGAAACTTTGCGTCATACATCTGAAAAAACTATCAATAGCATAATAACTATTTATAATATCAATTGCCTGGTTCAGATCAAAGTGCCTGATGAACTCTCTGGTGGCTGGTTTCAAGCGTGTAGCAGTGTTTATTCGGATTATGTAATCATCCAATATGGCAAGTTTTTCCTCGGCATCCGATACAGACCCTCCTAGAGAACTGTAATCGGTGGGGACACAGAAATTTAATGGGATGCGAGGACATAATAATGGGTCGGTCATATATAGTCTCCTTAATGTTGAAAAATAGCTTTGTTTGTTTGTATTTTAAATACTTTATTTATCTAAATAAAATGGTAGCACTTTAACGTGATAAGTGGTAGGATATTTAATAACAGAAAATTATACTGAAAGTCTAATTACGGGGTAATTTGGCAAAAGACCAGTAAAGATGTAATTTTCGTTGGGAAAATGGTTGGAGATTGTGAAGAAGAATGATGGGGGTGAGGTTATGAGAAAGAATAGCAGACGAAACATGGCTGCAGGGACAGTGGAGAAAATCGCAGACACTATAGGCAACAATATGAAAGATATAAGATGCAACAGCCGGTCGTCAAAGTTCACGGTCAAGTATGTAGTGTCTGAGATCAACAGGGTTCTCCCTGAAGAACTGCAGATAACAACAGGGCTCTATTATAAATGGGAGAGTGAGGAGAGAATGCCTACGGCACGGCACATACCTGCCATAGCATACGCGTTGGGCGTTTCAGAGGCGGCATTGTTCCATTGGCAGACATTTAAGAGAGATGTTGGAATGGGCAATCAGGAGAGACTTATAGAGAGTATATGTGCTCTCAGTGACGACAAGATAAAAGAGCTTGCGTGGCTTGTTTCGGGTTGGGATGGTGACGTGAAAGCTCTGGTAGAATTTGATATGTTGTATGTGAGTATGCCAGTTGAAGACAGACGTGATGTGGCATCACTTGGGATAAGACTCTATGATGTATGCAAAAAAGAAGATCGGTTGAGACGTGATGTACCAATGGCGGATTTCCCTTATCTTCAGCAGGTACTGAGGGACATGTGGGCTGATGATAAGGACAAATATAGGTGCTGAAAAGATTGTTAAAAATAGCTTGACTAAAGCTGAAAAAGCGATATGATATAATTGCGGTGCAACCGATTGCGCACATTGGAATGGTTATGACATTTGTAATATAATAATAAATATCATTGGATAATTGAGGAGAATTGTATGGAGAAAAGGGGACCGGAACAGCAGACTGGTAAGACAACGGAAAAGACAACAGAAAAGACAACAGGGGACAGCACAGGACAGGGCAAAATGACTATAGCTGATGTTGCAGAAGCCTTGAATATATCCAAGACAACTGTGTCGAGAGCAATTTCGGGAAAGGGAAGAATTGGAGCTGAGACTAGAAGAAAGGTCATGGAGTACATAGAGAAACATAATTACAAACCTAGTGTTATAGCTAAAGGTCTGGCGCAGTCCAAGTCGTACAATATCGGCTGGGTTATGCCGAGCGATTACAGCGTGGTGGATCTGCCATTTTTCCAGAAGTGTCTTATGGGGCTGCTCGAGATGGCTGCTCCGGTAGATTATGACGTGCTTGTGTGTACGGTATCACCGGATGATATGAGCCAGCTTGAAAGAATCGTGGAAAACCATAAAGTGGATGGAATCGTTCTTGGACGAACTCTTGTAAATGATGCTCCGGCGGAATACCTTAAGGAGAAAAATGTTCCGTTTGTTGTGGTCGGAAGTATGGAAGATGACAATGTGATCCAGATAGATCATGACCACAGAAGTGCATGCCGTGAGCTCACATCGATTCTGCTTGCTAAAGGCATGACGAAGCTTGCTCTTATGGGTGGAAATAAAAATCATGTGGTAACACTTAACAGATATAGAGGATATCTTGATGCGATGGAGGATATGGAGATTCCAGTTGACAATGGACTTGTATTCTTTGATATAGATAATTCTGTACTTTGCGAGCATGCAGTGGAAGAGGTGATGAAGCAGAATGTTGAGTGTATCCTGTGTATGGATGATGGAATTTGTCAAAATGTACTTAATATATTGGATAAGAAGAATATAGTGGTGCCTGATGATGTAAGGGTTGCCTCGTTTTATAACAGCTCACTTCTGAATAATTATCAGCCAGCTATAACATCGCTGCAATTTGATCCGAGGGAATTGGGCATGGTTGCCTGCAAATTGCTGGTTGATTACATAGAAGGAAATGAGGTTAAGAAGAAGACTCATCTGGGTTATGAGCTTCGTCTCAAGGAGTCAACGAAATAATGCGCAATAATATAAAATAAAAAATATAATTTATCGGATAATTGGAATAAAAAAGTCTCCAGGGCAGAGGATATCTCCGCTTCGGAGACTTTTTGCGTGTAAAAGGAGCTGATAAATATTTTGTATATAAAAAGTTGCGCAAAAGTGCAACACGGTGTAGCAATATACACCACGTATCGACCTATATCATGCCGGCCAGAGACTGCATAATATATACAGATCTGATCAGGTGCAATAATATGATCTACAAATTGTTGTGCTGCAGTGCTTTATAATGTGTATTATGCACATATTGGTATGGTGTTATTTGTAAAAACAACCATATGTTGGGTTATGTGCAATCGGGTGCGCAAAATATGATGACTGTGGAAGCGCTTCTAATAAAATGAGTTGTGCAAAATGTATACTTTTTTATTTGTAAAGTTATTTAAATTAGCAGTTGACAACAATAAGCATAACTGATAATATGTAATTACAAAGAACAACCGATTGCGCACGGAAAACGAGAAGAGCAACTAATTTCTTATTATTTTATTTAAAGAGGAGGACATAAGAATGAGAAAGAAAGTTTTATCATTAACACTTGTTGCTGCGATGATGGCAGGATGCCTTGCAGGATGCGGCAACGCAGAATCAAAGGACGAAGGAACAACAGCAGCTGCTGGTGACAGCACAACACAGGCTGCAGCATCAGAAGATGCGATTCAGAACTTAATTGCTGCAACAACAGGAACTGTAGATCTTTCAGTATGGGCTTCTGAGGAAGATCAGGATCTCACAACACAGGTTATTGAAGAATTCAAGAAAAAGTATTCAGACGTTGACTTCAACATCACACTCGGAGCTGAGTCAGAGTCAAAGGCAAAGGACGATATCCTGGTAGACGTTGAGGCTGCTCCTGATGTATTCGCATTTGCTGATGATCAGATCAATGAGCTGGTTAAGGCTGGAGCACTTCAGCCGGTACAGGCTACATATACTTTTGATGTTGCAAACGAGAATGTAGCAGCTTCTGTTGAGGCAGCTTCTGTTGATGGAACATTATATGCATATCCAATGACAGCAGATAATGGATACTTCATGTTCTATGATTCATCAGTATTCACAGAGGATGATGTTCAGTCACTGGATGCTATGATCGAGGCAGCAAAGAAGGCAAACAAGAAGATTGCTATGAACGTATCAGATGCTTGGTATGTATACTCATTCTTCCAGGGCGCAGGACTTGACCTTACACTTAACGATGACGGACTTACAAATACATGTACTTGGAATCAGGCAGGCGGTACAGACGTAGCTCAGGCAATTCTTGATCTCTTTAAGACTGGCGTATTTGTAGATATGGATGATCCTACACAGGCAACAGCAATCGCTGAGGGTACGATCTGTGCAGCAGTTAACGGAACATGGAGAGCAGCAGATGCTGCGGCAGCATGGGGCGAGAACTATGCAGCAGCTAAGCTTCCTACATACACAGTTGCAGGCAAGCAGGTTCAGATGGCTTCATTCTCAGGCTGTAAGCTTGTCGGTGTAAATCCACATTCAAAGAATGTAGGCTGGTCAATGCTTCTTGCTGAGTATCTTACATCAGAGGATACACAGGTTACAAGATTTAAGCAGAGAGGTCTTGGTCCTTCAAACATCAACGCTTCAGAGTCAGAAGAAGTTAAGGCTGACCCAGCTATATCAGCACTTGCTGCTCAGGCAGCTTATGCAACACCACAGCGTGTAGGTGGTAACTACTGGACACCAGCTGAGACACTTGGTTCAATTCTTGCCCAGGGCAATCCAGACGGAACAGATCTTCAGAAGCTTCTCGACAACGCTGTAGAAGGAATTGAGGCACCTGTATCACAGGAGTAATCTTAAATAAGAAGTACTTTGAATAATATTTATAAGTTATAATGAGAATGCCTCATATGTCATTCGTGGCATATGGGGCATTTAAAAAAGAGAGGAGCTTTTTCATGAAGAAAATATCAGGATTCTTTAAAGCCATAGGAAGATATTTCAAGAATTTTGGTGTTGCTTTTGCAAAAGGTGATATATGGGTTAAGCTCTCGACGGTTATCATGGGTGCAGGTTACTTCGCAAGAAAGCAGATCGTCAATGGCTTGATCATGCTCATCGTTGAGGCTGCATTTGTGTTGATGTGCGTAGGCTATGCGGCACCAAACCTTGCCAAATTTGGAACTCTTGGAACTGTAAAGTTTGAGCAGGTATTTGATCCACTCACCATGCAGACAACTACTAATAATTACGACAATTCATTCCAGATTCTTCTCAATTCGGTGGTTGCGTTGTTCATAATTCTTATGTTCGTGCTTTTCTACATTCACAATATCAAGACAGTGTACAAGCTTCAGCAGATGAAGGAAATTGGAGAACATATAAATACATTCAAGGAAGATATGAAGGCACTCTTCAACGAGAAGTTCCACATAACACTTCTAACGCTTCCGACAATTGGTGTAGTCATAATGAATATTCTGCCAATACTTATTCTTATAGCGGTGGCATTTACCAATTATGACCAGCAGCATCTTCCGCCAAACTCACTGTTTACATGGGTGGGCTTCAAGAACTTCGCAAGCCTGTTCTCAAACAGCATGACAGTCACATTTGGATATTCATTCAGAAAGGTTCTTGGCTGGACACTTGTATGGGCGGTCATGGCTACATTTACCACATTCATAGGCGGTATTCTTCTTGCCAAGGCGATCAATTCCAAGACAACCAAGCTGCCAAAGATGTGGAGAACACTTTTCATTATATCAATAGCAGTTCCGCAGTTCGTAACACTGCTTTTGGTTAGAAACTTCTTCGCTGATTCTGGTATTGTGAACACTATCTGTTCAAATATCGGTATCACAGACATGCTTAAGCATGCAGGACTTGTCGGTGAACATCTTACATATATACCGTTCCTGACCGATCCTCACTGGGCAAAGGTCATGATCATTCTCATCAATATCTGGGTTGGTGTTCCATATCAGATGCTGATCGCAACAGGTGTTCTGATGAACATACCTACAGATCAGATTGAGAGTGCAAAGATCGATGGAGCAACAAATTTCCAGGTGTTCTGGAAGATCACTATGCCATATATCCTGTTCATCCAGGGTCCGGCACTTATAACAGACTTCGTAAAGAATATCAACAACTTCAACGTAATCTACCTGCTCACACAGGATGTATTCGTCACACAGAATCAGGCACTTGCCAATTCACATGCGAAGGAAGTCGACCTTCTTGTCACATGGTTGTTCAGACTTACAAATGAATACTACGACTACAAGATGGCATCTGTTATCGGTATCATAGTATTTATCATATGTGCAGCATTTACACTTATATCATTCTCAAGAATGATCTCAGGAGATAAAGAGGAGGAGTACCAGTAATGAAGAAAACAATAGGTTCGATCGTTAAACATATCGTATTACTTGTCCTCGCAGTTATCTGGCTGGTTCCGATCATCTGGCTGGTTGTCACCTCATTCAGCGGATATAAGGGAATCAACACAGCGCACTTCTTCCCAACTAGCTGGTCTATGGACAACTTTGTTCAGCTGCTCACAAGACCTGACTCGGTTGTGCAGTATGTGTCATGGTTCAAGAATACACTTATCATTGCAGTATTTACATGTATCATCTCTACTATATTTGTAATTATGGTCAGCTATGCGATGAGTTGTATGAGATTCAACGGCAGAAAACAGATCATGAGTGCGTCGCTGATACTCAATATGTTCCCTGGCCCACTTCTCATGATAGCAATTTACTTTATCCTGAAGATGCTGGGACTTACAAACAGTCATTTCGGTATGATCATAGTTTACTCAGCGGGATCAGGACTTGGATTCCTCATCATGAAGGGATTCATGGACACAATACCAATGTCACTTAAGGAGGCTGCCAGACTTGAGGGCGCTTCGGAGGCGAAGATATTTACGAAGGTAATTCTTCCTCTGTGTAAGCCAATAGTAGTGTATCAGGTAATCAGTTCTTTCCTTATACCTTGGGGCGATTTCGTATTCGCAAAGCTTATGCTCAACTCAGGAGTTTCGAAGGACTGGACAGTAGCTATAGGTCTTTACAATATGCTTGAGAAATCACTGGTCAACAAATACTTCTCAGTATTCTGCGCCGGCGGTATCGTGGTAGCTATCCCTATCTCAATACTGTTCGTCATCATGCAGAAATACTATGTAGAGGGCGTGACAGGCGGTTCTGTAAAGGGCTAAGGCGGCGGTCTGAGAGAAATGAGAAAATTTATTTTGAGCAGGTGTTTGCGTCACCGGATGGGCCACAGATGGATGGTGGTGTGGATGCCTGCTATAATTAGCCCTAAAATAGGGCTGACAGGATGAAAAATGAGGATATTGTCGCTTATTTGGGGATGATTATCTTTAGATCAAAAGGTTACAACATATATGAAATAGGAGATTTAAGATATGGAGAATACATTTATTGTAAACATTATCCATCGTCCTGAGATGGTTCCTGAGTATGCCGAGAAGGTTACAGGCCATGGCCAGGCAGAGGATATCGGAAGAAAAGCTCTCCTCACAGAGTCACTGGACATATTCAAGTTCCAGCAGGAGACAGCTCACAAGAACGGACTCAAGACTACTATTCAGATGACATATGCCAGCCTTTTTAACGAGGAGGCTGTATCACTCGCCAAGGAGCATCATGAGAAGTATGGAGATGAGATAGCGCTCTCACTTCTCGGACTTCCTTGCACAGAGTTCAGAGAGAAGTACAATACCAAGGACTTCTGTATCTGGATGTTCTCAATGGAGGACAAGAAGAATATCGTCGATGACGTATTTGGAAAGTTCCATGATATATTTGGTTTCTATCCAGTGTCTACAGGTTCATACTATATGGATGCTGAGCTTACAAACTACATCAAGGAGAAGTATCCATCGGTCAAGTGTGCAGTTGCAACATGCTGGGAGGAGGGCCCTAAGGCTTACCACACATGCAACAACTCGTGGTACACACTGTTCGACGGCGGCCCATGGAATCCGTGGATACCTTCAAAGCAGAACACACATGCACCTGCAGCAAATGAGGCTGAGGACAGCGGAATCGTTGCTATCCCGCATCTTTCAAGAGATCTGCTGGCATGTTACGATGGAAATGGTTCTAACTTTGGTACACATCCACAGAACGTTCTCCGTGGAATGATCTATGACAGCAAGACATGGGAGTACCCATATCTGTACAACCTTATCGACCAGTATCGTCATCTGGCTAAGTTCAACAATGGATATTCATACAACATGATGTTCGTTGGACCGGGCTGGCTGAATAAGATGGGACGCTGGGAGGCTCCATATGAGCTGCTCAAGAAGAGCTACGAGGACGGAATGAAGTACTACGGTGATCTGAAGAAGGAAGGCAAATGCGTTGACATGACAATGGCTGAATTTGCTGATTTCTATAGAGAGAATAAGACATACGAGGAGCCTGAGTGTGCTCTTTGGAAGGATATACTGTACGGATCAGATAAGCAGATCTTCTGGTACTGCGATCCATACATGAGAGCCCAGATCAACATGGATCAGGGTGGTGCAATCGTTGACCTCAGACCATATGCAGCAAAGCTTAACTGGCCTGTAGGAATTGGAACTCCACACGTTCAGGATGCCTCATATCCATTCCTGATTCAGGAGAAGTACAGAGCGGGATATTTCACACACTATGCCGGAGAAGGTACTGTGAGAAGTGCCAAGATCAGCTATAATGGTGAAGAGGTCGATCTCTGTCTGTGCAGAACAAAGGCAACATTCTCACAGGAGGGCAGCACAAGGATCCTTACACTTGACCCGGTTGACATCGAGTTCTACGATCTGACAGTTAAACTTCAGACAAAGATATATTTTGAGGAGGGTTCATCCAAGATAAGACATGAGAGAACTATCCTCGAGATGAGCAACCCTGATGCAGAGGTTGAGATCAATGAGTACATGGTGGCATGCTACGGTACAACAGAGTACCCAGAGGACATGACAGGAATCACTCTCACGGCAAAGAATGCTTCAGAGAGCAAGTCACTCACATATGAGTACAAGTGCAGAGAAGAGGATCTCGCAGGCGCCGATGAGGTATCAGCAGTTATCCCTGCAATCGAGACAAAGGCTGCCATGGGAGCATCAGGCAGCGATGCAACAGGATATTTCAAAGAGGGATATGCGTTCTCGCCAATGTTCACTCTCGGGTTTACAAAGACACTTAAGGATAAGGAGGTATTTTCAACATGGCTCAGTCTGGAAAAGGCAAATTAAATTACAGATGTCCAATGTGTTTTATGAGAGATCTGGATATAGATATGTTCTATGATAAGGACAAGAAGGAATACTACTGTATCCGTTGTCAGTATGTTGGACCAGAGGAGGACGTTCTGGCAAAGAACGAGCTCATCAGAATAAAATATGGAAGAATGTATGACAGGATTACATTTGACGACTAGGTGACATGTAGCGCCAGCCATTTGCCGAGGAGATGCCCATGTGGCGAAGGCAAATTTTGCATGGCTGGTGTTCAAGGAGACAAAAATATGGCAGATTATATAAAGGGCGTGGATCTCTCCGCTGTTGTCGAGGTTGAAGAGCTGGGTGCGAAATATTATGACAATGGTGTGCAGGGAGATATATTTGACATACTTAAGAACTATGGTGTGAATTCTGTGAGACTTCGTCTGTGGAATGATCCGTACACGGAGGACGGCGTACCTTATGGCGCGGGCACAAATGACCTTGAGGTATACAAAAAACTCGCGAAGCGCGCTATGGATCATGGAATGAGCATTCTGCTTGATTATCACTACAGTGATTTCTGGGCTGACCCGGGCAAGCAGAGGGTGCCGAAGGCGTGGAGAGGCATGGATGCGGATCAGCTTGAGCAGGCTGTGTACGACTACACAAGGGAGACTCTTTTAGAGATGAAGGCTGCGGGCGTTCTCCCTCAGCTTGTTCAGGTTGGAAACGAGCTTACAAACGGACTGATGTGGCCGCTTGGGCAGAAACCAGAATATGACAATATCGCAAAGTTTGTGAGCGCCGGAATAAGGGCGGTCAGATCGGTTGACTCTGATATTCCGGTCATGATACATCTCGACAATGGCGGCAACAATCCTATGTATGTGGACTGGTTTGACCACTACATGGAAAGAGGAGAAGATTTTGATATAATCGGAATGTCGTATTATCCGTTCTGGCATGGAACCATGAAGGAGCTAGAGACAAATATGCGGGATATGGCGGATAGATATGGCAAAAAGATAGTTATCGCTGAGGTTTCCATGGGATTTACCATGGAGGACTACGCAGAATATGAGAAACTGGGACCTGACGATAGAAAGGGCTATGCCACAAAGCCTTCACTGGTGGAGAATCTTGACTACCCTATGACACCTGAGGGGCAGGCGGATTTCATGAACGACATAATGAAACTGATAGATGATGTTCCTGGTGGTGATGGCTTTTATTATTGGGAGGCAGGCTGGATACCGGTGCCGGGAAGCGGCTGGGCTACGGAAGGTGCTCTGTCATACATAGAGGAGTCTGGACCATGCGGAAATGAATGGGCAAATCAGGCACTTTTTGACTATGATGGACATGCTCTGCCGGCACTTAAGACTATACGTGATTACAAGCCGGCGCATGACGACTATCCACTTAAGTAAATTATGGGGGACGGAGGTGCCTGTCCCCTCCGTCCCCGTGGTTTCTGATAGTAAAGTACATATTTTTGATACATTTGGATATGTTTTGGCTGGGTGGGTCTGTGTATAATATATACAGATGCGCCCTTTTAATATATTTGGCAAATTTACAGATGGGGGACAGGACGGGTTGTCCTGATTGATCAGGAGGTAAGGTATGAAAAAAGTAGCATTGTTCATGGATGGCTGGAAGAGGTATTTCACCTATGCCTGGCCGCTGGGATTTATGCAGAAGATAAAGGAAGCCAGGGCGGATGTGAATTTGTACATATTCAACAGCAATGGCAATTGGAACAGGGATGACGGTTACAGCTATGGAGAATACAATATATACAATCTTCCGGAACTGACGGACTTTGATGGGATCATAATATCTGTCAACAATATCAAATATCCGGAAGTCACGGCGGAACTGCTGGACAGGATAAGGAAGAGCGGAGTTCCGGCTATAAGCCTTGAAACAGCGTTTGACGGTCTGCATTTTGTGGGTATAGACAATTATGATGCCATGTATGACATGACTCGGCATATGATAGAGAAACACGGTGCGAAGAAGGTGTGGTATCTTGCCGGACCGAAGGACAACTATGAGGCTCAGGAGAGATGCCGTGCATTCTGCGATTGTATGGATGTGTATGGACTCAAGGTTGAGGATGAGGATGTCCTGTTTGGAGATTTTGGTTTTAATGATGGCGTGACGGGATTCGAGGAGCTGCTCAGAGCACATGGACATACGTGTATAAAACATGAGAAGGACGGACCGGATTACGGCGGCCCTGCGGAGGTGTACGGTGAGATAACCAGTGGCAGTTTTGCGGATTCTGCTCCGGATGCCGAGGCTTCGAATAATGAGGAGATGGATGATAGAAGGCTGGAAGAACGAGAGATAGTGAGGAAGATCCTTCCAGATGCAATAATCTGTGCAAATGACAACCTGGCTGTGGGTGTGTGCAACAGAGCAGAAGCACTTGGACTTTCGGTGCCAAATGATTTTAAGGTTACGGGATTTGACAACTTTGATAAGGCTGCGTACTATACGCCGCGTATAACAACGGTGAGCAGGATCCGTGAGAAGATCGGAGCTGCGGCTGCAGAGATCATGCTGAATATCTGGGCGGGAAACAATCCGGATACCAGCTCTTATATAGATTATAATTGTATATTCACGGAGAGCTGTGGCTGTGGCGCGGATGCTATGCTGAACGGCAGACAGTACCTGAAGAATTATATAATGGGAGTTGTGGAACGCGAGGAAATAGATGAGAGCACGCTTGATTTCACGCATTTGCTCAGCAAATGCAAGGATTACAGTGAACTGTATCCGTGCGTTCAGTCCTCATATTCACAGGCAGAGTGTAAGAAATGCGTTATGGTTGTCGACAGATCTCTTGTGGAGATGGGGGGAGCTGGCCCGACTCTCTCAGCAGCATACGATGAGGATGTATTTGCTGTGAAGGGCTATCCTCAGAGAATGCAGATCGTGTACAGGCAGGGCATAGCGGATGACGGTGACGATACATACCATAGTATGTTTCCTCTTCTGGATGATGAGGTAGGCGGCAATATATTTTTATTTGCACCATTTCATTTTGGAGAAAAGGCAGCTGGGTTCTGCTGTGTCGAAAATGGATATTACCTTATGGATAAGCAGCTTTGGTCAACTGTAATGAGTGAAGTGAATGTAGCCATGATAAATCTGTTCAACAAATGGAGACTCGAGCAGATCAATCAGGAGCTTACGGCAATATCCATAAAGGATCCTCTTACCCAGATATACAACAGGGAAGGCATGAGACAGATCGCCGCAAAGGCATTTGACAAGGCTGCGGGCCAGGGCAGGGCGCTTCTCATAATGTTTGCCGATATGGACAGGCTCAAATATATAAACGATACATACGGTCATGAGTGCGGAGATAAGGCAATAAGGAGTGCCGCAAGAGCCATAGCAGGCGGAGGCGGAATAAGCAGTATTCCGGTTAGATACGGCGGAGATGAATTTGTATCCATATCTATATACGATGAGGCGGAACCTCCTGAGGAAAGAAAGACGGCGATCCTTGAGAAAGCCAGGGAGATAGTGGCGCAGGAGAAGCTTCCATTTGCCCTGGAGTTTAGTATAGGTTATGTTATAACAGACCCGGATGGTGATAAAACCCTTGAGGAGTATGTGAGGGAGGCGGACCATATCATGTATCAGGAAAAGGTGCAGAAGAAAGTGAGCCGGATATAAATAAATTGTTAATAGAAATTTATATAAGATATAAATAATATATGTTCTGGCAATACCTGTAAAATATCTGTATTGCCAGAATATATATGTATATAAAAATCAATAACTGTTTAGAAACTGTTTTATTTCATCTTCAACATCGGTATTATATATTAAATCGTTGTGATGTAGTTTGGCCATTGTTATAAAATTAGCATGATTGAAAGAATTACTAAGTTTTTGTGAAAGCCTAAATGGGATAACTTCATCGTCTTCAGAGGCTATTATTAAAACATTTGTTTCCACTTTTTTTGCAAATTGATCAGACGGAAACGGATTACGAACCAGTAATTTTAATGGTCCATAGAAAATATTGCATACGCTGTTATATAGCGCCTGACCATTGTTATATGGTGCAATGAGTATCAGACCGTCAATGTCGTGGGATGATGCGACATATGTTGCCACACCTGTTCCTAAACTAAATCCCATTATAATAATTTTTTGGTTTCCATAATAACTGCTTTCTTTAACAAATTGATAGATTGAATCGGCAGCTTTTATTATATTATTATAGTTTGGAGTTCCACTGCTATATCCGTATCCAGGATAGTCGATCATTAAGAAATTATAATTAGCAAACATACCCCAATTGCTGCTTTCATGCAAATGAAAAAAGAAATTGTCAGATGATTGCATATTGCCTCCAAAGTATATAATGGTTGAAGACTCGGGAGAATTTTTATACCCCCATCCATGTAGTTCCAGAGAGCTGGAAGGTATGGAAATCTCTTCATATTTACTATTATTGTTTGATATTAAATTGTAATGTGAAAATTCGTCACAGGATGGATAATAAATAAATTTGTTTTGTATTAAAATAAATAGTACAACACAAAACGACAATATTACAAATCCTGTAATAGGAATTGTTATTTTTTTGTGCGCCATTATTTTAAAATAGAGACTTGAAATTATACCTGGTGAAATTTCAATGCCTTTTTTGTGGCAAACTTTTTTGACGATAATTTTGCAAATTAGCATTAATATAAGTGGAACCATCATTAAAATGATATATAAAATATTTTTGTATAATAATGGAACACTACTTTCGATACTGTCCTTGGCATTTATGATATGCTTTATATCACAAAAACACATTATAAAGAAGTATAGAAAACATAATGCATTAATAATGTTGTAAAATCTTTTCATAATAAACCTATCCCCAGCTTTTAATAATAATACTATCTATATGGTCTGAGGGGAAGTAAATATGGTTGCTACTTCTAAAAAGTTTAGTATGTGTCTTTTTTACCATAATAATTACCTCGTTATCGTGTTTAATTATACGGGTTTTTTTAATATAACTAGCCGAATCAAGCATTTCTAGTGTAATTTTGCAAATACCATCTTTTTCCTCACAGTTAGAAATTGTAATGCTTGGTATATCTGATTTATAAAACATGTACCCTCCTTATTTTGATATTGAAGATGAACTTTTTTTTGTGCTGGATGAAGCATGAGTAGCTATATTATTTGTTTTATATCTATATACGGCTGAATACACTTTTGGAAGTGCTATTTTATTTTTATACTTCCTTTTTTTCTTAATAATATCACTAAGTTTTTTGGGTGTTATAGGAAAACTAATAGAAATTCTTTGGCTTTTTGGGACCGCAAAATTCCATACCTCTTTTGCAAACCAAGAACAATTATTTGTATATGTCCATTTATTACATTTCTTTATTTTGTAATTTATATTTTTTAAGGTGCTACTTGTGACAGGTATTGACAACGAGACTCTAGAGCTATATGCGCCATACTTAGTTGCTAAAAAAGCCTCTAAGTTAATATATACACCTTTACCATCAGATTTATTACCATATGTACCTATTGTAATAGAATGATTTGGTCGTACTTTAACTCCAGCTACAATTTGGTTTTGTTTTGATGTGTTTTTGTAAAGTAGAAAGGAGTGTACACCATACCAATCATCATCTGTATTGCCATCAGAAATTATTGATAAAATTCCTACTGTGCTTGCGGCTTCAACCTTTTGGGGGTTAACGGCTAGGATACTTAGTAACAAAGCTAAACAAATACATATAATACTTTTAATTCTTTTTTTATTTTTCATACTCACCCTCCTAATTGTACATTTAAACAAATTACTAAGCGTTATTATAACGATTTTACTAAAAAGTGTCAATTGTAAAACATATATCAGGTGTATTGTGCAAATATTATAATTGCACTGAGTTGAGGTTGTTATTAAAAAGAAATATGTGTAGAATAATGGTAGAATTATAACGAAAGAGAGGGTAATGATATGTTGAAGAATGTAACAGACACAGTATTTTATGTGGGTGTGGATGACAAGGATATAGACCTGTTCGAGAATCAGTACATCGTGCCAAACGGTATAGCGTACAACTCATATGTCATCATGGACGAGAAGATTGCCATCATGGATATGGTAGATGCAAAGTGTGCAGACCAGTGGTTTGCAAATGTGGCAGAGGTGCTTGGAGACAGGCAGCCTGATTACCTCATCATATCCCATCTTGAGCCGGATCACTCAGCCAATCTTGGTGATGTGCTTGCAAAATATCCGGATATTAAGATCGTATCAAATGCGAAGCTTTTCAGAATGCTTCCAAACTTCTTCGAGGTTCCTGTGGCAGACAGAAGTGTGACTGTGGCAGAGGGACAGACACTCTCACTTGGAAGTCATACGCTTCAGTTCTTCATGGCTCCTATGGTCCACTGGCCTGAGGTTATGGTCACATATGAACAGAGTGAGAAGATACTCTTCTCAGCGGATGCATTTGGCAAGTTTGGAACATTGGATACAGATGAGGATTGGGCATGCGAGGCGAGAAGATATTACTTCAATATAGTAGGAAAGTATGGAATGCCGGCCCAGGCACTTTTACGGAAGGCAGCAGGACTTGATATACAGAAGATATGCGCACTTCACGGACCTATCCTCACAGAGAATCTTGAATATTACATAGGAAAATATCAGCTGTGGTCAACATACACACCTGAGGATGAGGGAATCTTCATCGCATACTGCAGTCTCCACGGCAACACGGAGAAGGCTGCAAAGAAGCTGGCGGAGATCCTTGAGGCAAAGGGTGCACCAAAGGTTGCGATATCAGACCTCTCAAGGGATGATATGGCAGAGTGCATAGAGGATGCCTTCAGATACGACAGACTTGTTCTGGCAGCCCCAACATATGATGGCGGCGTGATGCCCGTCATGGCAGATTTCATCAACCACCTGAAGATGAAGGCGTATCAGAAGAGAAAGGTTGCATTCATTGAGAATGGTTCATGGGCACCAATGGCGGCGAAACTCATGAAGGAGCAGATGTCAGCGATGAAGGATATAGAGATCGTGAATGAGCATGTGACCATAAGGTCCGCGTTCAAGCAGTCGGATGTGGCAGCGCTTGAGGCTTTGGCTGGAAAACTGTTATAAGAGATAAGGATAATAAACATAAAGTAAGTCTGAAACCGACTTACATACGTAGTTATTATTCATCTAACAGGTGAGTTGTCACAATAAAGTTGTTACACAGAGTTGCTATACATATCGTGAGCAGGGAATTTGAGCCCGCTGGTCCTTAGGTGGCGCTGTGAGGCGGCACCTTAGTACCGCTGCAGGGCGAAATAAGCGGAAGCGACCCAGCGAATGATATGTATAGCAGCTCTGTGTTCAAAGATTGAATTGGCAACTCACCGTCCTATCAATAATGTAAGGAAGGTGTAAGACATGGCTAAGTCCATGGTTTCCGGAAAGCCGGTTAGTCTGATGATGCAGTTTGCCCTTCCACTTTTGCTCGGCAATCTGCTTCAGCAGACTTACAATATCATAGATGCAGCTATAGTAGGACAGATACTGGGTGACAAGGCTCTGGCGGGAGTTGGAGCCAGCAGCAGCATTCAGTTTCTTGTCCTTGGTTTCTGTATGGGATGCTGCGCAGGCTTTGGCGTTCCAGTTGCAAAATATTTCGGCGCAAATGATATGCACAAGATGAGAAAATATATATTTAATGGTGCGGTTCTGACTGGCATCATAGCACTTACCGTCACGTCGGTATGTGCTATATGCTGCAATCAGATACTGCACCTTCTGTCCGTTCCACAGGATATATTTGATAAGGCGTACTCATATCTTATAGTTATATTCCTGGGAATCCCATTTACACTTATGTATAATTATCTGTCGAGTGTGCTCAGATCACTTGGAGACAGCAGGACACCATTTATGTTCCTCGCTTTCTCAGCGATACTCAACATATTTCTTGATCTGTTCTGCATACTTGTGCTTAAGTGGGGATGTGCCGGTGCGGCTATAGCGACGATAACTGCTCAGGCTGTGAGTGGAATATTATGTCTGGTGTACATTTTCAAAAAGATTCAGGTGATGCATCTTGAGGCGCAGGACAGAAAGGTAGAAGGTTCTGCGGTGAAGGAACTCCTCATTATGGGAATTCCAACTGGTCTGCAGTTTTCCATAACAGCCATAGGCAGTATGGTCATGCAGTCTGCAAATAACAAGCTGGGAAGTGTGTATGTGTCAGGTTTCACAGCCGGTATGAGAATAAAGCAGTTCACTATGTGTCCATTTGACGCATTTGCAACGGCAGCATCCGTGTTCTGCAGTCAGAATCTTGGAGCCGGACAGGCAAAGCGTATAAAGCAGGGGTTTTGGCAGGCGATTGCTGTTGCCGTGGGATATGGATTGATAGCAGGTCTTATCATGATATTCTTGGGAAGACCCCTCTCTATGATATTTGTCAAGAAGAGTGCAGTCGATGTGCTTGACGCATCTGCGAAATATCTCAGATGTATGGGATTCTTCTATTGGAGTCTCGGTATACTGAACGTGGCGCGTATGGTGACGCAGGGACTTGGATATTCGGGAAGAGCCATATTCTCAGGCGTTACAGAGATGGCAGCCAGAATCATAGTGAGCCTGGGATTTGTCGGAGCATTTGGATATACTGCCATATGTTTCGCAGATCAGACGGCATGGGTTACGGCGACTATATATATATTGCCGACATGCCTCTACTGTGTGAAGAAGTCCACGGCGAAGCTTGCTGCGGCGACGTAGTTGTATATTGTTATGGATAATTGGAAGTAAGAAAAAACACCTCGGTTTGAGGTGTTTTTTTAAGTATTCTTAAAACTAATAAATATAAAGTTCAGTTGGTGACGATCGGTCACCAACTGGTAATATTTTGTAACCGTTTTATTTGTGCCAGTGCAATGAGAAGGTTGATATCGAGATTACTATAATATACAACAATACATTAAATCATAAATTTGTTGACTTCATCATTTATCTCAAATTTAGTTTCTTTGTCTGAAAGTCCAATATCTATCATGCCACGGCCGTCAAGTTCATCGCCAGGAAATAATATCTCTAAGTGCTTACCTTGTAACAGGCATCCGAGATCCTCTTTTGAAATCGATATATTGACGTATCTCTTGCTTTCCTTTGCAACTTCAACATTTGCCATGAAACTTCCGTCGTTTGAATTTTTTATATTATATTCAGGTTTGCTCATATTGATCGTCTCCTTGCTGTTATGTAATAATGCCATATTTAGGTATATCACTTCTTATTGTTATCATCAAGCAGTTTGGGAGCGTTTTACATATTGCTTTGAGTCAGAACCATCGGTCAAACCGTCAAATGCGTCAACTCTCAACAGGAACAGTGGAGAAAGTATTCCCACTTTGACATATCCATATATTCATTATAAAATTAACCTGATTTTAATCTTTCTCATATTTTAGATTAATCATCGGTTGGTATAGTAACAACAACAGTTGATGATATCAGCAACAAACGATTAGAAAGATGACAGATCATCGGAAGATGATGAAACTAAGATGAAGAGAAAGGGTGTAATGATTATGGATAAACTTGAAAAGGTAGAAAAGTTAAGAGCGAAAACAGGTGTAAGTTACGAGGATGCAAAGAATGCGCTTGAGGCGTGCGATTACGATCTGCTGGATGCAATTATTTATCTTGAGAAGCTTGATAAGGTGAAGGCTCCTGAAGTGGAGAGCTTTACCACAGGCGAGGAACAGAAGACATCAACAGAGTTTGAGCAGGCGCAGCAGACATATACAAATGATTGTAATAAAGTGACGTTTGGTCAGATGATGGACAGATTTTTCAAATGGTGCGGCAAGGTGTTAAAGAAGAGTGTGGACAGCACATTCATAGTAGAACGCAGAGGCCAGACCATGATAAATGTTCCGGTCCTTGTGCTTGTGATCGCACTCATACTTGCATTCTGGGTAGTGCTTCCACTTCTTATTGTAGGTCTGTTCTGTGAGTGCAGGTACCATTTTGAGGGAATAGGCGACATCAACGTAAATCTCAATAGCGCATGCGACAAAATGGCAGACTCAGTAGACAACCTTAAGTCCGACGTCAACAACAAGTAATCAGAAAGATATATAAAAACAATATCAACACAGAATAAAAAGCTATATGTAATAAAAACAACGTATATATCAAGTTGGTATAAATTGAAAAAGAAAAATATTAAAAGAAAAAACAGACATAAAAAAGATGAAAACAGGAATATCTTTTACCGATATTCTGTTAATTACCAGCTGATATAGTTTGGTTTTAAGAATGTAATGTCTGTGAAATATACCTCTGCAATGGGTAGCCGTGGCGACTGAGCTTTGGTGCTTCTTGCCGAGGCAGAGACCGCAAACGTCCTTATCGCGGTCGGTGCCGAGTGCAGATAGAAGCAAGCCAAAGTGAAGGAAGATAGGCGTAATTGCAGAGGTATATTTCACAGGCTTACTTCAAAACCAAACTATATCAGCGTCCGTCATAAAAGAAAGGAAAAAGATATGGCACAGAAGATTCTCATTGTGGAGGATGAAGAGAAAATTGCGAGATTCGTGGAGCTGGAACTGGTTCACGAGGGATACGAGGTAGAGAAGGCATTTGACGGAAGAACAGGTTTGGACAAAGCTCTGACAGGTGACTTCGACCTTGTGGTGCTGGATGTGATGCTTCCGGGACTCAATGGTCTGGAGGTGCTTCGAAGAATCCGCAAGGAGAGTGTTGTGCCGGTTATCATGCTGACTGCAAGGGATGCAGTCATGGACAAGGTGTCAGGGCTCGATGCCGGTGCTGACGATTATCTCACCAAGCCATTTGCCATAGAGGAGCTGCTTGCCAGGATAAGGGTTGCGCTGAAGAGACGCGGAACTGTGGAGGTTCACACTCACAGGATAGAGATCCGCGGGGTGTGTATGGACACTGACAGACATGAGGTTACAGTGGACGGAGAGAGTGTGGAGCTGACAAACAGGGAATTTGAGCTGCTGAGAACACTCATGGAAAACAAGGACATCGTGATGGACAGGGAAAAACTGCTCAGCGCAGTGTGCGGATACGATTATCTGGGAGAGACAAATATAATAGATGTGTATGTGAGATATCTGAGAACCAAGATAGATGACAGGTTTGGCGTAAAACTCATAACCACCGTAAGAGGTGTGGGATATGTTATCAGAGAATGACCAATATGAATACCGGGACGGATCAGATAGATATGTGACAAGCCGGATGCCGTGACAGAGCAGACAGATATGTGACAAGCCAGCGCCGCATGACACGGATACACATAGATAGAGAGAAAATACATGGGAAAGAAAACTAACGAAAACAAAAGAATGTCGTCGATAGCCAGAAGGATCAATATGAGTTTCTGGCTCAAAGAGGTGGGCAATGTGATACTTATTGATATCGTCATTGCCTTTCTTATTGTTGGGGCATATGCCTGGTGGGGAAGAGAGCAGCTTCCGCAGGATGTAGGAGGAATGAAATATTATGTTGATAAGAATGAAGACGGCGGGGGCTATGAATATATCATAGAGGGGTCTGACAAGAAGAAGTACAGGTATGATGTGAAAATCTTGTGGGATATCATAGAGATCCCTGGAATCATATTGCTGGGCATGGAAACTATAGTTCTGTTTCTAGCTTTGTTCAGAACGGCGGATGTCAGAAGACGTCTGAAGCCTCTGAATGATCTGGCTGTAAAGGCGGAGAAACTCAGCAAAGAACCAATGGATCACAACAAAATAGATGATCTGGAGAAAGCGATATCGCATTTGTCCGCGGATGATGACGAGCAGGTAATACACACTGGAGATAAGGACCTTCAGAGTATAGAAATTGCGCTTAACAATTTGCTGAAAAACATGAAGGAGAATGAAAAACGACAGATGAGGTTCGTGTCGGATGCGTCCCATGAGCTTAGGACACCTATAGCTGTAATTCAGGGGTATGTAAATATGCTTGACCGCTGGGGTAAGGAGGATGAGCAGGTTCTAGGAGAATCCATAGAAGCGCTCAAGAATGAGTCCCAGCACATGAAGGAATTGGTTGAGCAGCTGTTGTTTCTGGCGAGAGGGGACAGCGGAAGACAGCATTTGAACATGGAAAAATTGGATCTCAACTGCATGGTGAGCGAGGTGTGGGAGGAGTCCATGATGATAGATGAGAGCCACAGATATGAATTCCAGGGTACGGAGAATGAGGCGTGTGTGCTCGGCGATGTGGCGATGATCAAGCAGTCTGTCAGGATATTTGTCCAGAATGCGGCGAAGTATTCTGAACCCTGCACGACCATAATACTCGGCGTAAAAGAGGAGCCCGGTTATGTCAGTTATATGATAGAGGACGAGGGAACCGGGATGAATCCGGGTGATCTAGCTCACATATTTGACAGATTTTATCGTTCAGACGAAGCACGCAACAGTGAGACAGGAGGTTCGGGACTGGGATTGTCAATCGCTAAATGGATAGTTGATGCCCACGGTGGAACCATACAAGTTATATCGAGAGAAGACATAGGATCAAGATTTGTTGTGAGATTTCCTGCATGTTAATAGATGAAGTGGTGGATGTGTGCCAGCCTACGGTTTGGTTATATTCAAATAGTTGATAAGCAGATTAAATATACATAAACGATCTGCCCCTGCATAGACTGTATAAAACAGAATATGCGGGGGCTTTTTCTTTGAAGGGATACATAGAAGAACGGGCGGTAGAAGCAGCAAATTATATCATTGATACCAGAGCAACGGTCAGACAGACGGCGGACAGGATGGGAATAAGCAAATCAACGGTTCACAAAGATATAACAGAGAGACTTATAAGGATCAGACCGATGCTGGCGGCTCAGGCGAGGGTCGTGCTGGATGCAAATAAGGCGGAGAGACATATAAGGGGCGGACTTGCTACCAGGGAAAAGTATCTGCATGAACACGAGGTGGAGGAACAAAGGCGGAATAAGCAGATGATCACAAAGATTTAATACCTCGTGTGTTGTAATTTTCTCCGATATGGGGTAAACTTTTGTTGGCTGCACATAGGATCCGACACGTGGTGTATGTGCAGTGAAGACAACAGTTTAATGCGATTAGAGGTTAGAATATGAGGTTTATACATATTTCGGACGTGCATTTGGGAATGACACCGGATAAGGGAAAAGCGTGGAGTGGTGTCCGTGCAAAGGAAATAGAAGATACATTTGACAAGATCCTGGCAATTGCGGAAGAAAGAAAGGTCGATCTGCTTCTTGTGGCGGGAGATCTTTTTCATAAGGCACCAGGGATTATTGAGTTAGACATGCTGGATGGCAAGCTGGCAAAGCTCACGAATACCAAGACGATCATAGTTGCGGGAAGCAGCGACTATATAGAGAAGGATTCACCATCGGAGACATTTGAATTTAAGTCAAATACAGTGATACTTCCTGCTGGTGAATTCAACAATGCGTATTTTGAGGATATAGATACCTGCATCACTGGATTCAGCTACGGACAGGAGACATACAAGGAGAATTTTGCAGAAGGGATAGAGCCGCAGAAGGAGGGCGCTGCAAATATACTTCTCATGTATGGCGGTGATGAGGAGCACGGTGCATTTGACTTCAGAGAGCTTGCCGATTCGGGATTTGATTATGTTGCATTGGGATATTTGAGAAAGCCAAAGCACATGGTGAAGAATAAAATGGCGTATCCGGGTTCCCCAGAGCCATTGACACACAGTGATACGGGCAAGCATGGTTTTATATATGGACAGATAATACACGGTGAGACGAGAATAAAGTGGGAGTCTATAGCTTGCAGAAGCTATATCAATCTGGGACTTGAGGTGAAGCCAGAATATACTGCTGCACAGATAGAGCGTGTGATCGAAAAGCAGATAGACAAGATGGGCAGTGAGAATATTTACAGAGTTATCCTCAAGGGACAGAAGGGTAGAAAGGTGGACACGACATTTGATGATCTGACATCCAGATACATGATATATGATATTGTAGACAACACAATGTTTGACTACAATAAAGAAAGCCTTATGAAGGATAACGAGAACAATGTGCTGGGAAGATTCATTGCCGAACTTTCGCGAAATGATGATGTGGTCAGCAGAAAGGCACTTGAATACGGCCTGGAGGCTGTGATAGCTACTGGAGAAAAGTGATGTATATAAATAAATTGTTTTTGAAAGAATTTGGAAAATTCAACAATAGAGAGATAAAGCTAGAACAGGGGCTGAATGTCTTGTATGGAGATGAAGGTGCAGGAAAGAGCACGGTTAGGGATTTTGTAACCGGTATACTGTTTGGCATCAATAAATCCAGGGGACTTGGATCAGGCAGGGATGATTATTCTGCCAGAAAGCCGAAGGGTGGAAATGGATATTCTGGAAAAGCCCATGTGACAAGTGCAGGCAGGAACCATTTGCTTGAGAGAAATTTCAATATGACTACTGACGGAGCCACGCTCACGGATATAGAGAATGGCAAGAGTGAGAGACTTCGCACAAAGAATTCTTACAGGGGTATTCTGTTTGATATGGATAAGAGTACCTATGTAGATGCTCTGAATGTTGAGCCTGCAGACGAGTATGGAGACAGTGACAAGGCGGTGTGTGATTTCCTTGAGAAGTACCTTCACAACATTAGAGAGACTGGATGTAGCGGTATCAACAAGGCGGCTGCCATCCAGTACCTTGAAAACGAGCGAAAGAAATATGACAATAAGAAATACCTTATGCAGATAGAAGAACTTGAAGCCCAGATGGATGAGTTGGGAGATGTGGATAAAGATCTGGAGGACATAAGGAAAGCCAGAAGAGAAGAACTTGACGCTTACAATATGGAAATTGCGAGACTTAAGCGGGAAGCGAGACAGCTTGTAAACGAGAAGGATGCGGAGATCCCCGACGAAGATGAGGACAGGGAGAGAAGTCATATATTCCTTGAGGTTGAGGCAATTGATGACGAGGATGAGAAGAAGGAGAAAAAGAAACAGGAGAAAAAGTCCAAGAAGCTTACAGACAATATATTTGTCATAATGGCTGTTGGAATCCTTGTTGTGGGTCTGATCACTCTCGCTGTTCATCTTGTGGGATTCCAGAAATCTATCCAGCAGCTGTTTGTTATATGTACTATAGCATTTGTCGCCATAACCATAATAGACGGTCTGTTCCGAAAAGGCGCATTTGACGGCGATAAGCTTCCGTCGGAGGAGGAATTTCAGAGGACGATATATGAGATGGGAAGGGCCACGGAATCAAGGACCGTGCGCGTGGAGATAGACAGGGTGTTTCAGGAGGAGCACGATAAGAAGCTTGACATGTTTAAGTTCCAGGAGCATGATGCCATTGAGAAGAGGGATGCCTACTATGAACTCAAGGAGAAGAGGGATGCCATATTTGTGGATTACGATGCACTTGAGACGGAGAAGAAAGCGATCGATAAAGCTATTGATACGATCAACGACCTGTCAGACAGTCTGGCTGCCAGATTCGATGGGGTTGAGCAGAGTGTATCACAGATGCTTGGTCTGATATCTGATGGAAGATACACTGAGGTGAAACTGGACGATGATATGCATGTTGCAGTGGAAAAGGATGGACATTTCTTCCGGGCTGAATTCTTGGGAAATGACGTGGTGAGACAGGTATATCTGGCTGTAAGGCTGGCTGTTGCAAAGATACTGGATGATGAGAAGATGCCTCTGCTGCTTGATGATGTGGTTGATGCCTCAGATGAGAGACAGCTTACAGGTGTATTTAAGGCGATAAGCACAGTTGATACCGAGCAGGTGATCCTTCTTACCTCAGATAGTGAGTTGATGAAAAAACTCGAGGATATGCGTATTACATGCAATGTGGTTACATTGTAATTATTTATACATGTTAGGTGTTATAAAACATGAAAAAATCCCCTAATGATCAAGCTCTTATATCATTTGATATATGAATTATGGATCATTAGGGGATTTCTGTATTAATTATGATATTCTAGTAATTCTCATAGTTGTCTGAGATAGTGTGCTTTACCTTATACTCAGCAATTCTTGCACTGATTCTCTCGGATGGATCGAGAAGATCGCTGAGAGATGCATCGTGGTTCAAGTGATCAATGATGAGTGCGATATACTTGCTCATGTCGGCTGATACATACCAGTCACGGCTTGCAAGCTCTGGAAGCTGGTATGTGAGGTTGGTTGTGATGACCTTCTCAATGATACCCTCTTCATGACACTTGTCGAACACCTCGAGCCCCTTTGTAAAGAGACCAAATGTAGCAAGAGCAAATACTCTTTTTGCCTTTCTCGCCTTGAGCTGTTTTGCAACGTCTATCATACTCTCTCCGGATGCGATCATATCATCGATGATGATAACATCCTTGCCCTCAACTGAATCGCCGAGGAATTCATGGGCAACGATAGGATTACGTCCGTCAACTACTCTTGAGTAATCCCTTCTCTTGTAGAACATACCTACGTCAACACCAAGAAGGTTTGCAAAGTAGATAGCTCTGTGCATAGCACCTTCATCAGGTGAGATGACCATCATGTGGTCATTGCCAATCTCAAGATCAGGAGTTGATCTAAGAAGCGCCTTAACGAACTGGTAAGTAGGCTTCACATTCTCGAAACCGCTCTTAGGGATAGCGTTTACTACTCGTGGATCATGCGCATCAAATGTTACGATATTGTCGACACCGTACTGCTTGAGCTCCTGAAGCATAACGGCACAGTCAAGAGACTCACGACCTGATCTCTTGTGCTGACGGCTTTCGTAGAGGAAAGGCATGATAACTGTAAGCTTTCTAGGCTTATCTGTCATGGCAGAGATGATACGCTTAAGATCAGCGTAGTGGTCGTCTGGTGACATTCTCTGTGTCTGACCTGCCATTGTGTATGTGCAGCTGTAGTTTCCTACATCCAGCATAATATATATGTCTTTACCACGAACTGACTCGTTGACAATACCCTTAGCCTCACCTGATCCAAATCTTGGACAGTCTGTGTCGATGAGATAAGAGTCCTTCTCATAACCATGGAATACGATACTTGATTTGTTTTCGTTCTGGCGGTTCTTTCTCCACTTAACGATGTAGGAGTCAACTTTCTTTCCAAGAGGCACGATGCTCTTGTGTGCAATGATTCCCAAGCTTCCTACGGGTATTGTTTCCAACTTACTATCGTCTGGCATAATAAAATCCTCCTAATTTGAATATGTTCATTTTGCTGCCTTGTGTTTTGCAGACTGACGTCTACTTTCCAGTTATATGACTCATGCGCTTCATATAACGGATATTATCTCCGTAGAGATTGAATATGAGATAACTATCGACTATGCGGGACATTATACGTTCAGTATAGCGTTCCCTGATCATTTTCAAGTCCAGATTAGTGGATATGAGAGTTGACTGGTTTCTGATAGTTCTCTTATTTATAATCTCAAATAACTGGGATTGGACAAATGAATTGGTTAGTTCTGTGCCCAGATCGTCAATTATTAGAAAATCACAGTTGTAAATGTAGTCATATAGCATCTCTTGATGCTGTTCATGGTTGTTCTTCATAATAATATCCCGTAAGATATTATCAAATAAGTTAATCGCAGACAAGTATAAAACTGTATAACCTTTATCAAGAAGGCTTTTTGCTATGCAGTTTGTGAGAAAAGTTTTGCCTGTCCCTGTCTCTCCGTACAGGAGAATGCCGGGTCTTTTGTTCTGAAAGTTTTCTGTAAAGTCTTTTACCTTTGCCAGTATATTGCTGGCATTCTTGTATGGCGTATAACTGTAGCTGCCAAATGGTTCATCCCTGTATACGCTAAGATCAAATGTGTCAAAATTCTCTTTGTTAAGAACATTTTGAATTGTCGATTGCTCATATAACTGGCTTATGACCATCTGTTTCAGACATGTGCATGGATTCCCGTTAACGTAGCCGCTGTCTTTGCATATGGAGCACGTGTATACTGGTAAAAGGTAATCATCCGGAAATTCCGAAGATCTGATTAGGGATCTGCGTTCTTCCCTCAATGTTTCTTTTAAGGTCTGGTTTAAAGCCTTGCTTGAGCTGGCATTTGAACTGCTGTCTGTGTTGCCTTTTGATCCCGGTGCTGTATCAGGATCATGCCTCATTATTCTCGCCCTGGCTTCCTGTACGGCCATGTGGACGAGCTCGTCATCTATCTCCTTGACTCTTGGGAGTTTTTCGTATAGTTCGGCTTTCCGCCTGTCTTGTATGCGGAGATTATCCTGCCTTCTCCTGCTGAGCTGGGAGAGGATATCATCGTAATCAATATTTTTCATGATGGTTTATAATACCCCTGTTATATGTGTGTCTAAGATGTCTTCTTATCCTGGTTTAAGTCGTCAGCAAGCATCTGCTCAAGCGCGGCCAACTGATCAGACATGTCTGTCTGCTGGAAGTTGGCGAAGCTGTTTGGTTTTGCTGCCGTGCTGTATGTATGTCCGGTATTCTCGTTTTTCTTCTTTATAAATTCCTGATCCAGTGTTTCTACATCCCTAATGGATTTTACACCATTTTTGTACCAGTTTTCAAGGATTCCGTTCACATATGCAAAATTGGCTGACTGAGGTCTTGATAGTATAGCTTTCTGACATGCCAAGGTTATGAGATCCTCAGAAAACTGCATCTCCTCAGACCAGGCATCTATGTAAGCGGTCTCTGCGCTCGTAGGTCTGTTCCTCGATATGCCAAGTTCACGGAACACCTTGCGGAAGAGAGGGTTGTATGCGTTGCTGTTCTCTCTGGCTTTCTCAACGGTATCTATGCCATTCTCATACCATGCCTTGGCAACCGCCTCGGCATACTTAAAGCTTTTCTTGCCGAGGGTGAGACAGTATTCTATGAGATACTCGATGAGCTCCTGTGAAAAATGAAGCTGATCGTATATGTATATCAGAGTCTCGCTCTCCGCCATGGAGAGCGTCTTGCCGTAAAAGGCCTCCGCCTCAAACAGGATATCTGAGAATATATCATCCTCCTGTTTTTTTCTCAGCAGCTCAGGAGTGATCAGAACCTTGTCTGGTGGATTGTGGACAGTGGATACTGTGTGAACTGGCGCCGCGTCTGGGACGGAAATGTTCTGTTGCGCCGCAGGGCTTGTCTGCGCTGCCGCCGTGAAGATGTCCTCCTGCGTCATGTGAGATGCAGCAGTCCTGTCGGTACTGCGGGCATCCTCATTATCATGAATACCGGGGGTGTCGACCGAATAGTCCATGCCGAGCATGGACAGGCTGTCCAGTCCGTACATGTCCTCTGACTTGTCCCTAAGGGGCAGAAGTGTTATTCCGGTCAGGACCTTCTGACTGTTGTAGTTGAGTTTCATAACATCCTGGCTTATCCAGTAACGGATAGCTTTGCATATAAACTTTTCAGACAGGTCAAAGTGTCTGGCGATGTCTGCGATTGATACAGGCTCTCTGGAAGACATAAGCCGTACCAGATACAAATATACTTTAACAAAATCTCCGTTGGCGGAGGTCATATAGTAGTCTATGAAAAAGTTTGATATGGAGGAATATGTTTCGTTTTTCTCTGATGTGATAGTGATGTAATTCATGTCAAAAATCCTTCCAATACTCCATAAAATAAGTACATTATTAAAAAATTAAAAATGTAATTGATGTTTGTCATCAAGAAAAAAGTCTTATGACCGCTTCATTATAACATGTACTTTTGGTATTGCAAGAGCCCCTGCAGATGGTTAAAAAAAAGAGGGGTGGTGTTGATAATGTTGATAATGTGGATGGTATTTTGACAAAAAAATGTTGAAAAATAAAAGTCAAGGAATTAACGGGGTTGTAAAGAATTTGTAAATATTATGTCAACATGTAAAAAATAAACATGGTGGGGATAGTTTCCCACCATGTTTTGTGGATAATGTGGATAACTATTTTTTAATCAGGTCATTTCCTATAGAATAGACATTTCCGGCGCCCATAGTTATCAACAGATCATTTTTTTTGCAATTTTTTAAAAGATAGTTTTCTATATCATCGAAAGATGGCAGATAAAAGGCATCTGTGCCGGATTCTGCGATCTTCTCAGCGAGCTGTTTTGCCGATACGAGACCGGTATCCTTTTCCCTTGCCGCGTATATATCGGCGACGATGACATGGTCACATACCTTCAGGGCCTCTGCAAACTCGTCAAACAGGGCGTAAGTTCTTGAGTATGTATGTGGCTGGAATACACACCACAGCTCGTTGTAGCTTGTGTTTTGGGCCGCCTTCAGTGTGGCTGAGATCTCCGTTGGGTGATGTGCATAGTCATCCATGACTTTCACATTGTCCAATATGGTTCCCTTGTATTCAAAACGTCTCTCTGCGCCTACGCATTCTGACAGCCCCTGCTTGATGACATCGATGGAGATTCCAAGCTCTAAGGCTGCTGCTATGGCGGATAATGAATTGTACACATTGTGTTCTCCAAACACTCTGAGGGTTATATCTGTCACCTCTTTGCCATCCACAACAAGTGTGTATGTAGGATGACCGAGATCGTCAAATCTAATGTTGTGTGCGGAATATTTATTCTGGGTACCCTTTCCAAATGTAACAATGCGGCACTCAAGATCTCTGACAACAGTGTCGTAGTACTTCATATCACCATTTACGATGACGAGACCTTCTTTAGGAGTCTTGGTGGCAAATACATGGAATGATTCAGCAATTTCATCGATATCCTTGAAGAAATCCAGATGGTCGGCATCCACATTGAGTATGATGCTGATGAACGGCTTGAATGCATGGTAGCTGTTGGTGTATTCACATGCCTCTGTCACAAAGTATTCTGACTTGCCGACACGGATGTTGCCTCCTATGCTGTCGAGGATTCCTCCGACTGATATGGTAGGGTCTGTGTCCGCATCAATAAGGATGTACGACAGCATGGAAGTTGTTGTGGTTTTGCCGTGGGTTCCGCTTACAGCTATTGAGTATTTGTAATTCTCCATGATCTGTCCGAGAAGCTGGGCTCTGGTGAGCATAGGTATTCCTTTTTCAACTGCAGCCTTGAATTCTTCGTTGTCAGGATGGATAGCTGCTGTATATACAACAAGGTCTATACTGTCAGTTATGTTGGATGCACGCTGACCTATATTTATGAGAGCTCCCATATCAGCAAGCTGATCTGTGATCTCAGATGCCTTCATGTCGGATCCGGTTACCTTAAAACCTGCTTTGAGAAGGATCTCGGCGAGGCCGCTCATGCTGATACCGCCTATTCCCATGAAATGGACATTTATTGGCTTTGAAAAATTGATCTTGTACATTAGTAATTCGCCTTCCTTATATAAAATTGTTTGATATCATATAGCTTTCTTTATTTTCTCTTTGGCAGTATAACACATTCCATATTAAAAGAAAACTACTAGCATTAGTGCATTGTTATTGAATGAAAATTATGTTATAAATTAAAAGGATATGGTCATAGATGATATTTATTACTCATCTCTGGCGGCAGTGTTCAGACTGTAAGTCGGACAAAAATGAGAGAAAATTAATATTTACAGTAACGAAATTGAGGTAAACACATGATTACAAATGACGCTACATTATTAAAGGTAAAGCATGAGGTGCTCTATGAGGTGGCAAAGCTTGCCTATGATGGCAAATTGGACGATGAGAGGGATAATCTTCCTTATAAGATGGTTCCGGGACCTCAGCCGTTTTTCAGATGTTGTATATATAGGGAGAGGGAGGTCATCAGACAGAGGATCAGGCTCGCAGAGGGCAAGGCACCGGGAACTGAGGATGATGGAAATGTTGTCCAGATCATCAATTCTGCCTGTGAGGGTTGTCCCATCTCTCGTTATGTAGTAACAGATAACTGTCAGAAGTGTATGGGAAGAGCCTGTCAGCAGGCCTGTCGTTTTGGTGCGATAAGCATGGGGCGTGACAAGTCGTATATAGATCCATCAAAGTGTAAGGAGTGTGGACAGTGTGCAAAGGCATGTCCATATAATGCCATAGCAGATCTTATGAGACCTTGTATAAAGAGCTGTCCGGTTGGTGCGATATCTGTTGCTGAAAACGGAACGGGTATAGCAGTAATTGACAAGGATAAATGTATAGACTGTGGTTCGTGTATACACAAGTGTCCATTTGGCGCGATCGGATCAAAGTCCTATATAGTAGATATAATAAATGATATGAGAGCCGGCAAGAAGGTATTTGCTATGTTTGCACCTGCGACATATGGACAGTTTGGTGCGGATATAACAATGGCAAGCTGGAGAACCGCAATGAAAAAGATAGGCTTCTACGATGCTGTTGATGTTGGCCTTGGAGCCGACATGACAGCCATGGCGGAGGCGAAGGAATGGCTGGAGGCCAAGGCGGAGGGCAAGAAGAAGACTACATCATGCTGCCCGGCGTTCAAGCTGCTTGTAGAAAAGCATTTCCCGGAGCTTGCAGACCGGGTATCTGAGACGGTTTCACCTATGTGCGCGGTGTCGAGATACATCAAGGAAAACTATGAGGATGCTGTTACGGTGTTCGTAGGACCTTGTATCGGTAAGAAGGCGGAGAGTGCGGCTGGTGAGAAGGAGTCCGCTGACTATGCATTGACCTACGGAGAGATCAGAGCTATGCTGAGGGCTAAGGATGTTAAGCTGGAGCCAGAGGCAGAGGACAATGATCAGTCCACATTGTTTGGTAAGAAATTTGCAAATGCAGGCGGAGTCACAGCGGCAGTCATAGAGAGTATGAAGGAACTCGGCTGTGATGATGAGGTGAAGGTTTGCAAATGTGATGGCATAGATGCCTGCAAGAAGGCGCTTACCCTTATGAAGTTCAACAGATTCCAGGATGATTTTATGGAAGGCATGGCATGCGAGGGTGGCTGTGTGGGTGGTCCTTCAAGACACAGGGATCCGAACATGGCAATGCGAGACAGAAAAACAGCTCTTGATAATTCTACGGATATCAACATCACAGAGAATCTTGAGAAGCAGGGTGCAGACAAGATCGATATGGTGAGAGATTAAAAAGCTCGATCATGGAGGTGTAAGCCGTTGGCAGGGACAACTTTGGGACCGGCAGATATTCATTTATAGGAGGACAAAATATGACAACTGGCATGATATTTTTTATATGTGTGCTGATATTCGTGGGTGTATCGATTCTCACAGCGATATTTGTATACAAATCACAGATGCGCAAGAGAAGAATGAATCAGAGTCAGGATCAAATTCAGGGGCATGATTCATAGTAGAATGTAGGATAATAAATATAAATAATAAGGCGTATGCAGATGGTGCGTACCGGAATTCCGGATGCACTATCCGGCATACGCCTTTTGTGCGTCATGGGCGTAAATGGGGACGGATGTGGGGACGGAGGTGCCTGCCCCCCTTTGGGGGAAATATGCGAAAAAACGGTCAAAACAGGCGAAATGGGGACGGAGGTACCTGACCCTTTTTTGCAGGCAAAATGGTGAAGGGGTATGTGAAAATAAATTAAAATATTTATTTTTTTGTTGACATGATAAAGAGATATGATAATATATGGATGTAGTAATCGAAACTACATGTAAAGTTAATCAAAGACGTAAATTAAAGTAATGTTTATTTTGATTGCTAGATAGAATTACGAACTTAGAAGACTTTTTATACTAAGTTAATGCATAATGTGACAAGAAACGGCATGTATCGCCGGCGTTAAAAGGCGGAAAAGTCGTTTTACCATATATATCATTAGAACTTATAGTTTATGGAGGAAATAAGAATGTCAACAGAAATGAGACCAGAGCAGGGAATAGCAGGAAAGTTTGTGAGATCAGCCCTTGATGAGAATGGAGTTCTCAGCAAGATAGAGTTCACCAACAGCGAGAACTTTAATTTCGCATATGATGTAATGGATGCTCTGGCAGATAAGGAGCCTGATCAGACAGCGCTCATCTATGTATCAAAGGACAGAACGGTTGAGAAGAAATTCACATTCCAGGATATCAAGGATTATTCCAATAGAGCAGCAAATTATTTCAAGAGCCTGGGTATAAAGAAGGGTGACAAGGTAATGCTTGTATTAAAGAGACATTACCAGTACTGGTTCACCATGATGGCACTCCACAAGATCGGTGCCATAGCTATACCGGCGACAAATATATTAAAGGCAACAGATTATCAGTACAGAATTGAGGCTGCAGGCGTATCAGCGGTTGTGTGCACATCAGATGACGGAATCACAGCATCGATAGATACATTTGCGGATGACAAGCTGACAAAGATAGTTGTGAATCATCCTGTAGAAGGATGGAACTTCTTTGATGAGGGAATCATGGAGTGTAGCACTGAGTTCCCAAGGCCTACGGGTGACGATGCTGTTGGAGGAAAGGACGACATACTTTTCGTCATGTTCACATCAGGAACAACAGAGCATCCAAAGATGGTTGCACACAATCATCTGTACCCGCTTGGACACTATATCACAGCAAAGTACTGGCATTGCAATAAGCCTGGTGAGGTTCACCTCACAGTTTCAGATACAGGCTGGGGTAAGGCTCTCTGGGGTAAACTTTACGGACAGTGGCTGTGCGAGGCTTGCGTATTCGTATTTGACTTTGATACATTCAGCGCAGACACGATATTTAAGCTCATTGAGAAGTACCATATCTCAACATTCTGCGCACCTCCAACACTGTACAGAATCCTTATCCGTATGGATATGAGTAAGTACAACCTCTCATCCCTCAGATACTGCACAACAGCAGGTGAGGCGCTTAACCCTGAGGTGTTTGACGTATTTAAGGAGAAGACAGGATTCACTATATATGAAGGATTTGGTCAGACAGAGACAACACTTACCATTGGAAATCTTGAGAATACAACTCCAAGACCAGGTTCAATGGGAAAGGCAAGCCCAATGTATGACGTGAGGATCATGAAGGCAGACGGAACATTTGCTGCACCTGGGGAGACGGGTGAGATCGTTATAAATATTGCAGACGGAGTACCGGATGGACTGTTCATGGAATACTACAGGGATCCACAGAGAACAGCCGAGGTTATGCATGACGGCTTCTATCACACTGGTGATACAGCATACCAGGATGAGGATGGATACTTCTGGTTCGTTGGACGTGTGGACGATATCATCAAGGTTGCAGGCTACAGAGTAGGACCTTTCGAGATAGAGAATGAGATCATGAGAATCCCTTATGTCCTTGAGTGTGCAGTTACATCAGTACCTGACAGCACAAGAGGTCAGGCGATCAAGGCAACCATTGTTCTCACAGAGGGTACAGTTGGCGATGAGAACCTCAAGAAGGAACTCAAGAGATACTTCAAGGAGAACATCGCAAGCTACAAGAGACCTAGAGTTATCGAGTTCGTTGATGAGATGCCAAAGACCATCAGCGGCAAGGTAAGACGTGTTGAGATCAAGGAAAAGGACTGGAAATAAGTCAGAAATCAGGTGAAAAAAATGATAGATATAGATATGAGTAAGATCAAGCCATATGAGAGATCGGTTTATTATTATGAGACGGACAGGATGCAGATAGTCCACCACTCCAATTATATCAGATGGATCGAGGAGGCAAGGCTGGACTGGATGAGGCAGATAGGCTGGGATTACAAGTCTATAGAGGATGACGGATATATAATTCCTGTGCTCGGTGTAACTGCTGAGTATAAGAGCATGTGCCACTTTGGCGATGACGTACTGATACATGTCAGCCTTTCGGAGTATACAGGTGTCCGGGTAGGTTTTTCGTATGAGGTCGTGGACAAGAAGACAGGCGAGCTCAGAACACTTTGTACAAGCTCACATTGTCTGCTGGATGGCAACAACAAGCTTGTGTTCATCAGAAAGGCATATCCTGAGCATGATAAGCTGTTTAAGGAGCTGCTTGAGGATTACAAGAAACGCCAGAGTAAATAAACAGAGCTGTTGTCTGGTGTAAAAATAATTTAATATTGTATTAATTGAAGGTTATTAATAGCTGGTAAAAAAAGGTTTATTTAAATTTTTTATCAGCTATTTTTATCTATTTAGCCATGTAATTAGTTAAAACATCCTTTTTATATTATGGCGTAAATGCTATAATGGAAACGGTTGCGTGGGAATATATGGCAGGCTGGATGCTGCTGCAAGGAGGGATCTTTTGAAAGAAGTATCACTTGATAAACAATACTACAAAGAACATATACAGAATATATTATATGATAATTATATGAAGCTGGCGCTGGTCAACATTGATACTGGGGAGTATGTGAGTGTTATCAGCGTGGACAAGAATGCAGATAATTATAAAAGTACCTCTGACGTATCTTCCTATTTTAAGGATAACAAGGGACTGGACTGCTGTCATCCTGATGAAGTCAGAGAATTTGCATATATGTGTGATATGAAGCATGTCAAAGCACTCATAGAAGCCGGAGCCAGATCCATCGTGCGTAATTTCAGGTTCAGATTGAGACTTGGCGAGGACTATGAGTGGGTTTCCATGGATATAGAGGCTGAGAAAGAGCCGAGAGAGGACGGACAATGGGTTGTATTCGGCATGAGGGCAGTCAGCCTTGACACCCTGGTGCTGGAGGATAGTCTTAGGACACTGACAAGGGTATACAGGCGTATATTCAGGATTGATGTGACGCACAATATTTGCGAGACATTGAGAGGCGGATATATAAGAAGCAGAGATGAGGTTAAGCATGACTGCCTTGGAGATTACATGAAAGACATGACTATGGGTGGTGAGATATTCCCTGACGATGTGGACAGGGTAAGAAAGTGCCTGTCTCCTGAGTTTCTCATAAAATATTTTGCGAATGGACATGACAGATTTACCATTAGATATAAGCGTAAGATGGATATGGTGTACAGATGGGTGATGACAGAGGTCATACCTACTGCTGACTATAGAGATGACAATAAGGTATTCTATCTTTATACGAGGGATATACATGAGGAGTATTCTGAGAGCATAGAGAAACAGGAGCTGTTGGAATTTTACAGCTACAAGGATGCACTTACTCATCTTGGCAATAGAAATGCATTTAACATTCTGTGTGACGCGTACGCGGACCGAAAGGATAAGCGGTCGGTAGGATTTGTATTTAACGATGTGAACAAACTGAAGTATGTAAATGATCATTATGGACATAAAGAAGGAGATCTCTATCTTCAGAGGGTATCGCAGATGCTGGCGCAGCATTTTGGCGAAAATGCATGTTATAGGATAAGCGGCGATGAATTTGTTGTCATCATTATGGATATTACCGAGCAGTCGTTTAACTCAATGATCGCCAGATACAAAGAGGTAATTGACGAGCAGGAGGAGGCTCCGGTTGCGTTCGGTGCAGTCTGGAGGGCTGAGGCTGATTCCATAGACAAGATAATGAACGAAGCCGAAAGACGGATGTATGAGGATAAGAAGAGATTCTATTCGAAGCATCCTGAGGTCAAGAGGCGCGAGAGCGTGGAGAATGAGGCGAATATAGCTGTAGGAGCTACAGAGGATGGAATTCCGCACTACAGGAACCTTGGAAAGACAGACAGGATATTTGATGCCCTTGCAGCTACAACACTCAGAAATTATATATTTATGGATGATCTCGATACGAATGTTACAAAATGGTCTGCAAGTGCGGTGGATTACTTTGGACTTCCGGGGCAATACATATATGATACACAGAAAGTGTGGGAGAAGCTTATACATCCAGATGACAGAGAAATATTTGAACAGGATATTACAGAGGTATTTGCGGGGCGCAAAAAGTATCATGATGTAGAATATAGAATGAGAAACAAAAATGGTGAATATGTGGTCTGTACCTGCAGAGGTTTCATCACCAAGAAAGAAAATGGTGATCCGGAGTTCTTTGTAGGAACTGTCATAAACCACGGTGTCATAGACGGGGTTGATCCGGTGACGAACCTGCACAATCAGCATGAGTATACCAAGTATATATCTATACATTTGAGAAACAAGCAGACGATGAGCATTCTGGCAATAGGAATATCCATGTTCAACAGCATCAATATGATGTATGGATATGCATATGGCAATGCTGTTCTTAAGGATTTTGCCACAAAGCTCAAAAATGTCGTCGGTGGAAAGGGACTCGTGTTCAGACTTGACGGTGCAAAATTTGCGATTTGTTCAAACGTGTATACCAAACAGGAACTCAAAGAGGTATACAGACATGTACAGAATCTTGCACTTGACAATGTAGGTCTGAATGGCACATCGATCCCGCTTAAATTGTACGGAGGTGGTCTGATATATGACCATGTAGGAGCCGATGAGGACGTGATAAAAAGCAGTGTGGAATATGCCCTGGAGAGATCCAAGGAGGATCATCATGGTGAACTTGTATTCTTCAATGAGGAGATCAAGGACAACGATAGAATGAGGCTGCAGCTGTACAGCACAATACACAAATGTGTGGCAAACAACATGGAAGGCTTTTTCATGTGCTACCAGCCTATAGCAAATTCCGAGACAGGACACATAGTAGGTATGGAGGCTCTTCTCAGATGGAAACACAAGGAATTTGGAGTGGTTCCACCGGGAATATTTATACCGTGGCTTGAGATGGAGCCTTGTTTCTTTGAACTTGGCAACTGGATAATAGAGCAGGCACTCACGGATGGTATGGAGATTCGCAGGATCAGACCTGATTTTGTGGTGAATGTCAATATATCAGCGACTCAGCTTGAGAATCATGGATTCAGGCAGGCTGTTGTGGATATATTAAAAAAGACGAAGTTCCCTCCTGAGTATTTGTGCATAGAGCTCACAGAGAGATGTAAGAATATGGATATAGCATTTCTGAAAAATGAGCTGGAATATTTCAGGAAACTTGGAATAAAGATCGCCATTGATGATTTTGGAACGGGAAATGCTACCTTAAATCTACTCACGGAATTACCGATAGATGAGCTTAAGGTCGATATGTCATTTGTCAGGGGCATACAGGAGAGCAAGCCTAATCAGGTTCTTGTACAGGCGGTTGTGTCATGTGCTCATGAACTCGGATACAAGAGCTGCATTGAAGGTGTCGAGGATAAGACGCTGTTCGATTACCTTCATAGGTATGGTTCCACGTACTATCAGGGATATCATTTCTCCAGACCGGTTTGTCTGGAGGATTTTAAGAAATTGTTGTGAGGATGGACGACGGACGAAGGCTGGCCCATTAGTGAGGGGGTACTGTGGTATCTTCAATCACGCTTGACTACTGTCGCTTCGATTTACTTCCATATGCACTTGGTTCCAGCAGCGATAAGGGCGTTGCTGCTTACACCTCGGCAGGAAGCATCGAAGCTCGGTAGTCCGCGCTACCGATTGCAGATATCACAGTACCCCCTCACCTACATGGGTCGGCCTTCTGACTTTGTAGGTGGGGGCATTGGACTGTGTGGCCGGCTTTTTGTTTTGCTTATTTATGAGAAATAAATTGTCTTATATGTTTACATAAGGTTGACACTGAGCGCTGGCGTTGTTAATATTGCTTTGGTGTGACATTGGATCACGCTAGATATATAGTCCCGGAGATGTTCCGGCGTAAAAAGAAGGGAAGTGCGGTGAGAATCCGTCGCAACAGCCATTACTGTATGCAGGGGAGTGCCCCTGTCGAGTCAGATCGCTTGCTATATATCTAATTCTTCGAGAGAAGGGTATTTTGAAACTTGTCAATATGCCTTTCTGGGAAAAATTGAAAGGAGATACGTTTATGAGAAGAAGAATTCTTGCGGCATGTATGGCGATGTGCATGGCGGCAGCAACGGTTGTCACAAGCCCATGGGGCGGTGGCATGACAGCGTATGCAGCGGAAGAGACCAAGACGATCACGGTCTCAGCATACGATTACACGGCAGTGGATGCCGGAATCGAGGGCGCCTCGAAGACAGGTGTCATAATGGAACAGACAGTCGAGGTGGATGCGGACACAACTACAACGCAGGCTGTACAGAAGGCATTTGACCAGGCTGGTGTATCAGTTGAAGGAGTATCAAGCGGATATGTGAGCAGTATCAATGGTCTTGGCGCAGGTGTGGGATATTCAGGCTGGATGCTTGCCTATGACAATGACGACTATTCAAACTGGGGAATGAGCAGCATAGCTCTCAGTGATGGAGATAGTCTCAGATTTGATTATACATGCAACGAAGATACGACGACCGATGATATCGGAAATGGCTACTACGGCAATCCGTATGTGAAGACACTCACAGTTGCAGGACAGACATTCAATATGTCAAAGAAGACGACATTTGATGCGAACTACAACATGACAAATACTTACTATATAAATGGTGAGGAGACAAAGGCAGCAGGTACAGAGGAAGATCCTTTTGTATTTGAGGTTTCTGTCCCTGCAAATGAGGCTCAGGCCGCATACATCACCATGGATACAAGTCTAAACAGCCACTATGCAGTGATCGATGGATGGTCTGTTTCAAAGGAGACTTATGATATAACAAATGGTCTTGATTTCTCGGTTTCTTCATTGGGAGGAAAATACAAGTCATATTTCACCATCAAGACAGATCTCAAAGCAAACAACACATCTGACTCCTACAAGGAGATGCTTGACAGTTCGGTCAAGTATATCAGAAACACAGTCACAGAGGCTGAGGTCGGTTCTGTAGGTGGAGAGTGGGCAGTTTTGGCTCTTGCCAGGTATGGATATGAGGATCCTGAGTGGTATACAGCATACTACAACAATGTTGTAAAGTACGTTCAGAATATAGGAAGCAACAAGCTTCACTCACGTAAGCTCACAGACAACTCACGAGTTATCATTGGTCTTACAGCAATCGGTGCAGATCCTACAAATGTGGGTGGCTACAACCTGCTTGAGCCACTTGCAAACCTTGAGGATGTTGTATGGCAGGGAATAAATGGCCCTATATATGCTCTTATCGCTCTTGACACAGGAGATTATGAGATCCCTGAGCTGCCAGATGACAGCACAGCAACACAGACGACAAGGGAAGGACTTATCCAGTACATACTTGACAAAGAGATCCCAGGCAGCGGTGGATGGGCTTTATGGGGCTCAAAGGCTGATCCTGACATTACGACAATGGCTGTTCAGGCCCTTGCACCATATTACAATACAAATGCTGATGTAAAGGCTGCAGTCAATCGTGGAATGAAGGCTATATCTGATCAGCAGTTATCAAATGGCGGCATGGGCTCATGGGGAACTGTAAACTCAGAGAGCTGCGCTCAGACAGTATGTGCGCTTTCTGACCTTGGAAGAGACGCTGACACAGATCCACAGTATGTAAAGAACATGAATTCTATCTTGGATGCAATGCTTTCCTTCTATATTGATGGAGGTGGATTTGCACATGCAGCACAGAATGGAAAACTTTCAGTAAACATGATGGCTACAGAGCAGGCTACATATGCTCTTGTATCATATGACAGATTTAAGACAGGAAAGACAACTCTCTACAACATGAGCGACAGAAAGAAGCTTTACACAGAGAGCGCAGAGAAGAAGTCAGTTGAGAAGGCGAATGTAACAGTTGCTGATTTCGGTCTTGTATATGACGGAACAGTAAAGGAGCCTAAGGTCACAGTTAAGTATGGTGACATTCTCCTCACAGAGGGCGTTGACTATACAAAGGAATACAGCAACAACGTAGAGGCTGGAAACACAGCAAAGGTAACTATCACCGGTATGGGTGATTATGAGGGTCAGATAGAGAAGACATTCTCGATCTACTCAGCAGAGATAGAGGCAGCAGATGTTGCCATCGACCAGACAGTATTTGTCGCAGATGGAAAGGTTAAGAAGCCAAATGTGACAGTTACACATGCAGGTGAGACGCTCAAGGTAAATACAGACTACACACTTGCATTTGCAAACAATGTACTTCCTGGCAGGGCAACAGTCACAGTCACAGGTAAGGGCAAATATACTGGTAAGGTTGTAAAGCATTACACATTAAATGCAACACATATTTCAAAGACAGACATTACAGTTTCAACAGAGGAATATGTTACAGACGGAACAGAGAAGACACCAGCAGTCAGCGTAGCATATAACGGCAAGACACTTAAGTCTGGTACAGATTACTCAGTAAGCTACATCGACAATGTAAACGCAGGAACAGCAAGCGTGAGGATCACAGGAATCAAGTACTACTCAGGTTCAGTTGAGTATACATTTGAGATCAAGCCAATTGAGCTGACTGATGCGGTTGTGACAGTTGACACAGACGATATTGTTGCGGACGGCAGCAAGAAGACACCTACAGTAAATGTAACACTTGGAGATACTGTTCTTGAGGCTGGCAAGGACTTCACAGTTTCGTATTTTAGCAATGTAAAGGTTGGAACAGCGAAGGCTACTGTAACAGGAATTGGAAACTATACAGGAAAGATTAAGCAGGCATTTGAGATCAAGGATGGTAAGACAGAGATAACAGCAGCTTCACTTGAAGAGGGCGCTGTAGCACTTGAGTGGAAGGCTGTAACGGCAGCTGATTCATATGCTGTATACAGAAAGGCTGAGAGCGAGAGCGAATTTGCAAAGATTGCAGAGACAGAGGAACTTAGCTACAGTGATAAGACAGCAGAGGCCGGAGTGTCATATGAGTATGAGGTAAGACCTGTTGTCGGAAAGTCGTTTGGAAGCTCAGAGGCAGTCAAGGTGGCAGTACTTGCAGCACCTGCAGCAAAGCTTACAAATACAAAGGCTGGTATCGAGGTAACATGGAATGTATCAGCAAATGCTGACAGCTATGTGGTACTTAGAAAGACTGGAACATCAGACACATGGGAGAAGATAGCAGACGCTGTTAAGACAACATATGTTGATAAGAATGTGACAGAGAAGACAGTTTACACATACGCAGTACAGGCTGTATCAGAGGCTGGAACATCAGCATATACAGGCAAGAGCGTGACAAGAAAGACTCCTATCACAACACTTGCAACACCAGCAGTTACACTCAGCAATGCAAATGCAGGAGTGACACTGAAGTGGAACAAGGTAGCAGGCGCTAAACAGTATGTTGTTTACAGAAAGGCTGGAAATGCCAAGACATGGACAAAGGTTGCCACTGTTAAGACACGCTCATATGCTGACCGTCAGGTAAAGGCTGGAGTTAAGTACACATATGCGGTAAAGGCATCTGGAGATTATGCAATATCTTCATACAAGGCAAAGGCTATTTACAGAGTAAATGGACAGGCTATAAATTACTACTGCTCACCTGAAAAGGCTAAGATAGAGGTAGAGGTAAAGAAGGATGCAAAGGCAACAGGATATCAGGTACAGTACGCAAAGAGCAGTGCTTTCAGCAGATCTAAGATTGTAACATTTGCTGGAGTAAAGAAGAACGATCTCACAGTTAAGACAGCCGGAGTAGGAACAAAGTATTATGTTCGTGTGAGAAGCTACAAGAAGGTTGGAAGTGCTGTATATTATGGAGCTTGGAGCAGCAGCGTAAGCGTTGTGACTGAGAAGTATTAATTTATATAGTTTATGGATAAAATAAAACAGTTTATAGCAAAATATAAAAAGCAGATTATTGGATCTTGTGTTATGCTCCTGCTCCTGGTGTGGGCTTTCTGGTATGGGGGAAATACTCCCGGTGCCAGAGGATTTCATATAGATAGGGCAGACCAGGGTTCAACCACTGAAAGCCAAGCCGGTGACGCAACAGACATCGGCTCAGGCTCAAGCGGTGACAAACCGG
>OHHI01000229.1_pt1 | contig 43634 bp, 36 predicted proteins | sample 1568001 | NCBI WGS metagenome assembly OHHI01 (sample SAMEA3879506, study PRJEB24766) | human gut metagenome | biome: human-associated habitat; feature: feces | place: USA | collected 1985/1987
AAGGAGTATCGATCAATTTCAAACATTATGCTGCTTAATTTTGCTTAGTTACTTACATAATTAGGTTAATTCATGAAGACACTGAAAATCTTCTCCGCTTGCTTGCTTCTTCTGCCTTTTGTCTCTTGTACGCAAGTGACAAATAAAGGCAGTGATGCGGCAACCGAGAAAAAAGTAGAATCTCTCTTGTCCAAGATGACCCTTGAAGAGAAAATCGGTCAGATGAACCAGATTTCCTCTTACGGTAATATCGAGGATATGAGTGCTTTGATTAAGAAAGGTGAAATCGGTTCTATCTTGAATGAGGTGGATCCAGTGCGTATTAATGCGCTACAGCGCGTGGCAATGGAAGAATCCCGGTTGGGTATTCCTTTATTGATAGCACGTGATGTCATTCACGGGTTTAAAACAATTTTCCCTATTCCCTTGGGACAAGCGGCTTCGTTCAATCCGCAGGTAGCAAAAGACGGTGCGCGGGTAGCGGCTATTGAAGCTTCGTCTGTAGGTATCCGGTGGACTTTTGCGCCAATGATTGACATTGCCCGCGATCCTCGCTGGGGACGTATTGCCGAAGGGTGCGGTGAAGATACGTACCTTACTTCCGTAATGGGAGCTGCTATGGTAGAAGGTTTTCAGGGAGATTCACTGAATAGCCCTACTTCAATTGCTGCTTGCCCTAAACATTTTGTAGGTTACGGTGCAGCCGAAGGAGGACGTGACTATAATTCTACGTTCATTCCCGAACGCCGTTTGCGCAATGTTTATTTGCCACCTTTTGAAGCTGCCACCAAAGCTGGCGCAGCCACGTTTATGACTTCATTCAATGATAATGATGGGGTTCCATCTACCGGGAATGCTTTCATTTTGAAAGACGTACTCCGTGATGAGTGGGGATTCGATGGTTTTGTTGTGACGGACTGGGCTTCTGCCAGCGAAATGATAAGCCATGGTTTTGCAGCCGGTCCAAAAGAAGCGGCAATGAAATCAGTGAATGCAGGAGTAGATATGGAAATGGTGAGTTACACTTTTGTGAAGGAATTGCCGGAATTGGTGAAAGAAGGAAAGGTGAAAGAAAGCACTATTGATGAGGCCGTTCGCAATATTTTACGTATCAAGTATCGTTTGGGACTGTTTGATGCTCCTTATGTAGATGAAAAACAACCATCTGTCATGTATGCTCCTTCTCATTTGGAAGCAGCTAAACAAGCGGCTGTCGAATCGGCTATTTTGCTGAAGAATGATAGGGAAGTGCTGCCGTTACAGCCATCCGTGAAAACTGTTGCAGTGGCAGGACCTATGGCTAATGCACCTTATGAACAGTTGGGTACTTGGATATTTGATGGTGAGAAAGCTCGTACTCAGACTCCGTTGAACGCTATTAAGGAAATGGTTGGCGATAAAGTACAGGTGATTTATGAACCGGGACTGGCATATAGTCGTGAGAAAAATCCGGTAAGTGTGGCTAAAGCGGCTGCCGCCGCTGCGCGTGCAGATGTCATTCTTGCTTTTGTGGGTGAAGAATCTATTCTTTCGGGTGAAGCTCACTGCTTGGCTGATCTGGACCTGCAAGGCGATCAGGAAGCTTTGATTACAGCTTTGGCTAAGACGGGTAAACCTGTAGTGACTATTGTGATGGCGGGTCGTCCGTTGACTATAGGTAAGGAAGTCGAAGAATCGACTGCTGTTCTCTATTCATTCCATCCGGGCACGATGGGCGGTCCTGCATTGGCTGATCTGCTTTGGGGGAAGGCTGTGCCGAGCGGAAAGACACCGGTTACTTTCCCGAAGATGGTGGGACAAATTCCTGTGTACTACGCTCATAACAATACCGGACGTCCGGCTACACGGAATGAAGTGTTGCTGAATGATATTGCTGTTGAGGCCGGACAGACTTCACTGGGATGTACTTCATTCTATATGGATGCAGGTTTTGATCCCTTGTTCCCGTTTGGCTATGGTCTGTCGTACACCACATTTAAGTATAGCAACATCAAACTGGCATCTGATGTACTGAAAAAAGATGATGTGCTGACAGTGACATTCGATCTGGAAAATACCGGGAAATATGAAGGAACGGAAGTAGCTCAGCTGTATATACAGGATAAGATTGGTTCCGTGACCCGCCCGGTGAAAGAACTGAAACGTTTCACTCGTGTGACATTGAAGCCGGGTGAGAAGAAAAGCGTTTCGTTTGAACTCCCTATTAGTGAACTTGCATTTTGGAACATAGATATGGCTAAAGTTGTGGAGCCCGGAGACTTTGGGCTCTGGGTAGCAACGGATAGTCAGTCCGGAGAAGAAGTTTTCTTCAAGGTAGTAGACTGATTGGTGATTTTAAGGTTAAAGTAGGAGAGGGGCGGTCCGTGATGGTTCGCCCCTCTTGATTATTTTATGACACTTAAATAGAATTCATGATTATTTTATGCGTTTATAACCGTAAACAGCATTAGCGCCCAGTTCTTCTTCGATACGAAGCAACTGATTATATTTTGCCATACGGTCGGAACGACTCAATGAACCGGTTTTGATTTGTCCGCTATTGGTGGCAACGGCGATGTCGGCAATCGTAGCGTCTTCCGTTTCACCGGAGCGATGGGAGGTCACGGTAGTGTATCCGTGGCGGTGAGCCATTTCGATGGCATTCAATGTTTCGGTCAGGGAACCGATTTGGTTTGCTTTAATTAGAATAGAGTTGGCACAACCTTTTTCAATACCCATGGCCAGGAAGTCAACGTTGGTAACAAAGAGGTCGTCACCTACCAACTGGCAACGGTCGCCGATGCGGTCGGTAAGTTTCTTCCAGCCTTCCCAGTCATTTTCGCTCATGCCGTCTTCGATAGAGTCGATGGGGAATTGGTTGATAAGTTGTTCCAGGTAGTCAATCTGTTCGTCGGCTGTGCGTTTCTTGCCTTTCTCGCCTTCAAACTTGGTATAGTCGTAGATTCCGTCTTTATAGAATTCGGAAGAAGCGCAGTCCATGGCAATCATTACATCTTTGCCCGGTTCGTATCCGGCAGCTTTGATGGCGGCAATAATACTGTTCAGGGCATCTTCTGTACCTTCCAGATTTGGTGCAAAACCGCCTTCGTCACCTACAGCAGTACTCAGGCCACGATCTTTCAGTACTTTCTTTAAAGCGTGGAATACTTCGGCACCCATGCGCAGACCTTCACGGAAGGAAGTTGCACCTACAGGGCGTATCATGAATTCCTGGAAGGCAATAGGAGCGTCACTGTGTGAACCACCGTTGATGATATTCATCATCGGTACGGGCATTACGTATGTATTGGTACCACCGATGTAGCGGTACAGGGGGATATCGAGATAAGCGGCGGCAGCTTTAGCTACGGCGAGGGATACGCCGAGAATAGCATTTGCGCCCAGATTTGATTTTGTTTTTGTTCCATCCAATGCCAGCATGGTATGATCGATGCCCATCTGGTCGAGGGCTGACATTCCGACAAGTTTCGGAGCGATAATATCATTGATGTTTTCTACAGCTTTTAATACGCCTTTGCCTCCATAACGTCCTTTGTCGCCATCACGGAGTTCCAATGCTTCGTGTTCTCCCGTAGAAGCGCCGGAAGGAACGGAAGCACGGCCCATAAAGCCTGATTCCAACATTACATCTACTTCCACTGTGGGATTTCCTCTTGAATCGAGGATTTCACGTCCGATAATCTTTTCTATTTTCATAATTATGATATTATTTGTAATTATTTTAAATAGTGAACAAGAAACAATCGGTTTTTGTTCAGGAAAGTAGTACTGTAATTGCAATTAGATTATCATTTTCCGCCAACTGCTCCCCCCGCCAATGCAGCCAATATTCCCAGCGTGATGCTGATTAAGGTATATGCTATAAACGTTCCATAGAAACCACCTTTCAGCAAGGTCAGACCATCATTGGAAAAAGTAGAGAAAGTGGTGAATCCACCGCAGAAACCGGCAGTCAATAACAGACGCATTTCGGGCGAGAGATTAAAACGGGCGGAAAGGGTATAAAACAATCCGATGAGAAAACTGCCGAAGATATTGACTGTAAATGTTGCCCAAGGAAAGGAATAGGGGATGATCCGTTCGTGCAGTAGTTCCTGTACGTAGTAACGGAGTACACTACCTGTTCCGCCACCAAGGAAAATGCATATCAATTCTTTCATTTTATTCTGTTATTATTCCGATAATGTTTGCAAAGGTACAATTTTTCATTTATATCGGGTTTATATTCCGGCTTTTTCCCTTAATGCTTAAAAATCAGAAACTAAACCAGTTATGCAAACGTTTGCCGGTAAATCATCTATATTTTCATTTTATTCCTTCGTTCACATGTCATTTCATCCTTATATTTGCATCACGATTATAATTCTCTAAAATAATTCAAATCATGAAAAACATGAAAGCAATCAAATTGTTCTGTCTCCTGCTCTTTTTGTTTGTAAGCAACTGGGCAATGGCCGAGAGTATCACCTCGCCGAACGGACAACTGCAACTGAACTTTTCAGTGAACGCACAAGGTGAACCGATCTATGAACTTTCCTACAAAGGAAAAGCTGTTATCAAACCTTCTAAACTCGGCTTGGAACTGAAAGATGCTCCGGGGCTGATGAATGGATTTACACTGGCAAATACCCAAACTTCCACTTTTGATGAGACTTGGGAGCCGGTATGGGGTGAAGTGAAACAAATTCGCAACCATTATAATGAGATGGCTGTAACGTTGAACCAGAAAGCGCAAGATCGCAATATGATCATCCGCTTCCGTCTGTTTGATGACGGTTTGGGTTTCCGTTACGAATTCCCTTTGTCTAAGAACCTGAATTATTTCGTTATCAAGGAAGAGCATACTCAGTTTGCCATGACGGGCGATCACACAGCTTTCTGGATACCGGGTGATTATGATACACAGGAATATGATTATACAGAATCTAAGCTCTCTGAAATCCGTGGCTTGATGGATGGTGCAATCACTCCTAATTCTTCACAGACTACGTTCTCTCCGACGGGTGTACAGACTTCTCTGCAAATGAAAACAGCTGACGGTCTTTATATTAACCTGCATGAGGCTGCTTTGGTGGATTACTCCTGTATGCATCTTAATCTGGATGATAAGAATTTCGTATTCGAATCCTGGCTTACTCCTGATGCAAAAGGGGATAAGGGATATCTGCAAGCTCCCTGTAAGTCTCCGTGGCGTACGGTTATCGTAAGTGATGACGCCCGTGATATTCTGAATTCCAAACTGACGTTGAATCTGAATGAGCCTTGTGCTTATGAAGATGTTTCCTGGATTAAGCCGGTGAAATATGTAGGCGTATGGTGGGAAATGATTGCCGGAAAGAGCACTTGGGCTTATACCGATGATCTGCCTTCTGTAAAATTGGGTGAAACGGATTATGCCAAAACTAAACCTAACGGACGTCATGGCGCTACCAATGAGAACGTAAAACGTTATATAGACTTTGCTGCTGAAAATGGCCTTGATCAAGTGCTGGTAGAAGGTTGGAACGAAGGATGGGAAGACTGGTTCGGTCATTCTAAAGATTATGTATTTGATTTTGTAACTCCATATCCTGACTTTGATGTAAAGATGTTGAACGCTTACGCTAAAAGTAAGGGTGTGAAATTGATGATGCACCATGAAACTTCGGCATCCGTACGCAATTATGAACGTCATATGGATAAAGCCTACCAGTTTATGGTAGACAACGGTTACAATGCAGTGAAGAGTGGTTATGTAGGCAATATGATTCCTCGTGGAGAGCATCACTACGGTCAGTGGATGAACAACCATTATCTGTACGCCGTGACTAAAGCTGCTGAGTATAAAATTTGCGTAAATGCCCATGAAGCTGTGCGTCCTACCGGACTTTGCCGTACTTATCCTAACCTGATTGGTAACGAGTCTGCCCGTGGTACGGAATATGAGGCTTTTGGTGGCAGTAAACCGTTCCACACTACCTTGCTTCCATTTAATCGTCTGATTGGTGGCCCGATGGATTATACTCCGGGTATCTTCGATACAAAACTTGATTTCATGGGCGATCTGCCTCATGGACAGGTACAGACTACTCTCTGTAAGCAGTTGGCTCTTTACGTGACATTATACAGTCCGTTGCAGATGGCTGCCGATTTAGTTGAGAATTATGAGAAGCACATGGATGCTTTCCAATTCATCAAAGATGTAGCGGTAGATTGGGATGATAGTAAATATCTGGAAGCGGAACCGGGTGATTATATTACGGCAGCTCGTAAGGCGAAAGGAACGAATAACTGGTTTGTAGGTGGCATCACAGATGAGAATGCACGTACTGCTAACTTTACTCTGGATTTTCTGGAACCTGGCAAGCAATATGTAGCTACTCTTTATGCTGATGGTAAAGATGCTGACTACAAAGAGAATCCGACTTCTTATCAGATAAAGAAAGGTATTGTGACCAGTAAGACTAAGATGTCTGTGAAGTTGGCACGTAGTGGTGGCTTCGCCCTGAGTCTGATTGAGGCTACTCCGGCAGATAAGAAGGCTATGAAGAAATGGAGATAGACTAAGATTCCGGATAACTCTCAGATTGAGAGGTACTCTAAAATTAGGGTAAAAAGAGGTTTTTATTAGGCATTAGGTAAATAAGGGGTGTGTCAGGCTATAAATTAGACACACTCCTTTCTTTTTTCTTTGTATGACTTCGTAAGTATGTAAACTACAGTTGTGGCCACTAGAAAAGTAAGTATCCTAATCTAAAGAAGTAAGCTATGTGAGAGCAAGTAGAAGGTATGTTATCGTTTTATCTACCACCTTTCAGGAGTAGGAAGTAAGGATATTGCAAAATAGAATCGATGCTTCCACAACTTAATAAGATGATTGAGCAAGAACTTGATGGTATGGCTTGATTACCTCTGAAATGGGAGGCTTTGCATTGACTCGATGGTTGCAGATAATGCACTGAATTATATCATTTGTCACTAAATTTGAATAAGCTTTAGAAGTCTTGTGATGTAACAAAGTTTGTCCTGTTTGCAAGGCATTAAGAGCCTGCTTACAAGAAGTTAAGAGTTTGTCGACAAAGAGTTAACTTCCTGTCGACAAACTCTTAACTTCTTGTAAGTGACTAATTCTCAGAGTAGTTTTAAAGTGCCTTTGTAGTTGAGGTAATGAACGAATAGTGTTAAATAAAATTCTTTATTGTTTGGTGTGTTAAGCATAGCTTGTATAGGGCTACACCTTTTGCCGCAAAGGGTGTAGCCTTACATACAAAAGGGTGTAGCCATCCGGGGTAAATGGTGTAGCCCTTTTGGTAGTGCCCTTACAGGTACTTGTGGATGGGATTAAATGATATGATTAGAATTATTTTTATTAAACACTTTGTTCTTTCGAAAATCCCCCTTATCTTTGTGCCCATTAAACGAACGATTAATAGTATATTTTGTTCTATTAAGTCTTTTGTTTACAGTATATTAGAAGTCGAGAACTGTGCTTTTTCAGCAAAATCAGCTTTTCCAGTCTTCAAAAGTGCCTGTTTGCACTTCCTGCGATAGGGAGTCTGAATTTAGGCCGTTGAACGTAGCAAATTCACCATCACGGATTTACGTTTTAACCGGAAGGAATTTTCATTCCCCGGTGTCCCCAAGAAATATCCAGACGAGAACAGTTAATCATTCATGAGCTCTCAATCTTCCATTCTGAATTCTGAATATCATTGGTATGCTTTGCGTATCACCTATAGCCGGGAACTCGTTCTGAAAGAGTTTTTGGACAAGAATAATATCGAAAACTTCATTCCTATGCGTTATGAATATGTAACGCGGAAGGAGCAACGTATTCGTAAACTCGTTCCTGCCATACATAACCTGGTTTTCATTTATTCCACTCGTAAGAAGATTGACGAAATTAAGGAGGAAAATGCTGTTCTACTACCTCTTCGTTATATAATGGATCGTGAGACGAAGCAGCCGATTATCGTTCCTGAAATCCAAATGCGCCACTTTATAGCCATCGCCGGCTCTTACGACCAACAAGTAATTTACTTGCCACCTACGGAATATTCCATGCAGAAAGGAGATCGTGTCCGCATCACTGGTGGGGTTTTCGAAGGTGTCGAAGGTATATTTGTTCGTGTAAAAGGTGATCGTCGGGTAGTTGTTTCTATTCAGGGGGTTATGGCAGTAGCTACCACTTTTATTCATCCCTCTCTTATTGTTCCGGTAACAGAAGAATAATTCATAATTCTGCACATTGTACTTTGTTACTTATACGCTTTGTAATTCGTAGTTCATAATTTGTAATTTTAATTGTATGAAGTCTCAAATCGATGCTTTGCGTCAACTCACGCATGAGCTTCTTTATCTTGGTATGGATGGTGAACCCATTTATGCGGATCGTTTTCGTCAACTAAATTCAGATGTTTATAATCAGGCGGAAGCCTTGTATCAGAAAAAAGCTCGGAATGATGAAGAAGAAGCGACTCTTTGTGTTACTCTCTTGAAAGCTTATAGTGCTACGATTTATGATCGTGGCGATAAAGGAGAAAAAGTTCAAATACTGCTTGATCGTAGTTGGGAGGTTCAGAATAAAATATCTGATTCTTTGTTGAAATGCCAATTGTTGGTGGTTTGCTATGGAGAGACGTCCGATGAGGAGTTGGAAAAAGAAGCACGTGCGATTATGAATGGCTGGGGTGATTCTCTAACTGTTGAACAACAAGAACTTCTAAATGAATTTATTCCTTAAATTTGTCCATAGTTTTATATGAAAATTCTTGTTACGGGGGCTGCTGGTTTCATTGGCTCGTATGTTTGTAAACGTCTGCTTTCTCGTGGAGATGAGGTGGTAGGGCTTGATAATATCAACAGCTATTATGACGTCAATCTGAAGTATGGACGTTTGGATGCTTTAGGCATTGATAAAAATACAGTTGATTGGTATAAATTTGTCCAAAGTAATACATCTGAGCAGTTTCGGTTTGTTCGTATAAATCTGGAGGATAAACAGGCGATGCGGATGCTTTTTGCCAATGAGTCTTTTGAAAAAGTTGTAAATTTAGCGGCTCAGGCTGGAGTACGTTATTCAATAGAGAATCCATATGCATACGTGGAAAGCAATATAGATGGTTTCTTGAATGTATTGGAAGGTTGCCGTCATTACAAAGTGAAGCATTTGGTTTACGCTAGCTCCAGTAGTGTTTATGGATTGAACGGAAAAGTTCCTTTTTCAGAAAAAGATAGTATCGCGCATCCTGTAAGCCTTTATGCAGCGACAAAGAAATCAAATGAATTGATGGCTCATACTTATAGCCATTTATATGGCATTCCTTCTACTGGTTTGCGCTTCTTTACAGTTTATGGCCCTTGGGGGCGTCCGGATATGTCACCTTTCCTTTTTGCAGATGCCATGTTACACAGGAGGCCAATAAAGGTTTTCAATAATGGTGATATGTTGCGTGATTTTACTTATATTGATGATATTGTTGAAGGAATCCTTCGGGTGATAGACCATATTCCTACTTCTAATCAGGATTGGAGCGCTCAAAACCCTGATCCGAGTTCTTCCACTGCTCCATATAAAATATATAATATAGGTAATTCTCATCCAGTGAAACTTATGGACTTTATTCAGGCAATTGAAGAAGCTATTGGACATCCTGCAGAGAAAATATATCTTCCGATGCAACCGGGAGATGTTTATCAGACAAATGCAGATACTTCGGCTTTGCAGAATGAGTTGGGATTTAAGCCTGACAAACCTATTAAAGAGGGAGTTCAGGAAACGATAGACTGGTATCGTTCTTTTTATCAATTGTAATCAAAAGTAAACTAAGATAATATGAAAATAGCAATAGTTGGTACCGGCTATGTCGGTTTGGTGACAGGTACCTGTTTTTCGGAAATGGGGATTGACGTGACTTGTGTGGATGTGCAGGAAAGTAAGATAGAAAATCTGAAGAAAGGTATTATTCCCATTTATGAGCCGGGCTTGGAAGATATGGTTCATCGTAACTATACTGCGGGTCGTCTGAAATTTACAACGGACTTGAAGGAGTGTCTGGATGATGTAGAGGTTGTGTTTAGTGCAGTTGGTACTCCTCCTGATGAGGATGGCAGTGCTGATTTGAAATATGTACTGGAAGTTGCGCGTACTATTGGACGCAATATGAATAAGTATGTACTGGTTGTAACTAAGAGTACGGTTCCTGTGGGTACTGCACAAAAGGTAAAGTCTGCCATTCAGGAAGAACTCGACAAGCGTAATGTAAAGATAGAGTTTGATGTGGCTTCCAATCCCGAGTTTCTGAAAGAAGGTGATGCGGTAGATGATTTTATGAAGCCCGACCGTGTGGTAGTAGGTGTGGAGTCAGAAAAGGCTAAGGCTATAATGGAACGTCTTTATAAACCTTTTATGATGAATAACTATCGGTTGATATTTACTGATATTCCAAGTGCCGAGATGATAAAATATGCTGCTAATTCTATGTTGGCCACACGAATTAGCTTTATGAATGATATCGCTAACCTCTGTGAATTGGTTGGTGCTGATGTAAATATGGTTCGCAAAGGTATTGGTGCGGATAGTCGTATTGGCAGTAAATTTTTGTATCCTGGTTGTGGATACGGTGGTTCTTGTTTTCCGAAAGATGTAAAGGCGTTGATAAAGACTGCGGAAAAGAATGGTTATCCGATGCGTGTGTTGAAGGCCGTAGAAGAGGTGAATGAGAAGCAAAAGAGCATTCTTTTTGAGAAGTTATTGAAGCATTATAATGGAGACTTGAAAGGTAAGCAAATCGCTTTATGGGGTTTGGCTTTCAAGCCTGAAACGGATGATATGAGGGAGGCTCCGGCATTGGTTTTGGTTGATAAGCTAATGGAGACTGGTGCAAATGTGAAGGTTTATGATCCGATTGCGATGGATGAATGTAAACGTAGAATAGGAGATAAGGTTGTCTATGCTACGGATATGTATGATGCGGTGCTGGATGCGGACGCGTTGCTGCTGGTGACGGAGTGGAAGGAGTTTAGGATGCCGAGTTGGGGAGTACTGAAGAAGACGATGAGGCAGGCAGTGGTAATTGATGGAAGGAATATATATGAGAAGTCCGAATTACAAGAGCTAGAGATTGTTTATGCTTGTATTGGTAGATAAACAATAATGATGTGTGTAGTATCTGTAAGTCTTCCATTTTGGGTTTCTGAATGATACGTATATTTTGCTGCGAAAAGAATTTGAATTGTAATATATATTAATATGAAGATTATAAACACATCAATTACAGGTGTTATTATCATTGAACCTCGCCTTTTTAGCGATGAACGTGGCTATTTTTTTGAATCTTTCAATCAAAAGGAATTTGAAAAAAAAGTTTGTAAAACGGTTTTTGTACAAGATAATGAGTCTAAATCATCTTATGGGGTTATTCGAGGGTTACATTATCAGAAGCCACCTTTTGCTCAAAGTAAACTTGTACGTGTTATAAAAGGTGCGGTTTTAGATGTCGCTGTAGATATAAGAAAAGGCTCTTCGACTTTTGGACATCATGTTGCAGTAGAGTTAACTGAGGATAATCATCGACAATTTTTTATTCCAAGAGGTTTTGCGCATGGATTTTCTGTTTTGAGTGAAGATGTTGTGTTTCAATATAAATGTGATAATTTTTATGCTCCGCAATATGAGGGAGCTATTGCTTGGAATGATCCTGATTTGAGGATTGACTGGAGAATACCAGTTGAAAAGGTAGTACTGAGTGAAAAAGACAAAGTACATCCAATGTTAAGTGAGATAATTTATATGTTTGATTATAAAAAAGTTTTATAGCAATATGCTTAACATATTTATGAGGCTTTAGAGATAAGGCAGTCTTATTGGGGCTTTTATGGGTAAATACAGTCGTCTAGGAAAAAATGCTTTTTTAATGTTTTTGGGAAATATGGGAAGTAAAATATTAACTTTCTTGATGCTTCCCTTCTATACTTCGCAACTTTCTGTAGGCGATTATGGTACTATGGATTTGGTTCAGGTATATGTTACTTTATTGACAAGTCTTACTACTTGTTGTTTGACGGAAGCTATATTTGTTTTTCCTAAAAGTCAGTTACTAATAAAGCAAAAGCGTTATTTTACTTCTGGTCTCCTATTTTCATTAGGAACACTTTCATTAACAGGATTATTATTTATATTATTAATATCAATATTGCGTTGGTTGTCTTATGATGGAATATTTGTAGAATACAATCTTTATATTTTTTTGATCATTTGTGTAACTTTCTTTCAATCTTATGTTCAGCAGTTTGTAAGGAGTATTGATAAAGTTAAAGTCTATGTTGTCTCTGGGGTTGTACTAACATTAACTACTGTATTAAGTTCTTTGATTTTTCTACCGTTATGGGGGATTGATGGATATATTTATTCAATGATTCTTTCTTATTTTGTAGCAGCGATTTATACAGTAATAGCTGGTAAGGAATGTTCTTACTTTTCGTTGAGCTTGTTGTCGAAAAAACAACTTAAAGAAATGCTGAAGTATTCTATTCCAATGATACCAAATAGTATCATGTGGTGGGTATTAAGTACTTTAAATCGTCCTCTTTTGGAATATTACTCGGGTATAGATTCTGTTGGTATTCTTGCAGTTGCAAATAAATTTCCGATGATTATAGCTATGGTTTATAGTGTGTTTACTTATTCTTGGCAGATTTCTGTTTTAGAGGAGTTTAAGGATATCAGCTATAAATTTTTTTACAATAAAATATTCCGTTTATTATTTTTGGTACTTATTTGTTTCTTGTTAGGAATCACTATACTTGGTCGCCCACTTGTGAAATTGATGACAACTTCTGGTTATAATGAAGCTTGGAAATATGTTTCTGTATTATCTTTAGCAGTTGTTTTTTCTAATCTTTCAGGTTTTGTTGGTACAAATTTTTTGGCTACTAAAGAAAGTAAGTACTATTTTTCAACGAGCGTGTGGGGAGGAACAGTGTGTCTTATATCGAATTTCCTTTTAATTCCATTATTGGGTATTTGGGGAGCTGTAATTTCAATTCTTATATCAAATATATTAATGTTTTCTTTGAGAGTAAAGATAACTTGGAAATATGCTCCAATTTTTGATTGGTGTTCATATATGATCATTTTTCTGATAGTTGTCATATATATACTTGTAAATATATTTGTGAGTGATATTTTTATTGATATTTTCTGTGTATGCATTCTGTTGTGTGTGATTTTACGCTTCAATAGGAAGTTATTGCATGAAGTATTCTTGTTAGGAAAAAATATGTTGAAAAACAAAATAAAATAGTTTATTCTAATAAATAAAATTAGTATGGGAGTTTGGTATAAGTGTAAATGGCTTTGTTGTAGATTGAGGTGTCTTTATGATGATTGGAGGTATATTAATTTATTTTATGATGGTGTAGGGAAAAATTTGGATGTTGTTTTAGCATTGTTAAGAAAGAATTGTCATATATTAGATAAAGGGTTACATATTATTCCTTTTGAAAAAGGACATGGAAAACGGATTTATAATGAAGCTCTGTTTCTGCAAAATCGTTTGGTAAATACAAATAAAGAAAGTGATTTGTCCTTTGCTTGGTGTAAGAAAATTATTTTATCTTATGAACAGGCACAAAATATAGGGAGAGTAAATACAAATAATTCGTTCTATAATTACAATGATATAGAAAAACAATGGATTTATGATTTCTTTCATTCACGGATTTCTTGTCGCAATTTCAATAATAAGCTAGTTGATGATTCTATTTGGAATGAAATTATTGAATTGGCAGCAGATGCACCTACTGGGTGTTGTAGGCAGACTTCAAGAGTGTATGTTGTTTGTGATGAAAAAACAATTGATAGTTTGGTACCTAATATTGGAGGAGCAACGGGATTTAGCAAAATTCCCTACTTATTATGTGTAACGGCTGATGTCCGTCCTTATACTTGCATAGATCGTATGCTTCCATATATTGATGCAGCTTTATTTGTTGAAAACTTGGTATTGGCCTGTCGGGCAAACAATATATTTACTACAATATTAAATTTCCAACATGCTTCAAAAAAGGAAAGAAATAATGTTATGCGTTGTTTAAGTATTCCCTTATATGAACGGGTAGTTCTTTTTATAGCAGCAGGTTATGTTAACTCTGTTCCTGTTAAGCCAATACGTATGTCTGTTGAACAATTTAGAAAAATGTAATATTTGTGTAATGAGAAAAATAGGCTTATTAACTTATCATTCGGTGTATAATTTTGGAGCTAATTTACAAGCATTATCGACATTATGGTACTTTAAAAACCATGGTTATGATATTAAAATAATAAATTGGCGTCCTAAAGATCTCTCTAAAAATTATAAAAAGACAACTTCTAAAAAGCAGGTCACAATGCATGAATCTTTTTTTGAACGTTTCTTTGATTTAACGGATGTATGTTATACAGATGAAGATATAGTACAAGTAATTGAAAGCGAATCAATAGATGTCATAGTGATAGGAAGTGATGCTGTATGTAGACATTTCCCTTTTTTAGTTCGTTGGCGTCCTTCTCGTTCATGCTTATTTCTTAAAAATAGATTATATACTCCTGATATTTATCCAAATCCATTTTGGGGAAGTTTTTATAGTAAGTTAAGGAAAAAAGTTCCAATGATATTGATGTCTGTGTCTTCACAAGGTACGTTATATAAATATACTATATTTAGTGAACGTAAAAAGTTAGCAAAAGCATTGGATAATTTCTCATTTATCTCAGTGAGAGATCATTGGACGCAAAAGGTATTTGGTTATTTTAGTTATGAAAAGAAAATACCAAAAATTACGCCAGATCCGGTATTTGGGTTTAATATGAATGTTCCCGCGAGTTTACTCTCTAAAGATGTTATTCGGCGTTTCTGTTTACCTGAAAGATATATTATTTTATCTTTTAAACAGGGGTATCTACCTTCTCGAAATTGGGTTGAAAGATTTGCACATTGTTGTAGTAATCAAGGTATATCAGTAGTTTCGTTGCCATATCCGCAGGAAGAAAATTGTTTAGATGTAGATATAAATATCTCTTTACCTATAAATCCGATAGAATGGTATAATATTATAAAGTATTCGATAGGTTATGTTGGTAACAATATGCATCCTATAGTGGTATCAATGCATAATGTTGTTCCTTTTTTTAGTTTTGATTATTATGGATACCTTGGTTTTTTTTCTCGAAAAGTGAATTTGGAATTTAGTAAGATATATGATTTACTGATTAACGCTGGACTTTTGGAATGTTATGTAAATATGCAATCAGCTTCTTTTCACTTCCCAGAACCGGAATTCGTCTTTGATAAAGTATATAATTTTGATTTAGAAAGAGGGAGGTATTTGGCCAAAGAGAAAGAAAAATGCTATATAGAGTTAATGAAGAGTGTTGAAGAAGTAATAAATAAATAGAATGAAAAAGATAATGCTTGTTTTCGGAACTCGTCCGGAAGCTATAAAAATGGCTCCACTTGTAAAAGAATTTCAGAAATATCCTCAGGATTTTCAAGCAATAGTTTGTGTTACAGGGCAACATAGAGAAATGCTTGATCAGGTATTGAAAATATTTAATATTATTCCTGACTATGATCTTAACATCATGAAACAAGGGCAGGATCTTTATGAAGTTACAAGTCGTGTGTTGATGGGAATGCGCGATGTGTTAAGGCAAGTATTACCCGATGTTGTATTAGTACATGGCGATACTACTACTTCAACAGCTACAGCATTGGCTGCTTTTTATCTGCAAATACCGGTTGGGCATGTGGAAGCAGGTCTTCGTACCCATGATATTTATAGTCCTTGGCCGGAAGAAATGAATCGTCAATTAACAGGACGTATTGCTACGTTACATTTTTCACCAACGCTGCTTAGTCGCCAAAACTTGTTGGATGAGGGAGTAAAAGAAGAAGCGGTTACGGTTACGGGAAATACTGTGATTGATGCATTATATATGGTAGTAAATAAAATAAAAGGTGATAAAATATTGACCGTTGAGTTGGAGGGAATATTAAGTGCTGCAGGGTATGATGTAAATCGTCTAAAAAATCGAAGTAAGTTGGTGTTGATTACTGGTCATCGTCGTGAGAATTTTGGGCGTGGATTTATTTCGATGTGTACAGCCATCAAGGATCTAGCAAAAAAATATCCAGAAGTTGACTTTGTGTATCCAATGCATTTGAATCCTAATGTTCGTATGGCTATCCATGAAGTTTTTGGAGAAAACTTGGCTAATTTAAATAATATGTTTTTCATTGAACCGCTTGAATATTTGTCATTTGTGTATTTAATGGAGAAATCTACATTGGTGTTGACTGATAGTGGTGGTATTCAGGAGGAAGCACCAGGGCTTGGTAAGCCAGTGCTTGTTATGCGTGATACGACAGAAAGACCAGAAGCTTTAGAAGCAGGTACTGTGAAATTGGTGGGAACTGACTATAATAAAATTATTGATGAAGTATCTGCTTTACTTGAGAATGATGAATATTATGAGAAAATGAGTAAAGCAGTGAATCCTTATGGTGATGGTTATTCATGTAGTAGAATTTTAAAGGCGTTAATGTAATGGAACAAAGAAAAAAAATACTTTATTTGATGCATATTCCTTGGGGGTGGATTAAACAAAGACCACATTTTTTTGCGGAATTGTTATCGATAGATTTTGATGTAGATGTATTTTATAAAAAGCCAACAATCGTATCTAAAAAAGATTTGTTGACTTTGGTTGATAATAAGTATCATAATCTATCAGTAAGAGGTTTTAGATATCTTCCTTTTGAACAAATACCAGTTTTAAGGCATCTTCATTGTGAGTGGATAAACACTTTTCTTCTAATATTTCAATTACCTTCATTCAAAAAGTACGATTTTATTTGGGTGACTAGTCCCTTATTATATTCAGTTATTCGTTTTTTCTGTAAAAAAGATTTAAAAATTATCTATGATTGCATGGATGATGTATTAGAATTCCCAGCTCCAAAGACAAATAGAGTTTTATATAATAAATTATTAAAGAATGAAATAAAGTTATTAGAAATATCACAGTTTGTAATTTCTTCTGCGGAATATTTGAAACATAAAATACTGAAAAGAGCAACTGTGGATCGGGAGATTGTTGTTGTAAACAATGCAATTGCACTTCCGGATGAGCATCTAATTGATGATTCTAAGATGGTTCTGATAAAAAAGGAATTAGAGAAATTTTCCTTTGTTTTGATGTATATTGGTGCCATTTCTGAATGGTTTGATTTTGAAACAGTTTTGTACTCATTGGAAAATAATTCCAAAGCACATGTCGTTTTATTTGGACCGGCAGATGTTGCGATTCCAACACATGAGAGGGTTCATTATATGGGTACTATTGAGAGAAAGTATATTTTTACAATAATGTCTTTTGCAAACGTTCTTATAATGCCTTTTAAGGTAAATGAACTCATTAGATCTGTTAATCCAGTTAAAATATATGAGTATATATATGCAGCAAAATTTATAATTGTTTCTAAATATGAGGAAACTGAGAAATTTTCGAAGTTTGTATCTTTTTATACTACAAAGGAGGATTTCTCTACTTTAATTTCTGGATTGGCTGTAGGAGAAAAAGAATGTTTAATAGATAAAGATGAGATGAAAGCTTTTGCACTTGCCAATACATGGAATTTTAGATATAAATTGTTACGAACGTTATTACAATGAAATTTAAGGAGGATAAGTTCTTGTTATTAATACAGAAACCCTCGTTTTTATTAAATTTCTGTTTGCTATTGTTATATTCGTTGGTTTCAGGAATATATAAAATAGCAGATAATCAGATTTTGATGTTATTAAATGTTCCTATTATCTTATTTCTTCTGAAAAGTAATTGCAATATCCAGAGTAGTACATGTTTATTTTATAAATATGATTTATTCTTTTTGCTGTATGTATTGTATTTGCTATTTTTAGAAATTGTTGTTTTGTTTAATGTAAGGACAAACTTTTATGGACTGTTGATAGGCTTATTCCTTGATGTTTTTCCTATTATCGGATTTATATATTCAAGAAAAATAAAATTTGATTTTTTCGTTAATATTTTATTGCTTATTGCTCTCTTGCATCTTTTTATTGGGATTTTACTATATCCTCCATTTGGCATATATTTAGTATTAGGATCTACTGCTGAGATTTTTGTTGACCAAATGCTTTTTGGAAGAATGAGTAGTGTTTCAGGCTCTTTGGCTTTTGGAAATTTGATGATGTATGGATGTATAATATCTTTTTTTTATAACAGGAAATTATTGCCTTTTTTGTTGTTTGGACTCATTTTTTCATCGCAAAGGAGTTCGTGGGGAGGTTTCTTATTATGTATATTGTTATATGCTTATCAAAATTTTAGAACGGGGAAGTATAAGAGTGTATTACTTTTATCAATATCGTTGCTGTTTGTTGGATTGTGTGTGTGTGCTGTCTTTTTGATTTTCGATATAGATTTATCCTTTATTGAATATCGTTTTTCCCGTTTAACAGAGGCGGGTGATGAACGTTCTATACAATGGGTACATGGACTTGAGAATTTTGTTAATAATCCAATTGGAACTGGAATTGGACAAGTGGGACACGTAGCAGCAAGATATACAAAAGACGATGCGTATTATTGGGTTGCGGATGGAGATTATTTTAGAATTATGTCAGAACATGGTATTGGTGGAATTCTTTTTTATCTAATGTTCTTATTTTTCTTCCTCTTAATATTTTGTTCTAAGTTGAAATCTAAAAAGGAGTGTACTATTGTTTCTTTAATCGGTGCTTCTTTTGTTCAAATGGTAGGGTCTAATATACATGAGTTTTACTTTAATAACTTTATACTTTGGGTATTTGTAGGCTATTTTTGGATGCTTGTGAATAGTAAATTTAAGTTGGGTTAATTACCTTGAATGTAATATTGTTTTTTATTTTAATACTGTTTTTGCTGTATGATTTCTGTTTGTATTGCTACTTATAATGGAGGAAAATTTTTAGGTGAACAACTTCAATCTATATTATGTCAATTGGGGAAAGATGATGAAGTGATTATTTCAGATGATGGTTCTACTGATAATACATACCTTTTAGTTATGTCCATGCATGATAATCGTATTAAATTCTATAAGCATAAGTCTGATTCATTTTTACTCCCTCATGAGAAGGCTACATTAAATTTTGAGAATGCTCTTAAATATGCAAAAGGAGATTATATATTTCTTTCTGATCAAGATGATGTATGGGTTGAGAATAAGGTTGAAATAATGTGTCAATATTTGCAATACTATTCTTATGTTGTTAGTGACTGTTATATAACAGATTCTAAATTGAATATTATAGCTAATACCCGTTTCAATAAAAAAGAAAGGATTGCTAAGAATAAATATTTGGCAGTTATATGGAGAACTCCTTATCAAGGTAGTTGTACCGCATTTAGGCGTGAGGTTCTAATGAAGGCTTTGCCTTTCCCACCAATGATTCAATCTCATGACAGATGGATTGGTAATGTTGCTGCATTTTATTTTTCAGTAAAGTTAATTCCTGAAAAATTAATCTATTATAGACGACATGAAAGTAATACATCTACTTCATCTGAAGGAAAAAGTAATGTTTGTTTTATGAAACGAATTCAATATCGTTTATTGTATATTAAGGGATTGTTACAAATAATGAATAGATAATAATTATGCCTACATATTCTACTTGGGAACGGCAGCTTGCTCATTTTTTTAATAGTATGCCTTTGTTGAAGACTTTTCTGAAAAGAAGTTATGTTTTCTTGAATTATTATATTTATAGTGTTAATAAGTATAGACAATTTACAGTTTATAATCTATGCAGCATAAATGATTTGTTGCCTTTTAAATGGCAAAAAAACGAATTGTTTTTTGGTTATTATGATAAATATCCGATGAATAATAGTGACTTTATGTTGTTGAATATGACATCATATTCAACAAAAAAAGCTCCATCCACTAGGTATCCTATATCTGTTTTATTGATTAATATGAAGCAAAGAGAAGTTTTATTAGAGATAAAAACAAGGGCTTATAATTGGCAACAGGGATGTCGAGTACATTGGTTAAACGATGATTTATTCATTTTGAATGATTTTGATTCTGATTTGCAAAAGTATATAGCAAGGGTATTTTCAGTTTCAAATTTGAAAGAAGTGAAAAGTTTTGATTATCCCGTTCAGGATTCTTTTGGTATAGATTATTTTTTATCTATTAATTACCAGCGTATTAATACATTACGTCCAGATTATGGGTACCGGAATCTTTCTAAGATGTCTATTATAGAATTGAAACGACTGGATAATGATGGAATATGGAAAATAGATTATAGGACAGGAAAGTCTAATTTATTATATTCTTTAGAGCAAATTGCAAATTTTGAAACAACAAATGTAAATTTAAAAGCCTTTCATAAGGTAAACCATTTAATGATAAATAAAACTGGGGATAAGTTCATTTTTATTCATCGGTATTTGAAGAAAAATGTGCGTTTTGACAGATTATTACTGGCAGATGTACAAGGAAATTTGTTGAAAGTACTTGCTGATAACGAAATGGTTAGTCATTGCTGTTGGTTGAATGAAAATACTATATTTGCTTATTTGCGCGGTATCGATAATATAGACTCTTATTATTCAATAGATATTCATACAGGAAAAATGACATTGTTTGATAACTCTTTATTTAGAAAGTATGGTGATGGGCATCCTTCAAGTAACGGACGTTTTATATTATCTGATTCATATCCAGATAAAGCACTACATCAGCATTTACTTTTATATGATATAAAGAATGGAGACGCCAAAGAATTAGGAAGTTTTTTTCACGGTTTGAGTTATAATGAAGAAACTAGATGCGATCTTCATCCAAGATTGTCGCCTGATGCTAAAAGAGTTTTCTTTGATTCTGTTTGTAATGGAAAACGTCAATTATATTATATAGATTTATAAATTGGTATATGTCGGAGTCTATTAGGGTTGGGATTTTACTTCCTGTTTATAAAGGAGATATTCTTATATTTATAAAGTGTGCTATAAATAGTTTGTTAAATCAAACTCATACAAATATTTCTATTTTTATAGGAATTGATGGCCCTGTAGGGGAGAATGTACTCGCATTTATAAATGAGTTTTCTGTAAAATCAGATATTCGGATTGTTCGTTTCGAAGAAAATCGTGGATTAGCAGCCGTATTAAATGATTTATTAGACATCTGTTTTGCGGAAAAAATAGATTATATCGCTCGTATGGATGCTGACGATATTTCTGTAAATAATCGTATTCAGAAGCAATTGGATTTTCTAATATCTCATCCCGAAGTTGATGTGATCGGAGGCCGTATTGAGGAAATAAACGAACAATCTGAAAGAAATGGCAAGAGTGTTACATACCCCTTAACCCATCAAGAATGTTTTAAATTCTTTAGATATCGTGATCCCTTAGCACATCCCGCCGTGATGTTTAGAAAATCCTTTTTTGATAAAGCCAAAGGCTATCGGAATGAATACCGTAAAAACCAAGATACCATGCTATGGTTTGATGGATTTATGAATGGATGTATTTTTGCAAATCTGGATGAAACGGTATTACTCTTTCGTGTCACTGACGATTTCTATAAGAACAGAAGAAATGGTTTTAAGCGGGCGAAGAAAATGCTGAAAGATCGGTTTATGATTAATAAGACTCTTCACTATGATTGGTCTGCTTATCTCTTTTCATTTTTGATGTTTATAATGACTCTTACTCCTCCATTTTTGAAGAAGTTCTTGTATCGGATTAGATGAAATTTAGAAATCTCTGTTTACTTCTGTTTTTTTGTAGTTATTCGGTATATCTATTTCCTCAGTATTCTTATGGAGTTACAGGGTTGTTGCATTCTCCTTCGGCGGAAATGCAGCAAGATAAAACCGTTATGATTGGTGGGGGATTTTTTAATGAGAACTTAACTCCTCCTCGATTTAATTATAATACATATAATTACTACTTGAATGTAACCATTTTCCCTTGTTTGGAAATAGCATATACTTGTACCCTTTTTAAGGTAACTCCTCAATGGGGAGTGCAATCGCAAATGGGAAAGTTCACTAATCAGGACCGGTATTTCTCTCTTCGGTTAAGGGTTTTGAAAGAAGAACAATTCTTTAAATATATGCCAGCAGTAGTTTTGGGCACATCTGATCCGTTTACAGAAAGTAGGGGGGAGAGATAATGCCTTCGGGCGATGGTGGTAATGGATATTTTTCTCGCTTTTATGTTACAATGACAAAACATATTCCAGTAAATAAAGAAGAATTAGGACTACATGTATCTTATCTTTATAACCGCCGTAATGATTACCATCTGAATGGCATTGCCGGAGGAATAACTTATTCCCCTTCCATGTTATCTGATTTGAAATTAATAGCTGAATATGATTCACATGATATTTTGATAGGAATGAATTATCTTCTCTTTCATCATTTTTTGGTGCAAGCAATGATGCAGAAAGGGAAATATTTCTCCTGCGGACTTACGTATTTGATTCATTTAAAATAATTCGATATAATAGATCATGAAAATTCCATTTTCACCTCCTTATATTGACGAGGCGGTCATTAATGAGGTGGTTGATTCCTTACGTTCGGGCTGGATAACTTCCGGTCCTAAAGTAAAAGCATTGGAAGAAGAAATAAAAGTATTCTCTAATGCTCAAGAAGTGCTTTGTGTAAACTCATGGACTTCGGGAGCTATTATGATGCTTCGTTGGTTGGGAGTAACTGCTGAAGATGAAGTAATTGTTCCGGCGTATACATATAGTGCTACGGCATTAGCAGTCCTTCATGCGGGTGCAAAGCCTGTTATGGTAGATTCCGGAGAGGATTTCAATATCTCTGTGGATGCTATTCGAAAAGCAATTACGCCAAGGACCAAGGCTATTATTCCGGTAGATATTGCGGGCTTCCCTTGTGATTACGACCGCATCATGAGACTCGTTAATGAACCGGAAATACGCAATCTGTTTCAGGCAACGTCATTGGTACAGGAAAAATTGGGACGTATTCTTGTTATGAATGATGCGGCCCATTCTTTGGGAGCTTATTACAGCAAGAATCAGCGTACAGGATGCGAAACGGATATTGCTATCTTCTCTCTTCATGCCGTAAAAAATGTGACAACGGCCGAGGGAGGAGCCATCTGCCTGAATTTGCCTGAACCGTTTGATAATGCGGAACTCTACAAAGAATTGCGTATGATGAGTTTGAATTGTCAAACCAAAGATGCTTTTTCCAAATCTAAAGCCGGCGGTTGGCGTTATGATATAGTAGGTCTGGGAATGAAAATAAATATGGCTGACGTAAATGCAGCTATCGGTCTGGCTCAGATACGGGAATATCCTGAACTACTGAAAGAACGTAAAAGAGTATTCAATACCTATTCTAAAGCGTTTGCTGATTGTGATTGGGCTATTTTGCCACCTTCTGAAGATGGAGAAAAAGAAAGCTCATATCATATCTATGCGCTGCGTATCAAAGGATTTTCGGAAGAGCAACGTGACCGGATGATTGATGAGATAGCCAAAAGCGAGGTTGCTGTTAATGTTCATTTTATCCCGATGCCGATGCTTTCTTTCTTTAATTCATTAGGATATGATATAAAGAACTATCCCCAAGCTTATGAGAATTTTAAAGGTGAAATCTCCTTGCCCATTTATCCACAGTTGGATGAAGAAAAGCTGGACTTTATAATCAAAGCTGTAAAAGATGCATACCTTAAAGTGACTGTTGATAGGTGATGATTCGTTTTTTTGATATTTTATTTTCCTTTCTGGGCATTTTATTCTTATCTCCTGTTTTCCTTTTCCTGTATATTGCTATCCGTCTGGAAAGTAAAGGTGGTGGTTTCTATAAACAGCTACGTGTGGGCTGTGGAGGGACGGATTTTTATGTCTATAAGTTCCGCTCAATGCGTATAGGAGCTGATAAGCAAGGTTTGATAACTGTAGGTGGGCGAGATCCCCGGATTACCCGTATCGGGTATTTTATCCGCAAATATAAATTAGATGAACTACCTCAGTTATTCAATGTACTGAAAGGTGATATGAGTCTGGTAGGCCCGCGTCCGGAGGTTCGTAAATATGTGGAACTCTATACTGAGGAACAGCGGAGAGTGTTGTCTGTTCGCCCGGGAATTACGGATTATGCATCTATAGAATATGTAGATGAAAATACGATTTTAGGACAGGCTGAGGATGCGGATAAAGCGTATGTAGAGCTGATACTTCCGGATAAGATACGCTACAATATGAAATATATTGAGCATCAGTCTGTAACGGAATATTTCAATATTATATTTCTGACAATATGGAGCATTGTCCGCTGATGAGACGTACCATTGAGATAATGAAATGGCTATTTGTTCCACATTATGTTTGGAAGAAGTAGTATTGAATTGAATGGTGTAATAAAAAAGGTCGAAATCTTTATCGGTTTCGACCTTTTTTATTACATATCCTCCAACGTCAAGCATTTTCCCTCAATCTCATATTTGAAAAGTACTTTTTTATGAATCGCTTCTATCTTGCTTTGGAACAACTCAGGTTTGAAATTCTTTCGCAATCGTTTAACTTCTGCAATAAGTGCTTTTTTCTCAAATAAATAAATCCCCACTATATCTATCTCATTAGCATTACCTTTAGTTTCCCACCAAGAGCCGATATTCAGAAATTCCCCGCTCTCTATCATTTTCTGGTGAAAATAGTCCTCTAACATGAAACCTGAATAAGTAGGATAGTCTCTTTTAATAATACTACTTAATCCACTGAAATTCCGTATCTCCAGCAATGATTGATATTTATCGAAATACCGGAACCAGAAACGTAAAAATGGATCGGATATTTCATACCTTACGGTTTGCGTCCCTTCTTTCGAGAATATAGGGCGCTTTTTGGAAACTATGCTATAATCTTCTTCCAGGCGTTTCAGATATCCGCCTAGGCTGATCCCTAACTTCGCTTCCATTTCAGTAATCGTATTTCTTCCCTCGGCAATAGCTCCTATAATAGAGAAATAATTGCCGTATTTCTTTCCGAATTCTTGTATTAATAAAGTGTTTCCTTCATCTATAAAGGGAGAGTCGGGCTGTACCATGAAGTCAACCATGCTTTCCATTTCAGTTGTTCCGGCATCCATTAATAATTCTATATATTTAGGGACGCCTCCGGTAAATGTGTAGAGTGCCAGTAAGTCATCAGGCGTGTAGTCAGGTTTGTAATCATGTAGTATTTGTTTGATAACATCAGTGGTAAAGGGATACAATTTCAAAACTCTGTCACTCCTTCCATATAATGGTTCTTTGGCATTCTTGAATATCTGCTCCATTAATGTGTATACAGAGCCACTGACGATGAGGTTGACATTTGTTCGGGTACGGAAACGGTCCCAAATGTCCTGCATGCCACTGTAAATGGAGGGATTGATATTATAGAATTCCTGAAACTCATCGATAACTAAATTGAATTTATTCCGGATACCCTGCTCCATAACAAACTCAAAGAGTTCAGTGAAGTTGTATATCTTTCCGGGAATAGTTATATTTAAAACCTGGGCAACGGTTTCTGCAAACTTAGAGCACAAATCTGCCTCATTACTTCGTTTGACGAACCAATAAAGAGTAAGAGTGTTTTCGCAACTCTTAAATATCAGGCTTGTTTTGCCTATACGTCGACGCCCTGTCAAAACTGTTAGCTTTGAATGTTCTGAAAAAGCTAACTCACGCACTTTTTGCAGTTCGTCCAATTCTTTCTCGCGGTTGTAGAATTTCATAATGAGTTTCCTATTGTAACGATGGTTAATTTCACGGCGGTTAAATTAACCGTGGTTACAAAAATAGGAGATTTTATGGAAACATACAAGATTACACCTCTGTTTCTGATATTCTTTTATTCTTTAAGCAGCCGACGGCTGCGATAACCTCAAACTGCTCACTACCGCAGCAATCAGTGCAAACATACTCCCCGTTATCAAACACACCTCCGTGTTCTCACTTCCTGCTACCCAACTGAATAATAATGCCACAAGCGTCGTTCCGAATGTCTGCCCCATGAGCCGTGCCATTCCCATCATTCCACTGGCTCCACCGGAACGCTGTTTGGGTGCGGAAGCAATCATTGTACTGTTATTCGGTGTCTGAAAGAGTCCGAATCCGACTCCACAAAGAGCTAACCGTAAACAGATACTGACAATCGATGATTCTGCGTCCAACATCGAAAGCGAGTAAAGACCTATACAGAATATTCCCATCCCGATACTTCCCAATATTCCCGGGTGAATACGTTCTACCAGGTAGCCGGCGGCCGGTGCAGCAAACAGTGTGGCGAGAGGCCAAGGAGTCAGTAGGAGTCCCGTCATGACTTCGCTATGTCCCAATGTGTTTTGCAGAAAGAAGGGCAGCGAAATCATAGCCAGCATCTGCGCGGTGAATGAACAGATGGAAGTCAGAATCGAGAGCCTGAAAATGGGGATTCTCAGTAAGTCTAACGGCAACAGGGGGGACTCTTGCCCCAACTGCTGACGTACATAATATGTTCCTACGACAATCAATATCACTGACTGGATTATCAGATAATCATAGCGTTCATGATGCGCAAAACCATCCAATGTATAAATCAATAATCCGAAGGTAATAGCATTGGCCACCGCACTGATAACGTCAAACTTACGTTTCGATAGTTCCTTTTGCTCAGGAAGATACTTGATTCCCAATATCAGGGCAATGATCCCCAATGGCAAATTTATCGCAAATAACCAGTGCCAGGAAGCTATTGACAAAATACCACTGGCAACAGAAGGACCTGCCGCCGCCGATATGGCAATTACCATTGCATTAATCCCCATTCCACGTCCTATCTGTGTTTTCGGATAGATAAGACGAAGCTGGGCTGTATTTACACTGGTGATAGCTGATGCACTGAATCCCTGGAAAATACGGGCGGTTGTCAGAGTCCAGAAGGAATCGGATAAGGCGCATATAAGTGATGTCACACAAAATAAAGCAATGCCGGAGAGGAATATCTTACGATATCCGAAGATTTCGCCCAATGCAGAAAAAGAAAGTAATGACACTACAATAGCCAATTGATAACCATTGACAATCCAGGTAATCACAGAGTCCGAAGTTCCAAAATCATGTGCGAGGGTAGGGAGGATTACAGTACTGATGTTGATATCGAGCACTGACATACAGAGAGCGAATCCAATAGCCACTACCGCCCATATTCGTTGCGGAAATGGCAGCCCGTCTGTTTCGTCTATTTTCTGGGATTTTCCATCTTGAACCATATAATTTCTTTTATCTGCGAATTAAACAAAACGTTCAATCTGCTGTTCGGAAACCTGTATAAAAATAAGTTTTTTTAGAAATTGTCTCGTAGGAAAGTAATGTGGAGAAGAAACTTCTTTGTACCTTTGTGCCCGTCAATACTAAAATCAATAATAAATAATAGGATTTATGGGAGGATTTTTCGGGACAGTCTCCAAAGCGAGCTGTGTGACGGATTTATTTTACGGTACAGATTATAATTCACATTTAGGAACTAAGCGGGGCGGGCTTGCCACGTATGATGCAGAAGAGGGCATGTTTGCCCGATCCATTCATAACCTGGAGAGCACTTATTTCCGAACCAAGTTTGAAGACGAACTGGATAAGTTTAAAGGAAATGTCGGAATAGGAATCATCAGCGATACAGACCCGCAACCCATCATCATTAACTCCCACCTCGGACGCTTTGCTATTGTAACAGTAGCCAAAATTGTGAATCTGGAAGAAATAGAAGCAGAGCTACTTTCCCAAAATATGCACTTCGCCGAACTGAGTTCAGGCAATACCAATCAAACTGAGCTTATCTCACTACTCATCATACAAGGAAAAACTTTTGTAGAAGGTATAGAAAATGTTTACCGCCGTGTCAAAGGCTCTTGCTCTATGTTGCTGTTATCAGAAGATGGCAGTATCATTGCGGCTCGTGACAAGTGGGGACGCACTCCGATTGTAATTGGCCGGAAAGAAGGGGCATACGCTGCAACCAGTGAGTCAAGCAGTTTCCCGAATCTGGATTATGAAATAGACCGCTATCTCGGTCCGGGAGAGATCGTTCGTATGACTGCCGATGGAGTGGAACAACTGCGGAAGCCGGAGGAAAAGATGCAGATTTGTTCTTTCCTGTGGGTATATTACGGTTTTCCCACTTCCTGCTATGAAGGTCGTAATGTAGAGGAAGTACGTTTTACCAGTGGCTTAAAGATGGGGCAGAGCGATGATTCTGACGTAGATTGTGCTTGCGGTATTCCTGATTCCGGTGTAGGTATGGCTTTGGGGTATGCCGAAGGAAAAGGAGTTCCTTATCATCGTGCTATTTCTAAATATACACCGACATGGCCGCGCAGCTTCACTCCCAGTAAGCAGGAGATGCGCTCATTAGTGGCGAAGATGAAACTGATACCGAACCGTGCCATGCTGGAAGGTAAGCGCTTATTGTTTTGTGACGACTCCATAGTACGGGGCACACAATTACGGGATAATGTGAAGGTACTGTATGAATATGGTGCCAAGGAAGTACATATCCGCATTGCTTGTCCGCCGTTGATTTATGCTTGTCCGTTTGTAGGTTTCACGGCATCCAAGAGTCCGTTGGAACTGATTACACGCCGTATTATCGCAGAACTGGAGGGAGATGCAGACAAGAATCTGGAGAAATATGCCACTACCGGTTCTCCGGAATATGAGAAGATGGTCAGCATTATTGCCGAACGCTTTGGCCTTACAACTTTGAAGTTTAATACTCTGGAAACTCTCATCGAGTCCATCGGATTGCCGAAATGTAAGGTTTGTACACATTGTTTTGATGGAAGTAGTTGCTTTTAAGTAACTCTAAATACTAACATTTTGTAAAAAGGGGCGTGAATTGCTTGGCAGTTCACGCCCCTTTTTCTACCTTTACGGCAGAACTATTGACTACTGTTGATAGATAATTGGTAGTTTATGTTCTCGATCATAAATCATAAATCGTAAATCATAAATAATATGGCTTTAGTAGAACGTTTTTTGAAGTATGTAAGCTTCGACACCCAGTCCAGTGAAGAGACAGAGGTGACTCCAAGTACTCCGGGGCAAATGGTATTTGCCAAATATCTGAAAGAAGAATTAGAGTCTTTAGGTTTGGAAGACATAACGTTGGATGAGCATGGCTATTTGTTTGCCACACTTCCGGCAAATATCGATAAGCCGGTACCTACTATTGGTTTTATCGCCCACATGGACACCAGTCCCGATATGAGTGGCAAAGATGTATCTCCCCGCATTGTTCAAAACTATGACGGTTCTGACATCGTGCTCTGTGCGGAAGAAAATGTAGTTCTTTCTCCGTCTCAGTTCCCCGAGCTGCTGGATCATAAAGGTGAAGACCTGATCGTGACCAATGGCAAGACATTGTTGGGAGCAGATGATAAAGCAGGTATTGCCGAAATCGTTTCTGCGATAGTGTATTTGAAAGAGCATCCTGAAATCAAGCATGGCAAGATTCGTATTGGTTTCAATCCGGATGAGGAAATAGGATTGGGCGCACATAAATTCGATGTAGAGAAGTTCGGTTGCGACTGGGCTTACACAATGGATGGCGGTGAAGTAGGAGAGTTGGAGTTTGAAAACTTCAATGCGGCATCTGCTAAAATCACCTTCAAAGGTCGCAATGTGCATCCGGGTTATGCCAAAAATAAGATGATTAATTCAATTCGTGTAGCCAACCGTTTCTGTGCGATGTTACCTGCTCATGAAACGCCCGAACATACTGAAGGTTACGAGGGTTTCTACCATCTCATCAGTTTCAACGGCGATGTAGAGCAGACTACAGTGGCTTATATTATCCGTGATCATGACCGTGCACGTTTCGAGAGCCGCAAGAAGAAAATAGAACGCTTTGTCAGTGAAATCAATGCTGAATATGGTGAAGGTACGGCAACGCTTGAACTCCGTGACCAATACTATAATATGCGTGAGAAGATTGAACCGGTAATGCATATCATTGATACGGCTTTTGCCGCAATGGAGGCTGTAGGTGTGAAACCGAATGTGAAACCTATCCGTGGTGGTACGGATGGCGCGCAGCTTTCTTTCAAAGGTTTGCCTTGCCCCAATATCTTTGCAGGTGGTCTGAACTTCCATGGACGATATGAATTCGCTCCTATCCAGAATATGGAGAAAGCGATGAAGGTCATCGTGAAGATTGCCGAACTTGTTGCTATAAAATAATTTAATACCTTAAGACATGAAAACCACTCCGTTTACAGAAAAACATATCTCGCTGGGTGCTAAGATGCATGAGTTTGCGGGATATAATATGCCGATAGAATATTCCGGTATCATTGATGAACACCTCACAGTTTGTAACGCTGTGGGTGTATTCGACGTTTCCCACATGGGAGAATTCTGGGTGAAAGGCCCCAATGCGTTGGCTTTTCTTCAGAAAGTGACTTCCAATAATGTGGCTGCCCTGATTCCGGGCAAGGTGCAATATACCTGTTTTCCCAACGAAGAAGGCGGTATTGTAGATGACTTGCTGGTTTATCATTATGAACCGGAGAAATACCTGTTGGTAGTGAATGCTTCGAATATAGAAAAAGACTGGAACTGGTGCGTTTCGCACAATACGGAAGGCGCTGAACTGGAAAATGCTTCCGACCACATGGCTCAACTTGCCGTGCAGGGCCCGAAGGCCATTCTTGCTTTGCAGAAGCTGACGAGCATAAACTTGTCGGAACTGCCGTATTACACCTTTACGCATGGTGAGTTTGCCGGTGAGAAAGATGTGATTATTTCCAATACCGGCTATACCGGTGCAGGAGGTTTTGAGCTTTACTTCTATCCCGAAGCTGCCATGAAGATTTGGAATGCCGTGTTTGAAGCAGGTGAAGAATTTGGCATCAAGCCGATTGGCTTGGGTGCACGCGATACGCTTCGTCTGGAAATGGGCTTCTGCCTGTATGGCAATGATCTGGATGATACGACATCTCCTATTGAAGCTGGTTTGGGATGGATTACCAAGTTTGCTGAAGGTAAGAACTTTATCAATCGTCCGATGCTTGAAAAGCAGAAAGCGGAAGGTACTGTCCGTAAGTTGGTCGGTTTTGAAATGGTGGACCGTGGAATTCCCCGTCATGGATATGAGCTGTTCAATACAGAAGGCGAAGCTATCGGAGTAGTAACTTCAGGTACAATGTCACCCACTCGTAAGATTGGTATCGGTATGGGCTATGTGAAACCGGAGTATAGTAAAATAGGTACGGAAATTTGCATTGATATGCGTGGACGTAAGCTGAAAGCAGTAGTGGTTCGCCCGCCATTCCGTAAATAAGATGAGTCTTTCTCACCACAGAATTCCAAGATTTGCGCAAGTCTTGGAATTCTGTGGTGGGAAAGACTTTATAACATTCTTTTCTTTATAGTCTGCTGATCTTATCTAATAATTGATTAGCCCAAGCTATTTCTTTGCTTGTCCATTCTTCCTCTTCTCCTTGCATTCCTTGTTCCTGATACCGGGAAAGTAATTCCAGATATTCCTTCAATGTGCCGGCGGCTTTAGCCTGTTTATTCATGCGCATTAGCAATAGAATCTCCTGTTTATATATGTCAAGATTCGGACTGTCTCCTGCTAATTCTTTGGCTTTCCAAAGCAGGGTGGCACATTCTTCGTTTACCTCTTCTGTGTTGTAAAGCGCCATCCGTGATTTTGCTAAGATAACGTAATCATGGTCGGTGGCCAGATTGTTATTGATATTCTTCTGTATTAATCTTCCGGCTTCTTCATACCGTTGGTCTGCCATATTCATGGCTGCGTTGAAAGTTACTACGTCCGATGTCGCTTTGAGATAAGGATGACTGATTTGATTTTCCGCTTGGTCGGCTTTGTCTATTCGCTTTTTCAGGTTGTCGATGCTGCCGTAGCGAAGCAGCTTATGACCGCGTTGCTGTATATTATAGTACCCGATGACTTTGGAAAGTGCAGACGCCAATCCATCGGGATTCATCCCCTTGAATTCCAATAACTCACGTGCAACCCGGTCGGCTGCGTATTCCTGGTTATTCTTGTAATTCATTCCCAGGCGATTCACTACATTTACATTCAGCAGGGCGGCAACGCTTCCGATGCTGGCAACAGCACCTACACCTAAAGCTGTATCATCGTCATCCCAGTATGCCACTTCCAGGGCTACTTCGGCAGTGACGGCAAGAACCGTTCCCCAAAAAGCTGCCCGCTTGGCACGGCGTTCAGCACGGTAGATGTTATTAATCTGATGGTCCAGTACGAAATGAGACATCTCATTGGCAATAATGGCGGCAAGTTCATCCTCCGAATCAAGTGTGCAGAGCAGGCCGGTACTAATCAGCATTGTTCCGTTGGGCAGCATGTAAGCATCCGGTTCGGGCGACTGGATGACGCGTACATTCAACCTTTCACTGCGGTTGGGATCGATGCCGGTGGCAGTCAGTTTCGCAAAGATATTCTGTACGTATGAAGTGATGAAATCATCCTCATAGCCGATCTCTTCCAGCTTGTACAGGTAATCCCGGCATTCTTCGTCCACTTCCTTGCGCAACTTAGAGTTATATCCGCGTTCGCTGAAATACTCATACAGATGTTGCTTCAGATAGGTTTGCTGCCAAAACTCCTGATTGGTTTCGGGAGGTGGGAGTTTAATGGTTTTCAGGGCAGAAGAAGGTACCGCAAATTGCATACCGTTGATTTCGGTTGCATAGAAAACATCGGAGCCTAGTTGTTCTGCCGATTTCATTTTCACTACCTTGCGGATCACTACGGGAGTGCCGGCAGGAAAATTCTCATACTGTTGTTGTAGTTCGCCTTTTATGGCAATTGGGCCGCTCAAGTCTTTCTGCCTGGCAGCAAATCCTGCTGTAGAGAAGAGGACAGCGAGGAAGACGAAAGTGATAAGACGTTTCATATTGGTTCGTTTATGGTTCGTACTATTGACTTATTATCAAAATTGCTGATACAAAAATAGGAAAGAGTTTTCTCCCTTCCCTATTCTTTTCCCTACAAAAAGGTAGGGAATTTCCTATTCCATTTTTATATCTTACTTTAATGGGTGTTCGAAGGTGAATAAACATCCGTCATGGTAGGTATCGTCTAAATATACCCGTGCTTTTATACGCTCTGCAAGAATCCGGCATAAGGATAATCCTAATCCGGCGCCGGGTATAAAAGAATCCACTTTATAAAATCGTGAGAATATTTTTTCTTTTAGTTCGCTTTTCACGCCAATGCCGGTGTCTCGTACGTGGAAGTATAACTTGTTATTTTTGTTATCTACCTCATAACTTAACTCTACTTCGCCACTTGAAGTGAACTTTAGTGCATTATGTAGCAGATTGATAAGTATCTGATGTACGATATCCTCATTAGACGAAAGTATATAGTCTGTCTGGCATGGGGTATAGTAAAATTTCACTTTGGGTTGGATATATTCCTTCATTTCCTGAAGTAATTTATTTGCAAGCTCGTTCACCGGAATCTCCTGATAAGTCAATCTCTGGTCTCCGCTGTCAATATTGGCAATGGAAATCATGTCGCTGATGATCTTCAGTAGATTATCACTATTCTTTTTGATAGTGGCACTGATTTCCCTGGTTTCTTCCTGACTCATTGGTATTTCTGCAAGGCACTCAGAGAAACCTACAATAGCATTCAGCGGTGTCCGCACTTCATGATTCATATTCTGGATGAATGCTGTTTTCATGAGTTGGGCTTGTTGTGCCTTTTCATTGGCCTGCTGCAGTTCCTGAGCTTGTTTTTTCAGTAAGCGGTTGTTTTTTAGCTTGTGACGATAGAATTTGATGCCGATGATTAATGCGGCTACTAACACAACAATCAGGGTACAGGCATAAAAGAATTGTATATTGCGGGCTTTCAGACTCAGGCCTCTGGCTTCAAGTTCCAGTTTATTCAGATTATAGCGGGTGGATAATTCATTGAGCTGCTTCTGGGTATCATTCTTATACAATGAATCACTCAAAGATATGTATTTACGTAGCATAAGATAAGCTTCGTCATATCTGTGAGACTGGTGTAAAGCGGAGGCCTTGTTATTATACATCCTCTTGAGGTTTGTCATGTTGTGGGAATTCTGATAATATTCTGCACAAGAATCCAGATAGGCAAGTAATATATCAAAGTCACCTTTTAAAGTGGCATATTCTTTTTTAGTACTATATAAATAAATGCGGCTCACATGTGGCGATTTCCGGTATAAATTCTCCATTTCAGTCAGATACTTTCGTAGAACGATAGTATCCTGAGGTTCAGTGAATACTACTGAAGCCATATCTTTTATCATTAAGATACGGGCTGTATCCATATTGATAGTAGAGGTGTTGAGTGATACATCGGCCAATGAGTCTAAATGATAAAATACATTCTGGGCTTCTTGTTTTTTATCCATACTCATCAGAATTACCATATAATTGGCACATAATGGGGTATATTCATCCCAGAATTTTAGTTTTTCAAACAATTGCATGGCTTGTGTAATATATGGCAAGGCTTTGGCATAATTTTTATTTGCTCCATAAAAGTTGGCTATTTCATTCAGGCTGAATGCCAGTCCCACTTCGCTTTTCCTGTCCAGTGCATCATTGTACATCTTATCCAGCTCCTTCATATCATCTTCAGAAGCGTTGGAATATATGATATTTGCGCATAAAAGACTCCAGTTCCTATAATACTCAGCCTCATTATGGAGGCGGAGCGATAAATCCTTGATGATAGGAGTATATTTTTTCATACTGTCTATATCACCATGTTTGTAGTGAAAATAATTTCTGTCCTTATATAGATAGAATAGATCGGTTGTCTTATCTCCTTTTTTATTGTCGATATCTTTCTTTATCTTTTCCCAGTGAGAAAGATATACTTCCGGCTGGTTATAATAGGTTTTTAATTTAGAGAAAGCAGGAGGGATGGAATCCTGATTGAATTTCACTTCTTTCTGTGCTTTTGTTTGTGTTGAAAGCAAAAAAGTACAGAGTATCACTATCAGATACAGACCGTTTCTCATTGCAAAGTATTGTCCTGCTATTTTGGGAATCTTTTTTGAGATACAAATATAGAGAAATTTGCCAGTATTTGTGTATGTACGTATATAAAAAAGGGAGACTTTTTTCAAAATCTCCCTTTTTTTGCTTTCATGAAGCAGAATTATTTCTTTTTACGGTCACCGTAACGGCTCATGAACTTATCAACGCGACCAGCTGTATCCACCAATGTAGATTTACCAGTATAGAACGGGTGAGAAGTGTTAGAGATTTCCATCTTTACCAACGGATAAGTTTCACCTTCAAACTCGATGGTTTCTTTCGTATTTACGGTTGAACGAGACAAGAACATGTCACCATTAGACATATCTTTGAATACTACCGGACGGTAATTTTCAGGATGAATACCTTTTTTCATTTCAATATTTGTTTTTTTAATTATTATATTCGGTTACTATTTTGGTAATAAATAGTGTAATGGTCTTATTTTTCAGAGCGCAAAGATAGTGCAAGTCGCAGATAATACAAAATAAATTCAGATTTATTTTTGCTTAAGGTGCAGTCTACCTTTGTTTAAAGGCAGTGCATTTCTCTGAATTAGAAAAAAGTTCCCTCAAAAAATAGGTTTATCGCTTTTTATTTCAGATTTTTGCATGGTATTTTAATTTATATTCAGCATGAAGAAGCTACTTTTCTTAATTTCCCTATGGCTCTGCGTCACTACGGCAGGTGCCCAGCAGAACGAGCAGGATCTGTATAGTGTTGCGTTTTATAATCTTGAGAACCTGTTTGATACGATTCATGATGCAGGTAAGAACGACCTTGAATTTTTGCCTTCCGGCAGTTATGTATGGACGGCTGAGAAGTATGAGGCCAAGTTGAAGAACCTTGCCAAAGTCCTGAGTGAAGTGTCGCGCGATCGCGTACCGGGAGGACCCGCCGTTATCGGTGTAGCCGAAGCTGAAAACAACCGGGTACTGACAGATTTGGTAAGCCAGCCGGCTATATCCAACTATAAATTCGTGCATTACGAAGGTCCGGATAAACGGGGCATTGATTGCGCTTTGCTTTATGATCCGGAACAATTCACTGTTACCAATTCCAAACTGGTGCTTTCCACTCCTTTTGAGGGAGACACTGTGCACCTGACGCGTGGCTTCCTTATTGTAGACGGACAGATGGCAGGCGAACGCGTTTGTTTCATCGTCAATCACTGGCCTTCCCGTGGAGCTAAGTCTCCGGTGCGTGTACATGCAGCCAAGCAGGTACGGGCATTGACAGACTCCCTGATGCGTACGGACAAGAAACTGAAGCTGATAGTCATGGGGGATATGAACGACGATCCTATGGACGAAAGCATGGCGACACTGGGTGCACGCAAGTATGCGAAGCAGGTGAAAAAAGGCGAATTCTATAATCCCTGGTGGGAAACCCTTGAAGATAAAGGTGTGGGAACATTGCTCTATCGTGGCAAGTGGAACTTGTTCGACCAGATTGTAGTCTCCCGTCCTTTGCTGAAAGCCAAGAAAGGTTTGAAGTACGATCATAATGAAGTCTTTATCCGTGAGTATCTTTTTCAGCAGGATGGCAAGTACAAAGGCTCTCCCTTGCGCACGCACGGCGGACGTGTTTGGTTGAATGGCTACAGCGACCATCTACCCACTATCATTTATTTGAAAAAGTAATATATAATAATGTGTAAACGAAGACCGGGAAGCTAAACTTGCTTTCCGGTTTTTTTGTTATCTATATAAAGGTATGCAGAAGAGGCTGATAAAGGCTACAGATGAAAAGAGTTTGTAACATAGAGATTACAATATTCTGTTAAAATCATCCAATAGCTTTAAAATAGAATTGTTTCAATAGGGATAATACGATAATTTATTCCCAACCTGTTCTTCCATTTGAAGGATAATGCTTACTTTTGCGTAGAATTTTTATTCACTAACAATAAACTTTAAACAAAATGATTAATTACAAAGATTTAGGGCTCGTAAACACAAGAGAAATGTTTGCGAAAGCTATTAAAGGTGGATATGCTATCCCGGCTTTCAACTTTAATAATATGGAACAGTTGCAGGCTATTGTAAAGGCTGCTGTTGAAACCAAATCTCCGGTAATCCTCCAGGTATCTAAAGGTGCTCGCCAATATGCTAACCAGACATTGTTGCGTTACATGGCAGAAGGTGCTGTAGAATATGCAAAGGAACTGGGTTGCAAACACCCTGAAATCGTTCTTCACCTCGACCACGGAGATACATTCGAAACTTGCAAGTCTTGTATCGATATGGGCTTCTCTTCAGTTATGATCGACGGTTCTCACCTGCCTTACGAAGAAAACGTTGCTTTGACGAAGAAGGTAGTTGACTACGCTCATCAATTTGATGTAACTGTAGAAGGCGAACTTGGTGTATTGGCTGGTGTAGAAGACGAAGTTTCTGCTGAACATCATACTTATACTGACCCTGAAGAAGTAATCGACTTTGCTACTCGCACAGGTTGTGACTCTTTGGCTATTTCTATCGGTACTTCTCACGGTGCATACAAGTTCAAACCCGAACAATGCCACGTAGATCCGAAGACTGGTCGTTTGGTACCTCCTCCTTTGGCATTCGAAGTATTGGATGCTGTAATGGAGAAACTTCCGGGATTCCCCATCGTACTGCACGGATCTTCTTCAGTTCCTCAGGAAGAAGTTGAAACTATCAACAAGTTTGGTGGCAAGCTGGAAGCTGCTATCGGTATTCCTGAAGAAGAACTGCGTAAGGCTGCTAAGTCTGCAGTTTGCAAGATCAACATCGACTCAGACTCTCGTCTGGCTATGACTGCTGCTATCCGTAAGGTATTCGCAGAAAAACCGGCTGAGTTTGACCCGCGTAAGTATCTTGGCCCGGCTCGTGACAACATGGAAAAGATGTACATGCATAAGATTATCAACGTGCTTGGTTCAGACGGTAAATTGGCTGAATAATCCACGAATTTTAAAATTCTAAATAGGAAGGCTGCTCTTGAAAAAAGGGCAGCCTTTTTTTGATCAGTTCCTTTAGTAATCAAGTCTATTGGTCATTTCCGGGGCAAAGGCGCATCTCGGATCGGGATAATCCCAACACTCTTTGCCGTATGCCTTGATGATATCGCTCCAGCACCGGTTTCCGTATTTAAAGCAATCTTCAAAACAGATGCAAGTACGGCATCGGCTATGATTCCCGATATCGTTGCGGGAAAGGTTGCAGAGATGCAGCGTCTTCTCCGATTTCCAGATGTCTTTCAAGCCAGATTCCCTTGCATCCCCGATAATGAACCGGGAGTTCCAGTACAGTTGTTCGCAAATAGTGACCTTCCCGTCCGGGAGAATGAATAAATGGTTGTTGAGTGCAGAGCAGGTGGCACCGCTAAACTGCATGCTTCCTCCTTCGTCCGAGTAATACTGTTTCTTTATTGCACCTTGGTTCAGGATAATCCTGAAATGCGCATTGAGGGCGACCGATTCTTGTAAGAAGCGGAAAATATCGCTAATCTCCTGATGTGAAGGCTTTAGTTCGGCAAAGCTCCGGTAGTTTGTGGTGATAGAGTTACTGACCGGAGTGAGACGCCAGTCTTGCAGGTTCTTCAGGGTTGAGAGGAATTGAAACAGCTCACTAAGAATCTGGCGGTTACAATTATAGGTTGTCAGTACAGAAGACACTTGGTATGGCAAATCGCTTTGATCGAGCATCCGGAGTCCTTGCATCATCTGTTTGGCGTAGGATTTGCTGACGGATAAAGACTGATTTAATACCATGGTATCGATGGCATCTAATGACACCTGTATGATGTTCTTATACCCGGTTTGTTTCAGCTTTTGCAGACATTCGGCATTGAATGGCATTTTGGTGGATATGAATTCAGGTTCTATGCCACACTTCACCAGTTCCGTAAGGATGATGTCCCAGTCTTTGTGCAGAAATATTTCTCCGCCTATCAGATTGATTTGTTGCACGGGCAATGTTGCTGCTTCCCGTATCAATTCCAGAATACGGGAAGTTGTCAGCACGCTTTGCACTTGTGTGCGGGTGTCGGCATAGCAATACCGGCAGTGAGTCATGCAGCGGTTGGTCAGCATTAACGTCAGCGTCAACGGACCGGAATATAGCCGTCTGGTATATGTGTCGACTGTCGTACCCGTAGGATTGCAGGGAAATAGGTTTTTGTAGTGATATTCTGTTCCTGCTTTTTCAATAGGTATGATCAGTTGTCTGGGAAAACATATTTCCCGTCCGTTCCATGTGGTGAAGAACGCTTCCCGGTTCTCTATAAAAGGCAGCATCAGTTTTTCGGTTTTCAATACGTCGCAGTGAAAGAAGCGTGCCAGTAGTTGCCAGTTCTCAGCCAGACTCCGTTTGTGGGTAAAGAAACTGAGCATTGCCGCGTGGGCGGGATGGATAAAAGACATCCAGTCCGGCGAGGCAACTCCCCTGATGTTTGTTTTGGAAAACAGGATGAACCGATATATATCGTCCCTTAATCCATAATTGGGATTAAGCACATATACATCATTCACTTTTGATGTCTTTGTCACCGATGCTTTCATTGAAGACGGCACCTGTGAAGCAGCCCAGGCCACAATTTCCCTGAAGCTTTTCATCTATTCCACCTTGCAGGTCGAACAGTTCGTCCATGTTCAGCAACTCTTCCTGAGAGCAGTTTTCGTCCTTGCTTGCTCCGTGTTGCTGATCGTTGCTCTTTCCGGAATTTTTAGTTTTCATGATGTCAAATGTTTAGAGGTTACTATTAAGTTTGTTTCTCCGGCTGTTTCAACAGCCTGTATAGCGGGGTGAAGACGCGGCTGAGTATACTCCGGTCCGAAGTGATGATTTCGGCTTTGCCGGAGAGACCTATCTCATATTCTATCTCATCTTTGGTGGTCGTATTCAGTCCGTGGGGAAAATTGATTTCCACTGCGTAGTTTTTGCTGTAGGGCACATACGCTATTGAAGCTACTTCACCGGTGAGATACCCGTAAGTATGTGCCGGATATTTGCTTAACTCGATGTTCACTTTATCGCCGGGGGCTATTTCCGCCACATCTTCCTGTGAGAGTTTGATGCGTCCTATCGGTTGCCCCTTTTGTTCTGATATCACAGAACAAACCGTATCGCCTTCATTTATCACATTGCTTATCCCCCAGCTTTTTCCCAGTATCACCGTTCCGTTGCTGCTGCTTTTAATTAAGTATTTGGCTTCCCATATTTTCAGGCTGTTTATCATATTCTCGTATGCCAGTTCCAAGGCTCTCCGGTTCAGTGCTACTTCCTTTTTGTGTTCCATTCTCAGGTCGAATAGCTGCCGTCTGGTGTTCAGTATATTCATTTCATTCTTTTCCGGCTGCTTATTCAGCAATGCCAGTTCCTCTTTCAGGAATCCTTCCTTTTGCCGGAATATGTCAAATTCGTCATAAATCAGGCAGGTGCGCACGGCATTTGTGAACTGCCCGTAAGCACCGGTCATTTCTCCCATGATGAGGTCGAATGGAAAACTATTCAAATATTTTATGTCGTTGGTGCGGTAATATGTTTCCACGTCTCCCAGTACCCGGCAGAATCTTTTCACATCCTGCATGGAGGCTGTGTTGCGCAGAATGCCCAGTGTGTCGTTGAGTTTCACCTTTTGCCGGTCTTCTACGAAGAAACGGTCTATTATCCCCGATTGGTTTGCCGTTATCCATGCTGTCTTCGATAGGTCGTCGATGGCTATGCCTGTCCTCACAGTGTCCGGATACGAGAACAGGGCGGCGAAGGTTATCAATAGTACTATCAACCCGTAGATGATGTGGCTTCCCGTATGTATCAGCCAGTTGGGCATATCGCCCAGTATGTCGTTGTTCTCGCGGCTGTACAGTTCCACTTTGTCGGCCTCGTTGTTTTCCGGTTTATAGATTTCTTCCATGAGGTGTTTTTTTTGTTTGTATTAAGCATTCAGTTCCAGTTGGTTTTTCACCAATCCGTAGTAGTCTCCCTGACGGGATATCAGCGTTTCGTGGTTGCCCTGTTCGGTGATGTTTCCATCTTTCAGTACCACAATTTGGTCGGCATTCCTCACGGTGCTGAGGCGGTGGGCTACGATGACTACTGTGCGGTCTTTGAAGAACTGGTCCAGATTCCGTTGGATGGTTTTCTCATTATCCGTATCCAGTGCGTTGGTTGCCTCGTCAAAGAACAGGTAATCGGGGTTGCGGTAGATGGCTCTGGCTATCAGTATGCGTTGTTTCTGCCCCTGGCTCAATCCTTGTCCGGTGTTGCCTATGCGGGTGTTGTACTTCAAGGGCAGGCTTTCGATGAAACTGCGTATGTTGGCCATGTCTACGGCATAGATCAACTTCTTCTTGTCTACGATGTCATCTTCGGGGGCGATGTTGTTGGCTATGGTATCATTGAAGATGAAGCCCTCCTGCATTACTACTCCGCAATGCTTGCGCCATTGCTTGAAGCTGAGGTCTTGCAATGACTGTCCGCCTATGCTCACCTTTCCCTCTGTGGGCGGATAGAATCCCAGCATCAGCTTTATCAGGGTTGTTTTTCCGCTTCCGCTTAGCCCTACGATGGCGGTCGTCTTTCCTGCGGGGATATCCAGCGATATTCCTTTGATAATCTTCTTCGATTTCTCCGAGCCGTAGGTGAAGAATACATTCTGCAACTGTATGGGCTGGTTACCCATTACTTGTTCCGCATTTTCCTGACCATCTTCCTCTTCATTGGGTTTGCTGTGTATCTCACCCAGACGTTCCAGGCTGAGCTGTGCATCTTGTGCCTGCTGCATGAAGGATACGAATTGCTCTATCGGACCCTGCATCTGCCCGATGATGTATTGTATGGACAGCATGATACCCAGTGTGATGTCACCGTTCAGTACGGCAGTGGCAGATAGTACGGTGATAAGTATATTTTTCACTTCATTGATGAGCACGGCGCCCACTTGCTGCCATTGCCCCAGGTTGAGCGACTTGATATTGATTTGGAACAGGGAAGCCTGTATGTTCTCCCATTCCCATCTTTTCTGTTGTTCGCACCCCAGCAGCTTGATGTCCTGCATGCCGTATATCATCTGCATCAGGTTGTCCTGATTGACGGACATTTGCTCGAAGTTTTTCCGGTTGAGGTCGGCGCGCTTGCGCATGAACAGTTTCACCCAGCCGACGTAGAGGATGCTAAAGAGGAGAAAGAGGAAGAATATTTTCAGGTTGTACACGGCAAGCACTGCACCGAAGATGATGATGGTGATGGTGGCAAACAAGATGCTCAACACGGACTGGGTGAGGAACATTTCTATGCGTTTGTGGTCTTCGATGCGGCGGATCAGGTCGCCTGCCAGCTTACTGTCGAAGAAGCGCATGGGCAGGCGCATCAGCTTGACGAGAAAGTCCGATATCAGGGCTACATTGACGCGTGTACTGATGTGCAGCAGGATGCAGCGGCGGATAACTTCGATCAGCGTGCGGCTGAACACCAGCATGAGTTGTGCAGCCAGTATGAGTTGGATGAAGTTGAGGTTGCGGTGACCGATGCCTTGGTCTACGATGGTTTGCGTGAGGAAGGGGAAGGCGAGTTGCAATACACTGCCTGCCAGAAGGCCCACTATCAGTTGGACTATCATTTTACGGTAAGGATGTACGTAGCGCAGCAGATGCCACAGTGATATGCCTTCGTATTTGATGGGTGTTGTTTCGTAGAATTGCGGGGTGACATCAAGCAGCATGGCTATGCCTTTTTCTATGCCGCCTTGCGTGGTGCTGATCCAGCATTTCCTCAATTCCTCTTCTTCATATTTCAGCAAGCCGTAAGCCGGATCGGCAATATAGAAATAAGTTTTCCCTTTCTTTTGAACGATTTTGTAGAGCACCACGAAGTGTATCTGATTCCAATGCAGAATGCAAGGCAGCTTGGATTGTTGCTTCAGTTTTTCGAGGGTGGTGCGTATGCCTGTGGCACGCATACCTATGCTGGCGGCGGCTTCGCTGATGCCTTGCATATTGACTCCGGTGCGCTGTATGAACGATTGCTCGCGCAGTTGCTGCACGGAGAATTTCTTTCCGTGGTATCGGGCAATCATTCGCAGGCACGAGGGGCCGCAGTCCATACCGTCCAACTGTTTATAGAAGGGGAATTTCATAGTAGGCTGGTTTTATTGATTCTGAAATTGCTGGCAATTGTTGCAACACTTTCCACCCATCAAGGTGCAGAAATCTTTCTCTCCGTAGTAGTATGTCTGGTTATAGCAGTTATAGAGTATATCCAGCATCAAGTCTTTGCGCAGGAAGGTTAGGTACTCGAAGAGGGCGGATCGGGATAGATTCAACTTTTCTGCAAATTTCTCAGGGGTGCCTGTACGTCGATGTGCAATCAACGTATTCATATAAATGATTTTCTGTAGGTCGACGTTTTTCATAATCGGTGTGTTTTAGAGTTGTTATTAAGGGAAAAGGGAAAGAAAAAGGAGAGGCTGAATCTTGAGGGCACTGAAAAAGCCCTCCCTTCCTTTTTAAGAGAAAATATCTGCACATACC
>OHHI01000327.1_pt1 | contig 32254 bp, 34 predicted proteins | sample 1568001 | NCBI WGS metagenome assembly OHHI01 (sample SAMEA3879506, study PRJEB24766) | human gut metagenome | biome: human-associated habitat; feature: feces | place: USA | collected 1985/1987
TGCACAACTTTTTAAACATCAATATATTATCTTTTTAATTCCGCCAACGGGTATTATTTAACTGAAAACACAACTCAAACAAGCAAGACAAACCATAAATCGACATATAATTGCCATTCCGGCTATGAGAACACACATAAATTCTCCTCTCCACGCTTTACCTTCAACATGGACTTGTGATATTCTACGCTCTATTCTTGCGTAATCTGTAATTCAACCGCGCGCCGTATTCCTATAACACCTTATATTTTCCGTATTTGCGTGCTTCCGTTACTTACGAAGTAACGGTTAAAGATTATAATTATGCTCACACAACTGATACAAACGGCGATTGCTATATTGTACGACATTTATGCCGGTGGCAAGCCTTATCGCACAGCACAATTGACGATTGCGCCGCAAGAAATGATTGATATTCTCACTAAGTTTGAGTCAGCGGGATTGATTCGTCGTAAGGACGTTCCATTTTCTGATTTGCTCTCCTCGTATGAACTTACCCGTTCCTATATGGATATATCCCTACTTAATATACTGGAGGTTCTTGGTGAACATTTGAATTGTAATGATCCCACTAAAGAGAAGATGTATCATCAATATCGTGCTGCTGCTAATCGTTTGGGCGTGATAAACCAGATGAATCGTCTTTATTTGTCCGAAATTAAGTTGATCGATCTATAATGAAAAGATATTTGCTTATATTTCTTGGCAGCTTTTGGTTTCTGCTGTCTCCGGTTCATCCTATTGGCTTGAGCGACAGGCAGTCGGTGAATAGTATTGCTGATAGTCTTTGTCGTCAGCCTTTACTGCTGTATTTTCGTTTCGACCGTACTTTGGTGGAGTATGACTATATGGACAACCCGCGCACACTGGATGAATTTCGCGTTTTGTTTTCCGACACTCTTTGCGTTTCCTCCATCGATACAATCACCATTACCTCCTATGCCTCTCCCGAAGGGGCTGTCCGTTACAATACCCGGTTGGCTCAACGTCGTGCTATTGCCGTGAAAGGCTATCTTATTTGGAAATATCCTCATCTCGATCAATTCCGTATCGTTATTCGTCCACAAGGCGAAGACTGGACAGGGCTCCGGCAATTGGTAAAGGCGGATGTTTCTGTTCCCGACCGTGACGATGTGCTGGAAATACTTGATAAGGTTTCCGATACAGAACGCTGTAAGGTATTGTTGCGCCGGTTGAATTGCGGATATGCTTATAAATATATCAATAAGAATCTGCTTCCGAAGCTGCGTAATGCAGCGGTATGCATGGTACGGATGAAAGAAAAAACAGCGCATCCCGATGAACTGTCGCTTCCGATGACTACTTACAGTGAAAGTAAAGCGTCGTTTGCCAATGTGGATACCTTGTATCCGGTTCCCGACATAACTCTGTCCCGGTTTTCGGTTACCCGTGCCCGTCGTCCGAAACCTGTTCTTTCCCTGAAGACGAACCTTCTCACATGGACGGGGCTTACTTCGGAGGGTAAAATAGCATCTTTACGTCCCAACCTTGCTCTAGAACTATTTTTTGCCCGTTGCTGGTCTCTTTCCGCTTCAGGCGAATACAGTCATTGGCAGGGAGGAACAAACCATAAATTTTGGGGCATCTCCGGTTACAGCCTCGAACCCCGTTTCTGGTTGCTGGGAGACGGCACTTACCGTTGGCTCTATCTGGGTGCATACGGCCTGTTGGGTGATTTCGACTACCAGCCCAGTCATGACGGCGATTCGAACCGTAATGGTTCCAGTGTTACCGGTACTTATTGGAGTGCAGGCCTTTCCCTGGGGCTGTATCTTCGCCTCTCCCGCCATTGGGGATTGGAAGCCGGACTTCGTGGCGGCTACCTCGACGCTTCCGGTAAAGCATACGATAATGAACCTCCCCATGCCTATTATCACCATGATTTCCCTTCTTCACGTTGGGGCATCACTGGTTTCAACTTTAGCCTGACTTACCGATGGTGGAACAAAACAATAAGACGATGAAAGGAAAGATGCGATATATATACAATGCAGGGCTACTTTTGCTTTTGTTGTGCAGTAGCTGTACGGAGCGTACGCTTGAGACGCGTCCCGATCCTGTTCCCATCCGGCTTTATACGGGCATCCGCACCCGCGCGGCTGTCGATGCCTTCGATGCTACTCCCGTGTGCGTAGCCTGCGGTTCTTCATCCGGTGCTTATGCGCAGGCATGGAATGGTGTTGCCACTGCCGGTGAAATCGTTCTCACCCCTGTGCGTTATTATCCCGAAGATGGTTCTCCACTCTATCTCCGCGGGTATTATCCTCCTGTGCCTCTGGCAGCCGATGGTACGTTGGCGTATACTTTGACGGGCAGTGAAGACCTGTTGCTCAGTGACGAACAAAACGGTTCTCTTTCATCCCCTTTCACTTTCGGAGACGGTAAAATGTTGATGTACAATCATTTGTTGATAAAACTGGATTTTTCCATTCATCTTGAAGGCGATGTCAGCATTTCTTCCCTGCGGATGCGTTCCCTGCAACTCAAGGGGCTTGTCAGCCGGGTAACATTGGCACTAAGCAGCGGCAAGTTGTCCTATGGTGCTGAAACGGTTCCCGTAACCATTTACTCCACCCCTGAAGATTCAGAAGGTATCCCGTTTGTGAATGCTACGCTTCAGCTTCCCGGCTATGTGTTGGTGCAGCCCAAATCTGAATTTCTGCTGGACATGGTGCTTTCCATCGACGATGATCGTTCTCATGATCTGACGTATCACGACCTGGTAGTCAGCTTCGAAGGTGGTGGCAGTGAAGGTGGAATAGCCTATACGGTACAGGTTACGTTGCCTACCCCCATCTTGCCGGATCCAGTTTCCGTGAAGGTCACTGCCACCGTTGTGCCCTGGAAAACGGGAAGTTCCGGCAGTGGTGACATTCCGGGATGGGATGGGGCAGATAAAACGCGATAAACGGTAAAACGAAAATATAATTGTGAACTGATAATTTATTAATCATTTAATTAAAAACGTGAATATGAAAACAAAAATGAGCGTGGCATTACTGACCTTATTGATTGCGGCAGGATGCAGTGAGAATGACCAGATCAATCTGCCGGAGGCTCCGGTGAATGCAGTACCTATCAATCTGGGACAACAAGTGAAAGCCGTGTCGCGTGCCGTTGCAGCGGACGGAGTAAATGTAAGCGCCACTTTGCTGATGTGCGATGGCAGTGGGAGTGAAGCCGATTGGAGCAAATTTGTAAAAGTGGAGAAGAATGCAATTGATGAAAGCAACCAGTTGACGAGTCGCGCCAGCATTTCCGCCGCCTCATTTACGGTAGCCGCTACTCCCGCCAATGATATTTCATTGAATCAGTTACTTTATTATTCATTGAGCGACGGTGTCAAATCTTTCATTGCCGCCGTATCTCCGGCAGGCAAGGTGGCAGATAGCGGTGCTTCAGTCAACTTCAATCAGGAAGACGGTACGCAGGATGTGATGTGGGCGTCGACGGTATCCGTAGGTAGTGCTAAAGATGAGACGAATGCTGACGGTACTGCCAAATACAATCTGGCGTTTACCCATAAAACTACCCAGCTGAACTTCGCCGTTGGTTTGACGCGCGTACAAGGTGGCGGTGAATGGCAGAATAAGAAAGTCGCTTTAAAGAGCATTGCTGTTCAGAAGGCTTCTGTTCCTCAGGCTATCAATGTAGCTAACGGTGATATAACCTGGAGCACCCCTGTAACCTTTAAGGTACCCGGCATTTCCGAAGCGGCTATTGCTGCTACAGCCACCGAAGTGGGTGAGGCATTCATGATTAATCCTTATACCGAGGTGATATTGGATGTTGTGATTACGGTAGACGGCGCCGAGAAGATTTTCAACAATGTACGTGTAACCACTGACGGAGAAGACGCAGGTGCAAAGATCGATCTGGCACGTGAAGAAGGTAAATCCCATAAGATAACGCTCACTATTCAGGAGCCAGCCAATGCGGACACAGCAGTCACGATAAAGACTACCGCAACCGTGAAACCTTGGCAGCAGGGTGCTTCCGGCAGTGCCGATTTATAAAATAGCTGATCGTATGCTGATGGAACGTATCCTGACTTTTACCTCTTGGGGCTTATTCCTCCTGTGTGGGCTTTTAGCCTCTTGTTCACAGGAGGGCAAGTTTCTTCCTGTTGATGCCGTCCCTTTGGAACTTCATGCGGCGGGCGATGCTTTGCCGGATGCTTCCACCCGTGCGGATAACCTGCCGGAGAATGCCTTCGACGCTACGGTGGTGCTAACCACCCGGCAGGGAGAATACTCCGCTTTTACAGGAAACTACGAGGGATACCGGAATGTAACGGTGGGTACGGATGGCAGTGTCACCTGGAAATTGTCGGGTGGCGACAAGACACCCGAATATCCCGAGACGGGTGATTGGCTGTATCTGGTGGGCGTTTCTCCTGTGGCGGTTCCCTCCGGCGGCAATGTTTCCTATACATTGACCGGCAGTGAAGACCTGCTGTATGCGAAGGAACAATGCGGCAACCGTTGGGATGGCGACCGGTTTTCGACGAATACCGATCCCATGCGAGACAAACCTATGGAGTTCAACCACCTGCTTGCCCGACTGCAATTCAAGGCACGCAAGAAGGAAGCGGGCGGACAGGCGGTAACTGTCACCGGTTTAAAAGTGAACGAAGCAAAGTCTCAGGTCATCTTGCCGTTGGCTACGGGAGTCTCCTCTTTTGTGGGTACACCGGGATTATCCTTGCATCTCGGAGAGAGTGGTGCGGGCATAGAGGTTCCTGCTGATGCCGGCACGACGATCACTTTAGGGGATTTGTTGATACCTCCTTTGGCTTCGGGCGGAACATACACACTGGATGTGGAAACCTCATTCGGGAATTTTCAGAACATCCCGATTGTTTTTACCGGTGATGCGTCTGCCGGAGAGAAGTTTCAGGCCGGGATGTCCCATGAAATCACATTGTGGTTTACGGACTCTACTTTGGGCATCCTTTCGGTGACAGCCGTTCCCTGGGAATCGGTAAAGGTGGATGACGATCAGGAATTGGTGCCTTGAATATAATAGGCAAAACTTTATGTAGAAAAAAATAAAATGAAAACAATGAAGAATAAGCGATTGATTTATTCCGCTTTTTTGTCCGGGATACTGATTGCAGCTATCGGATGCAGTGAGAATGAACAATCCGTCCCGTTGGACGAAAATGAACTGATAGAACTACAGGTATCACCTAAGGTGACTCTGACGCGTAGTGCGATTAATGGTGGAGAACAAACCGGAAACGGTGCTAATGTGATGCAAAACATCGCAGTGTATGCGCAGAGTACGACTACCAATACGGATGCTAAGAAGAATAACTATGCCATTTACACTCTAGGCAGCGGTACATGGAGCAACTCCGGAACTGATAAAATATATCTATCTTCCGAAGATGCCACCGTGTATGCGTATTATCCTGCTTATGCACCGGGATCGAATGGTGAATATGCCACAAGTACGGCGTTGAAAATCAGTGGTGATGCATCGGCAACTTCTACTATTCCTCTAACCGTTTATGAGGGTGGGACAGGTACTGATGCTAATTATACCATTGCCCCATGTGGCAATGCGGATAAAATTTGGAATGCCTCTCCCGGTAGTTGGGCAGACAACACTGGTGCCAATAAAAAACTCATTGCCGCCGCACCGGGCGAAGTGGACTATATGTGGGCTACTTCCAGTCCCACTCAAGTGGACAATGGCAGAGGTACCGATCCGAAAGGTACAAGCGCAGCGCTCACCATGAACCATGCTCTTGCCTTGGTAAGTTTCCGCGTATACAATGACGGCACTTATCACAATGCGGGCGCATTGACCGGCATAAAGTTGGAGAATGAAGGTGGCAATACTGTTTTAAGTAAAAGTAACGGTCATACGATGAAGATTTCCGACGGAACCATTGCGAACGGTACAGCCCAAGCCGCCACATATACCCGTAAGGTTACAAACTATACTTTGATTACGGTTGCTACTGTTGCCAGTGCTACTGCTGTTGCCGCGGGTTCTACTGCCAATGCCGATGCTGCGGCCGCTTCCAAAAAACTGAGTATGCTGGTATTGCCTGCCGCATCAATAGATGCCAATCAGGTGAAAGCTACTTTCACCATCGATGCAGCTGATTATGATGTAAAGCTCTCGGCGCCGGCTTCCGATCACAAGAAGTGGGAGCAAGGTAAGAATTACATCTATACCGTCAAACTCAGCGGACAGGGATTAGCAATCAACAAAGTTACTGTTACCGACTGGACAGAGCAAGTAGTATCCGGTGATTTGGAAATCAAATAGCCTTTAACCCTATCGAACAATGAATTGCAACTTGTCCATACATATCCGTAGTTTCCTTGTCTGCACCCTCCTTTTAGCCGGGTGTACAGACAAGGATGCTCCGGGCATTGAAGAAGTCGCCACGATTCCTTTACAGCTGATGGTAAACGCTGTTTCCGGTTCTACCGATACCCGTTCCGTTGTTAGTCAGACGGGTACGGCATCCGGTCAAGTGGGAGAAATCGGTATTTGTTTGGCTTTGGCGTTCGATGGACATAGTGCTTATGCTACCCCGGAGGCTTCTTCCGCCCTGTTCACATTAAGTGGTTCGGATGTTTGGACGGCTTCGCGTCCTGTCAATCTGCGCAGTGCGCAGGCACGGCTCTATGCGTGGTATCCTGCTGTAGAGTCGAATTTGACTACTGTGGATAATGGAACTACTCGTACTGTTGCCATCACCTTGCCAGCCTCGCAGACCTTTGATGGTGCCAATGCCACCGATTGTTCGCAGAGCGACTATCTGTACGGATCGGCAAGCGGAACTGTCGGCGATGCTACTCCGATAACCGTGAACCGTGACAATAACAATCCTACGGTTTATCTGCAACATGCCCTTACCCGGCTTATCTTCACCATCGAGTATAAGGCGGGACGTGTGCCTGATAGTGAATATGACTGGGTGAAAAGTATCAGCCTGGAAGGGCCTTTCCATGCCGGTGCCTGCACCTTGCAACTGAATGACGGCACGCTGTTTTTTTCCTCGTCCGCGACGCCCGTCACTCTTACGTTTTCAGCGGCTCAAAATCCGCAGCTACCCGGCAATATCGGTACTCCGGCAAGGGTCGCTTACGGACTGGTTGCTCCCAAGGGTGCCACCACGCAATCTGTGACAGTGAAACTGGTATTGGGGCAAAAGAGTACCTCAACGAACGACCGTACTCTGACCACCACTACCAACTTATTCAATGCCGAGTGGACAAAAGGTAATTCCTATACCTATAAATTGCTGCTCGACAAGAATGATATAACCCTAAAGAGCGTAAGTATCAAGGGATGGACGGATGCTCCTTCGGGAGACTCTACTGAAGTTCCCCCGGTTATCGGTTAAACCGAAGTGCTTCCGGTTATTAGCCTGAAAGGCCATAAGTACTTATATATAGAAATTGAATAATGAAGAAACCGAAACAAAACATACTGTATTTAATTCTCGCTGCCTCTTTTCTATTGTCAACGGGTTGCACTGACGAGCCGTCCGTGCTTCCGGTTGTCGAAGGCACTCCACTTACTGTGACAGCTGAAATCGGTACGACGGATTATTCGTCTACGCGGGCGGTGGCATTGAACAGTTATGACCGTTCCGATTTTATTGCCGGCGACCGGATAAACGTAGCCTGTAGCCGTAACGATGTTCAACTGGCCTCTTCAGGATATACCTTGAATACCGCTGCCGGTGCTTGGGAAGTTACCACCGGAAGTTCGGGTTTAGGTTTCTTGCCTGCCACCACTTGCCGTGCGTCTTTTCCGGTTGCCTACGACGGTATCCGTACCGATCAGTCTACTGCGGATGGAAGTGCTTTTCTACGGAGCAACTATCTTCTTACCCCGGAAGTTTCTGTTTCGGGTGCCGAAGTGAACTTTACAGGGGACGATGCTTTCGGGCACGAGAATGTGAAGCTTACCCTCAAGTTTCAGGGTAGCGGTAGCGTCTCCCTGCCGGCTTTCAGCCGTATCATCCTGCAAGCTTCCGGGCTTCGTACAGGTGGTGCTACAACAGTAGAGACTATCTATCCTTTTCGGCCCGATACAAGTCAGCATAGCTGGTGTGCGGTTATCTACCCCCGGAGTGCGGATACGGATATAACGGTGACTGTGATTGATGAATATAGTGTGACTTATAAAGTGGTGCTTCGTTGCGGTATGCAAAAATCCACCAGTTATACATATACGTTGAAGTTTCGGAATGATATTCTTGTTCCCGTAGGAGATGCCGAGATAAAGCGGTGGGATTTGAAAGTGAGGCATACCGGAGGATTTGATTAGAATTAAAGATAAGATATAAATGATGAACAGGATTTATAGAACGCTACTGTTGTGTACACTCGTCGGGTGCTCCTCGTGTGGACGGGATGGAGTGTACGTGCCTCTTCCGCTGGATGTATCCGCCGAAGTCGGTAGCGTCCGTACCCGTGCGGATGACATCCATGCTTCCGATTATGATAAACGGGAATTTGTAGCGGGCGATATTATCCGGATTGCCAAGACCGGCGCATCTTCCGGTGTAAATTATAAGCGGACTGCTACCGGAGCGTGGACTCTTGTCGATGAGGCTACCCCTATGACGACTACGGGTGGGGAGAAGTTTACGGCAACTTTCCCTTCTGATTTTAGCGGTATATTGTCTGACCAAAGAACGGCTACGAACTTCTGGAAGAGTAATCAGCTTTCCGCTGCGGCAACGGCTCAAGGAAATCGTGCTAGTTTTACTTTCGTTCCGGCCGCCTGTAAGATAACGGTGATTATAATCTACGAAGCAAACAATGACGCGCAAGGTACTACGCTTACCGGCAAAGGACTGTGTAGTGGAAATCAATCCCAGGATGAGTCTATCCTGCTGTTGCAAACTAACGGCAGCGACAATAAACTGCGTCACACCTATGCGGGCATTTTTTCGCCCGGTGCCGCTATTCCGTATACCATTACGGTGAAGGCGAGTACATTTGATGCAACCGGTAAAAGCTATGTAGAAAACGATACGGGTTTGACTTTAAAGGCGGGAACCGAATACCAATATACGTTTACGGCTACCAGCGAGTTGATCCTCAACAGTGTGGTCGTAAAGGATTTTGCCAAGGACCCGGATTGGAATGGTACTGACAATGAAGAAAATGCGGGAAATGCAACTTGATTCATGAAGGATATGAAAAATATAAATTTATCACTCATGCCACTCCTGGCTTTCATGCTATCGGCATGCAACGGGGAAACGTTGCCCGGTCCGGTATTGGCGGACAATACCTTGCAGGTATGTTCGGTGGAACTTCCCGAACTTTCGGGTACACGCGCTCTGGGAGCCACTCAACTGAATGAAATCGGTGTATATGTCACTAATAATAGCCATACGGCTCTGGATAATGCGCCGTATGTATATAAATTGCAGAGTGGCACATGGAGTTGTGACGCTCCGCCTACGATAGCGGTGGAAGCGTCGGCACCTGACTACTTATATGCCTTTTCTCCCTCCAGCTTGGCGGTGACGAACGTTGCAGGGGGGAATCACACCATTCCGGTGACGGTAGTCGCGGACAATTTCACCGCATCAGGGCAGACCGATTACCTGTATGGAAAGTCTGATCCGGAGACGGTGCACTCTGCTTCCCGTGCGGTGACGTTTACCATGTACCATGCTTTGGCAAAAGTTAGCTTCCGGGTGTTGAAGTCGGACAATGTGGAAGAAACGGTTACGTTGAAAAAAATAGAGCTACTGAGCAGTACAGCCCGTTTGCAAACGGGTACCAGTGGTATCATGAATCTGAAGGACGGTATTCTGAATGGTCTGGCATCTACCAACTCCATTATCCTGAATGGTAGCGTGGTGCTTAATACTACTCAGAGCCAGCCTAATGTGAGTGCTCTGGTAGCACCTATGAGCGCCCGTGAAACCCGTCTTTCGTTCCGTTTGACGGTGGAGGTTACGGAAACGGACGGAACCATTACCAAACGTTCATTTGAGACGGCGGCAGTGAATGAGGTTCGATGGAAAGCGGCCTGCCATTATGTGTACGCCATTACGATAGACAAAATGGGAGGTAGCCTTACAAACGTACAGATTGATGCGTGGAAGAATGACGCCAATCAGAATACGGGAATAGGAATTTAGAGGTTAGTGATAAGTGATTAGTGTGGGGGAGAAGGGAAAGATTATGGAATATGGACTTTTGACTTTGAGATTACGGTTCCGCTTGATTATAGCCTTGCTTGTATGTGGATTGGCGGGGTGCGGTTCCGGGGAATCCGTATTGCCGGATGCGGTTCCGGATGCGGGAGATCCGGTAACGTTGACATTCGATATGTACAGTGCGGCGTTGACTCGGGCGGATGGCGCCGGAACGACTTCCACAACAGAAGATATGGCTGTGGGGAAAACGTTTCGTATCTATGCATTCACGGCAGGGGCAGTCAAATTGGGGACTCCTTTGGATAGTCGTGTCTATACAGTGCAGGAATCCGAAACAACTCCCGGTTCTCCGGGCAAGGCTACGGGTAACCTGACTCTTTATCGTGGCACGTACGACCTTTATCTGGTGTCGTACAACTCTTCTACCGAAGTGCCGGAATTGAGCGCGGACGGTTCTTTCACCGTAGGGAATGGCAGAGACTTTATGTACACCAAAATGGAAGGCATCGTAGTGCAACCCGACAAGACGGGGGAAAACACCATGCTGGTATCGCTGCCACGGCCTTTTACACGGATGGGGGCGTGCGTGGTTACTACAGTACAAACTAAAAATGGAACGCAGCCCGTACCTGTCAGTTCTTTGAAGGCTAACTGGATTCGAATTAAGGGATTGGCGGAAACACTGACATATAAATTAGGTAGTACGGCTTGGGAGCCTGCTTCCGGCTATAATTCATCTTTTGCTTTTGACAAGTTCACTCGCGAAAAGGTTAGTGAACCTTGGATTAGCGAGGCGCAGGTTGTATTGCCGGTGGATGGTTCGCAGATGTTAGACTTTGAGGTCAATTTGACGGTTGGTTATAATGAGGGGGAGGACTCTTATACCGGTAGTTTTCCAGCTTCCATACAGAAGGTATTGTTGCCGGGAATGACCTATCAGTTTGATTTTTCACTTACTTTTTATGGAGTGTTGAAACCCAGTGATTTGACGTTGGCGGTAAAAGAGTATGATACGGTTGAATTGTCGTCTGACGGTCTTGGAGGAGATTAATAAATTTAGAATGATTATGGTGCGAAAAGCGAATATAGGGTTATGGATATGTCTTCTTTGGGGAATATCGTCCGTTTGTTTCCTGAGTGCTTGCGTAGATGATGAGCCCGTCCGGGAAGAAGAGGGAATTGTGTTCCGGCTTAGTTTGCCGGGTAGAATTGATGTAGATACACGTACTCCCACTTTGAGTAACATAACGATTTATGATGTATGGGTGGTACAATATAATGCTTCCAATGAAAATTTTTTGTTTGCGAAGAAATTCTCGGGTATGGCGAGTGCCGGTGGTGCTATTGGTGAACCGGAAAATAATGGAAGTATCATAAATGTAACCACGTCAGAATTTTCTGATATAAAGAGCCGCTTCTATATCATAGTTAATGCAGGTACGGATTTTCTCACGTCTTTTAGCGGAACAGAGACGGACCTGAAACAAAAAACTAAAGATATAACTCCCGGCGTTGCAGATGAGCCTACCTTATTGACCACAGGACCGTTAGAATATACTCCGGCGGCTTCGGGCAGTGACAAGGGAAAGGTTGTTATTGTTGCCCCTTTGCAACGTACGTTTGCCCGTGTTATTTTGAAGTGGGGGAAAACATCCGATTTTAAGGGTACAATATCGGTCACAGGCGTGAAGGCCTACTCTCTTCCCACGAAAATGGCTTTGTATACTCGTGGTGGCGGGGTTTTGTCTACCAAGTATCCTGCTTTGTCTGAAGTCTCCTCATCTACTACTGCTATTAATATCGGTAGTGGTGAGCTGTCATTGGGAAGTCCCCGTACATTTTATATGGGTGAAAATCTTAGGGGTACGGGTACGGCTACCTCTTTTGCCGAAAAGAATTTAGCGGGAAAGGGGCCCGGAGATAGTGGTAGCTTGGACGGATGTACCCGTCTGGTTCTGGAAGCGGCATATACGTATCCCGGTGCTATAGATTCTATCGCTGTGGAATATTGCATTTATCTGGGCGGAAATTTGATGAATGACTATAATGTTCAGCGCGGATACGAGTACAATCTGAATGTCCAGATCAGCGGTGCTAACAGCGGCGATGTTCGTGTCACCATCACTAACGGCAACGTGGTGGTATTCGATGAGGTGGATACAATTAACAAAAATGTGGATTTTTAGATAAAACAGAATGATATGACTGGGATGAAGAAGAAGTGGATATATCTGATAATGAGCTTTGTGTCTCTAATGGGTATCGCAGCTTGTGAAAATGAGCTGGGCATCTCTCCGTCGCAACCGGAGGAGCGGCAAGTGACGGTTTCTCTCTCATTGGGTTTTGCCGATGAAGAAGACGGATATACCGCAGCCGGAGGAATGAATACGCGCAGCGGAGACGCCTCGCAAGACGATGCATTTTGTGCACAGCCTGTGCCGGTGGTTCGTACAAGGGGGGATGGAGGTCTGATGCAACCTGATCATTTGTATGAACTTCGTATCCTGCAATATGACAGCGGCGGAACCTTACAGAACAGTCAGAGCTTTTCGGGAGCTACGGATATAGGTAAGAAGCTGACTGTTACGCTGAATGCATCAGACGATTGCCAGCTGGTGATTGTTGCCTGCGGAAAGAACAACGCTTCTCTTGCTTTGGGCAATAGCATTTCAGATCTTCAAAAGCTGACTCTGGAGAAGAGTTATTTTGATGCTATTCCGACTGATGGCAGCACCAGTGCCGATGGAGTTAGTATAAACCGGATGCCCTATATTCTTCATTTGCCTCATGTCAAAGTGACGGATGCCGGCATTCAGAGCGTGGAGGGTGCGCACGATGCCCGTTTGCTGCTCAGGCGCTTGGCGGCGAAGGTGACGGTGGCGTGGAACAATAATCTGACGGATAAAGACTATGTTTTGAAGGAAGTCAGATTCTGCCAAGTACCGGCGGTTTACCGGTTTTTTCCTGCGGCAGCCCAATCGGAATGGGGAATGACATACCCTTCCGCTATCGTAGAATTTATCGATTACTTTCGCCTGACCGATGAGGCCGACCTGTCAGCAGGTTCAAAGACTTTGTGGATGCCTGCCAATGCGCGCGGAATTTCAGCCGCCGCCTCTTCTTCCTATTATCGCACGAAAGAGAACGCACCCGATGCCGCCTCGTATGCGGAAGTGGTGGTGGATAATGCCACTAAGAACGAACGTCTTTATTACCGGGCTTATCTGGGAGGGGATGCTTCCACCGATTTCAACTTGCTGGAGAACACCGATTATGCCTGGACATTGAACATCAACTCTACCAACTATCGCGGGGACGGTCGCATCCTGTTGCTGGACCAGACTCCGGTAATCAGCACCAATCTTGTGCCCACCAGCAACTGTCTGATGATGTTGCCGGGTACAAATATCTGTTTCAATCCTTATAAGCACGAGGCGGGAACTAATGGTTGGAATACTTATTTGACGGATGGCGCTACATTGTCTGCCGAAAAGACCATTGACCATGTCCGGGTACTGTGGCAGACGAAAGATACCGGAACTTCGGGAGAACTGGTGATGGGATATGTCGTGGGGAGTGATAACCATACAAATCTGGTGAACGTTTCGGATATAGAGGATAAAGATAGAGCATTAGTACATGTGAAAGTGCCTGTTACCAAGGGAGGAAATGCACTGATTGCCGCTTATGGCAGCAATAATAAAATAATATGGAGTTGGCATATTTGGATAAGCGAGTATGTGCCTGCCGGGACAGATGCAAGCAAAATCATTGATGAGATCACCCGCGAAGCTGCCATATCAGCTGCCAGAATCGCTACACAAGGCGGAACGGTACAGACGTATGCCGGAGGCTCATGGACTGACTCGTCAGGGGCTTTCTATAAAAAAGTGATAATGGATCGCAACTTGGGGGCGGTAAAAGCCGGCATTCAAACGAATATGACAGATGCGATACGAACTTTCGGTTTGCTATATCAAGGTGGTAGAAAAGATCCGTTCTTCAGTACAGCGGATGGTACTAATACTGATACTAAAACATTTTATGATGGTAATGGAATGGCGTTACCGTTGCAAAAATCTAAACTCACCAATATAACATCCATAATAGAAAATCCATTTGTTTACAGTATAGGTATGGGTGTTTTTAAATGGGAAGATAATGGTAAGAAAACAATTCTGGATCCATGCCCGAAAGGGTGGAGAATACCGGTAAACGACATAGATGAAATTCCGGATAAACTGGGCCAGACGTCTCAAGATCGGAGAAAAGGATGTATGTGGGCCGGATTTGGTTCTACCGATCCGAATGAGATATATGAACGGGTACAGCCTAAGTACGATAATGTGATGTATTATGATGCTGAAACAGGAACTTTGGGTGACTTGACACAAAATGTAGCATGGGAATCATCTGCGGTGGGCTCCGGTTACGTCTATTTCGGAACACAAGCAGGTTCTGAAAGTGGGGATAAGGAAATTTTCTTTCCGGCCGTTGCCCTACGTGAACAAAGTGGCGAGTATAGGGTCTATGTTAAAAACAATGCTGTTTTTTTGTGGTCTTCAACAAGTAGGTCGAATGGTTTTCAGCATTATCAGATACAGCCTGCCAGAGATATGGTTACTAAATATATACATATAGCTTGCGGTCATGCACCGGTCGCCAATTTTGGTTTCTCTGTTCGTTGTATACAAGAATAATACTCCAAAGAAGCCTTAGGTTTCTTCTATGATTCGGTCTTTGACATGCTGGAATAACGGAAAACAATTAGTATAATTCATCATTGGAATGAAATAGTGAAAGTTGTCATTTTCTGCATAGGAAATGAAGTATTTCCGGAATAACTGTGCAAAGAATGATTATATTTGCGTTCAAAGAAAGAATGTAGAATATGGCACAACTTTCACAAATAGGTATTATTATTGCTTGGGTTCATTATCTTTTGCGTTGAAAGTTTGCTTATCAGTGAGAAACTGGCTATTTTTGCATTGAAACGAGTTAATGAAATAAACAAATGAGAAGACCTGAAATCATAGAAGCTATTCGCAATACATTGAAAAGTGTTGCTCCTGATGCTCAAGCTATTTTATATGGTTCAGAGGCTCGTGGAGAAGCACGTCCCGATAGTGATGTTGATGTGTTAATTCTGCTTGACAAAGAAAAAGTGACTTTGGAGGATCGTCGTGCAATAACGTATCCACTTTATGATATAGAATTTGAGAGTGGAGTTATTATTAGTCCTATAGTGCTTTCGCGTAAATTGTGGGAAACATTACATCGCATTACTCCATTTTATAAAAGTGTAATGAAGGAGGGGATTTTATTATGATGACAGAGGAGGATCGTGTAGCAGTTGTTGCATATCGTATGGAAAATGCCCGTCGTACATTGGATGAGGTGATATTTCATATTAAACAAGGATTCTATAATACAGCAATGAATCGTATGTATTATGCTTGTTTTTATGCTACGTCTGCACTGTTGGTAAACGAAGGCATTGAGGCGAAAACCCACGCCGGTGTGCGTCAGATGTTAGGTATGCATTTTGTTCGAACTGGGAAGTTTCCTATACCTTTGAGTAAGTTCTATACGGATTTATTTGATAACCGCCAGATTGGAGACTATGAGGATTTTATTTATTTTGATGAGCAAACTACGTCTGAATTATATCCTCAGGCTGTTGAGTTTATAGAGGCAATAGAAAAGCTATTGTTTAAATAGTTTTTTAATAAGCTTATTGTTTTCCGTCCCGCCCCGTGTGCCGCAAGGTCCACGAGGCGGGACGGTTTGTTTTCCGGTATTCCGGCTTTGAATAGATAATTTTAAATTAAGCAATATATGAAACGGATATTGAAAAGGAATATTTATTTGCTTTTGGGATTTGCGGCTTTGTATATCGGTACTATCGGATGCGATGACCGTGTTGATGCCCCGATTTCTTCAGGAGAAGGAAAAGATTTAGTAACAGTGACTTTGAGTTTCGGCTTCGCTGAGGAATCATTCGGTGAGTTATACCGCAACGGCTCGCGTTGAAGGCGGTATAACCGCCTTCAACGCGAGCCTGTTGCCTAGTGTGATCACCCGTTCTTCAACCGATGTTCCGGATCAACTATACAATCTGGAAATTCGGCAATATGATGCAGACGGAAATCATCTGACAGGAAAGGATTACGGGACTGTGAATATCGGCAAAAGCCTTGAAGTGACTTTGCAGGAGGCTGACGATTGTCAACTGGTATTGGTGGCGCGCGGCAGTGGTCCTGCCGTCTCTGCCTTGGAAACTAAAACTTTAGAAGCTGTACAAAGTATGATTGTAAATTCATCAGTAATAAATGCGATTGACCCTTCGCAGGCAAATAGCATGAACGCGATGCCTTATGTGCTTCATCTGAAGCATGTAAAGGTGTCTACGGTCAATGGCGTTCCGGTTATTCAAAGTCCGGATGGAAGCTATGATATGCGCCTGATGCTAAAGCGTCTGGCTACACGTCTGACTGTGACATGGGACTATAAAGTGGCAGGATATAAACTGAAGCAATTATTGATTCAGAGTGTACCGATGAATTATGCAATCGTGGATAAACCGGAAAGTGACGGCACGTTCCCTTCCATCGTATCGCAGTTCACTACGCTGGAGGTTCCTGTTGTGGATGCGGACGCCGCGCATGGTTCTTACTCCTGTTGGGTACCTGCCAATGTCCGCGGTGAGAGCGCTGCCGCTACAACGGAAACTCAGCGCACCAAAGCGAATGCACCTGTGGGAAGTACTTTCTTCAATTTTGTAGCGGTGAATGATGTAGATACAAAGAAGAAACTGGATTATCGTGTTTATATCGGCTCGGGGGCTTCAACAGACTTTAATATGTATCGCAATAAAGATTATGCTTATACCGTGAACTTTGCTCATGTCGGTATCCCCACGGACGATAATCGTGTGACGTATATTGATCCGATTCCGGCTTCTGAAAACAATGATAATTTGGTACCTACCGCCAATTGCTTTATGGTGGAGCCGGGTGGCGCTTTCTGTTTTGATCCGTTTGCATTCCAACAAAATGGTGTGGAACAAACGAATACCCAGTTAACAACTTGGTATAGTGGTGTTACGGGTATCAAGTCCGTAAGGTTACTTTGGCAGACCCGTGAAAACGGTGATGTGGGTGATCCGGTAATGGGAATAGCCAATTCTAACACTGACCATATCAACATTGTAGATGTCAAGAGAACAGATGGAAATGATATAAAGGTCACTCCTGCCAATGCTAAGGGACAATGTCGTATCTATTGCCGTGTGGCGGCCAACACCACCGGAGGTAATGGAGCAATTGCAGCATATGACGGACCGAATGGCACGGGGAATATTGTCTGGAGTTGGCATGTATGGGTGACGGATTATAAACCGGATGCGAGTGGAAGTGAACAGGTCTTGGAGCCGGTTAATAAACGAAAACTGCTCTTCTCGTTGAATAATGCAAATGTGCTTCCAATGATGGATCGCAATTTGGGCGCTATGGCGGGATATGTGGATGAAGCTCCGACCTCGTTTGTGGAAATGTCCAAAACCAATGGTTTCCATTATCAATGGGGGCGTAAGGATCCGTTTCCAAGTAGTTATACGACTAAAAAGATCAGCATTATTAGTAATAAGAATTCCTCTACTCCGCCCGAGGGAATGTTGAACCGTTATGGTGCGGATGGGATTACGTATGTAGTGAACGATGGAAAATCGGGAACTATAAGCTTGCAAACATCCTGTCAGCAACCGCTTGTGTATTATGCGAAGCTAGAAAGAGGACCTGCCTGGACAAATGTCAGCAGTTCATCATTCACAGGTTGGGATGAAACTAATAAGCCGGTTTGGGATCCGTGTCCTGCTGGATGGAGGGTGGCATCCAAAGCTGATTTAGCTGCTTTATTTCAGGATGGCACCAGTTCGCCTAATGGCAAATTACCTAATGGTAATATAAAGAATTTTGAAACAAGGGATGATGACGGTGGATATTTGCTTTATTTCCAACAGTTGAGTAGTGGACATTCTTCTTATTTTCGATTTACAGGTTATGGTAGGGCTATGAATACATTTGAGTTTATCGGAGAGTTATGTTCGATAGCAACCAGGAGTAAGGTCACTTCTGAAAAAGATTATATGTCGTATTCGTATTGGTTCAATGTAAGTGATGCTTATAAGTTATCAACTACTTATCAGTCTGATGCCCACCCGCTTCGTTGCGTACAGGAAAAGGCGGATTAGTGATGAAAATTTATTCAAAAGAATTTGAATAAGTTCGTTCTTTGACATGCTGGAATAACGGAAAACAATTAGTATCTTTGCTGTACTTAATCTAAAAGTAAAGCTATATGAGTGGCAAGATTTATCCTATCGGCATTCAGAATTTCGAGAAGATACGTAAAGAAGGTTATTTCTATATTGATAAAACAGCTTTGGTTTATCAATTGGTGAAAACCGGAAGCTATTACTTCCTTAGCCGTCCGCGCCGTTTCGGCAAGAGTCTGCTGATCTCCACCCTGGAAGCATATTTTCAGGGAAAGAAGGAGCTGTTCACTGGGTTGGCGATGGAGAAGCTGGAAAAGGATTGGATAAAGTATCCGGTATTGCATCTGGACTTGAATGCCCGTAATTATGAAGATAAGAATTCTCTGTATGAAGAATTGAATAAAAATCTTGAAATCTGGGAGCAAACCTATAACAGTCCGTATGCTGACCGTGCACCTGAAGAACGGTTTTATCACGTCATCCGTTTGGCTTATGAGCAGACGGGACAACGCGTTGCCATTCTTGTAGATGAGTATGATAAACCCATGTTACAGGCGATAGGAAATGAGGAACTTCAAAAACAATTTCGGGAAGTACTGAAACCATTCTACGGAGTATTGAAAACCCTGGATGGCTGCATCAAATTTGCGATGTTGACGGGAGTGACGAAGTTTGGCAAGGTAAGTGTGTTCAGTGATTTGAATAATCTGGACGATATTTCGATGCGTAATGAGTATGTCGAAATTTGTGGCGTCAGTGAATGGGAAATTCATGATAATCTGGAAGCGGAACTTCACGAATTTGCTGAAGCGCAAGAACTGACGTTTGAAGCCCTTGGCTCTCGTCTGAAAGAGTATTATGACGGTTATCATTTTACACATAATTCCATAGGTATCTATAATCCTTTTAGTCTGCTGAATGCTTTTAAATATAAGGAGATCAGTAATTATTGGTTTGAGACGGGTACTCCCACTTATCTGGTTGAATTGTTGAAACGTACCCATTATGACTTGGGACGTATGGCACACGTGGAGACTGATGCTGATGTTCTGAATAGTATCTATGGTGACGAAGATCCCATTCCTGTGATTTTCCAGAGTGGGTATCTCACTATAAAGGGTTATGACAAGGAGTTCGGCCTTTATCGTCTCGGTTTCCCAAACAAGGAGGTGGAAGAAGGCTTCATGAAGTTCTTGATTCCCTTCTATACCCGCTTCAACAAGGTAGAGGCTCCTTTTGAGATACAAAGGTTTGTGAAAGAGTTGCGTGCCGGTGATATCGATGCTTTCTTCAAGCGTCTTCGGAGTTTCTTTGCGGATACTCCTTATGAGCTGGTGAGTGAGCTTGAACTTCATTATCAGAATGTTCTTTTCATCCTTTACAAGTTGCTGGGGTTCTATGTCAAGGCGGAGCGTCACACCTCGGACGGTCGTATTGACCTTGTGTTGCAGACAGACAAATTCATCTATATCATGGAGTTTAAACTGGACGGCACTGCTGAAGAGGCTTTGCAACAGATAAACGAAAAACGCTATGCGCTCCCTTTTGAACAGGATGCCCGGCGTTTGTTCAAGATTGGCGTAAACTTTAGTAATACGACACGTAATATTGAGAAGTGGCTTGTGGAAGAATAGGCTTGCTTCTGATTAGATAAAGATAATTTTTGTTTTCCGTCCCGCCCCGTGTGCCGCAAGGCTCATGAGGCGGGACGGTTTGTTTTCCGGCGTTTCGGCTTTGAAATATGAAATTGATTATAAGATAATTAGTATAAAATGATAAAGAATATGAAAGTGCAAATAATGAAGTTATCCCTGCTTTGGGGATTGATTGCCCTTTGTGGTGGTTTGTTGGGTTGCGAAGACCGTGTGGATGACGTGACTCCGCCTGTAGATGAAGACGAACTGGTTCCTGTTTCCCTGTCTTTCGGCTTCGCCGACGAAATGGGGAGTTATACTCCCGTTCCGGGCTCCCGTTCCGGGCTCCCGTTCCGGGCTCCCGTTCCGGGCTCGCCTCGAAGGAGGCACTGCCTCCTTCGAGGCGAGCCCAACGCCCAACATCAACACACGAAGCACCAACTCTGCTGTACCGGACAACTTGTACAATCTTGAAATCCTGCAATATGATTCGGACGGCAATTATATAACCAAGCAGACTTTTGGTACTGAAACCACTCCGGGCACAGCATTGACAGTCAACCTGAATCCGAAGAACGACTGCCAGCTTCTGATTGTCGCCCGTGGAAGTGGAAATGCCATCTCAAGTATAGCAGCTAATAAATCATTAAACGACGTGCGGAATACGATCGCAACATCAAGTATTATAGAAGCCATCGACCCCTCAACCGGTAGTCTGAATGCCATGCCTTACGTGCTCCATCTGGAACATGTGAACGTGGTATCGGATAATTCCAGTGGCGTGACGCAGTATGTCCTTCAAAGTCCTGACGGTGCTTACGATACCCGCTTTCGCCTGAAACGTCTGGCAACCAAGTTGACGGTGAACTGGACTTTCAGTCAGTCTATGAAGGATGCCGGTTATTACCTGAAAGAAGTAAGGCTTTGCCAGGTTCCCAAAGATTACCGTCTACTCCCCACCACGGAAAAGAATGAGTGGGGAATTACTTATCCAACTACAATCGTCGAGTTTGTTAACCCTTACCGCCTGACATCCGCAACGGATTTGGATAAAGGAGGAAAAACAATTTGGTTACCAGCCAATGTTCGCGGCATTTCTGCAAGCGCCACTTCCGACCGCTACCGTACGAAGGAAAATGCCCCGACTGCCGCTTCGTATGTGGAACTGGTAGTGGATAATCCCACCCGGCAGGAACGCCTTTATTATCGTGCCTATCTGGGTGGTGATGATTCTACGGACTTCAACCTCTACGAAAACAAGGATTACAACTGGACCCTGAATATCAAATCTGCCGATTATCGTGGCGATGCCCGTATCCAGTTGCTGGATCAGACACCGGTGGTAAGTACAAACCTTGTGCCCACCGGCAACTGTCTTATGATGCTCCCCGGTACGAATATCTGTTTTAATCCCTATAAACATGAAGCGGGTACAAATGGTTGGAATACTTATCTGACCGATGGAACAACATTGTCTACAGAGAAAACCATCGACCACGTCCGGCTTCTGTGGCAGACAAAGGATGCCGGAACTTCCGGTGAACTGGTGTTGGGGTATGTGGTCGATGAAAGTAATCATAAGAACTTGGTGAATGTCTCTGATATTGCGGATAAGGACAAGGCTCTGGTACATGTGAAAGTTCCCGTTACACAAGGAGGCAATGCGGTGATAGAAGCCGTGAATGCTTCGGGTGTGACTATATGGAGTTGGCACATCTGGATAAGCGACTATCTACCGGTTGGCGTGGATGCAAGTAAGATAACAGATAACTCAAGCCGGATTACAGCCATATCCGAAGCTCAAAACTCCACCCGGGGCGGAGCAGTACAAATATATCAGGGTGTTTCGTGGACAGATCCGGCCGGGGCCTTTTACAAATGTGTCATCATGGACCGCAACTTGGGAGCTACCAAGGCGGGGATTCAAGATAATCAGATTGACGGTCGGCGCACCCTTGGATTGCTATATCAGGGTGGGCGGAAAGACCCTTTCTTTGCTGCTGCGGACGGTACGACAAAAGAGACGAAAACCTTTTATGACGGAGTGGGAGAACCGCTGGATGTTATTAAACAAAAGCTGACTACAGTAGATCAACTTATACAACGACCATTAACATTTAGCACGGGTTTCGATAATGAATATCCTGCTTCATCTTACAACTGGAATGGAGATGGTCCTAAAACAATCTATGATCCTTGTCCGAAGGGATGGCGTGTTCCTTCTAATGGTACCACGCAGTCGCCTCTTGGTGTCTACTTCCCTTCTATATTGAGTGATGACGGTACGTTTAAATATTGCATGTGGGTGGGATTTGGAGCCAATGACGGCACTACAGGATCTTTGGAATTGCAGATGCCCATCTTTAATAATGTAATGTATTACAATGGAACTGATATAACTTCTATTGCAAGCAGCCCGATACAGCAATCGGACTTTGTGGGTTCAGGATTCATCTATTATGGAACTTCCGTAGGCCCGGACGGAGACAAGTCCATATTCTTTCCTGCCGTTTCGCTTCGTGAGAGGAGCGGTAATTATCGGGATAAAAAGAATAATACGGTTTATCAGTGGACTTCACAGCATGGAACGAGGACGACAAGTGGCATGCTGATTTATCAGATTCAGGAACAGCAAATCTCTGTGACACACCCCATCGACTGGAAATTTGGTTTTTCGGTGAGATGTGTACAAGATAATATTCAGAAGAAACCTTAGTTTTCCATCCTTTTTCTATTCGCTGACTGAGGAATTTGCGGATATGTGGAGGGAATGGAAGATTTACAAATAGCTCTTTGGCATGCTGGAATAACGGAAAACAATTAGTATCTTTGTGAGAAGGTATTGAAAAATGGAGAAAGTTTCTCATCGCGTGGAGGAGATTGAATTTAAAGAAGTTGGCGAAATAGAAGGTGTTGATAATCAGGGATTAGATAATGAAAAAGTAGAAAATGGCGAAATAGCTGGCGGAATAGCTGGCGGAATAGAATTTCCGACACTATTACATCGAAATATTTATAATGCTATAAGCCTTAATCCTAAAATAAAGCTAACTTAAAAAGATATAGCAAGTAATATTCTATGTAACATAAAAAAACAGAGAATGAAAGAAGAAGATAAATTGCTTGAGTTTATTATCTTTTGCGTTGAAAGTACGGCTGCCCGGTTGAGACGTTGCGGTTCGGATGTGTATCGTAAAATGAAGGAAACGGGTGCGTTGGAGCATTACGTGAAGCCATATTATGATACTTTGCATACGCAGGGGGAAACATATATTGTTGACTCTTTGCTGGAATACATCTTTTATCGCGATGCCCGGTGGTTGCCCGATGGGTATCAACCGCACCATCTGACGAAGGAAGGAGGTGAAAAATGCTGACCGTATATCATGGCTCTATTTGTCCGGTAGAGAGTCCGTTAGCAGGAGTTTGCCGTCCGAATCTTGATTTTGGCGTAGGATTCTATGTGACTGATATTTATTCTCAGGCGGAGCGTTGGGCCTTACGTGTGGCTGAAATACGTGATAATGCTGATGCCTGGCTCAGTGTGTATCACTTGGATATGGATGCTATTGTTGAGGACGGTGGGTATCGTTATCTGTATTTCACTGCGTATGATGCAGCTTGGTTGGACTTTGTGACTGCCTGTCGTGGTGGGCGTACCTTGTGGCAAGAGTACGATTTAATTGAGGGTGGCATTGCGGATGACCGTGTTGTGCGTACGATTGATTTGTATTTGCGGGGCGACTATACCCGTGAGGAGGCATTGGCGAGACTTGTACATCAGGAGCCGAATAATCAGATTTGCATTATTAATCAGGAGATAATCAATCGTCATTTGCATTTTATTGAAAAAATCCGCTTGGTGACTGGTGTGGCAGAAACTCCGATACCGTATGCAGAGCCGGCATTGCAAGCCAAGTATTTGGGTATAGTGGAACGGCTTGTATCTGTCTTGAATATCTCTCAGGAACAGGCGCTTGATGTCTTTTACAGTAGTGATACGTATCGCTATCTTTCGCAACGGAGGGGGGACTTGCATCTGATGAGTGCAGCCTATCTGGCCGATGAAATTATGATTGAGTTGCAACGAAAGCAGGGAGGTTGAGGTCACCTGAAATCTTGTTATGTTAGTATTCTGAGGAAAAAAGTTTTCCGTCCCGCCCCATATACAAAATTGTATGAGGCGGGACGGTTTGTTTTCCCCCTTATTTATTCCAGCAAATATATTAAAAACAGACGGTCTGTTCGTTGCAAATAGACCGTCTGTTTAAATGAAACTGACCATCTGTTTTGGGTAAATGGACGGTCTGTTTTAGGATAAACAGTAGTTTGAAATTAGTTTGTAAGATAATGATTATGATCTGGTATTTAATGAATTAAAAATAAATATAGTATGAATATGAAACGAATGAAAATTGGAAGTTTTTTGACTCTATTTTTAGGGTTAGTTGCACTTGCGGGCGGAATGGCCGCATGTGAAGACAGTATCGGGGAGGAAGAGGCTCCGACGGGTAATGATGGGTTGGTGACGGTGTCGCTGACATTTGACTTCGCCTCCGAACTTAATGGTTATGATGTGCCTCCTTCGAGGCGAGCTTGTCCCCCCAGTTGTCAACTCGTGATGTTGCGGAACTGACTCCGGACGCTCTGTATAATTTAGAAATCAGACAATACAATTCCGCAGGCATGCACCTTGCAGGCTCCACTTTTGCCAATGCCACTATCGGCAAGACTTTGGATGTGACACTGCAAGCAAGTGAAGATTGCCAACTGGTGATCGTGGCGCGTGGTAATGGCAATACGGTTAAGACAGAATTAGGAACAAGAACATTGCAAAAAGTGCAGGAAGAAATAACAGTAGAGGCAACAGTACTCAACCAAATTGATCCGACAAATCAAGCGAGCATGAATAAGATGCCTTATGTGTTGCATCTGAAACATGTGAAAGTGGTGAAAGATGACGCTTCCGGTAAATATATCATCCAAAGTATAGACGGAGCTTATGATGTCCGCCTCCGACTGAAACGCCTGGCAACCCGGCTTACAATGACATGGACATATACTGTTAGTGGTTTTGACATAAAGCAAATCTTGATTCAAAGCGTGCCTTTAGCTTATGCTGTAGTGGATGCACCGGATGAACAGGATGGCACTTATCCATCGCTTATCCAGCAATTTACGACTATAGAAGTTCCCTTGGTGGGTAATAGTGGCAGTTATTCCTGCTGAATACCTGCTAATGTGCGGGGGAGTTCGCCTGCCGCCACTTCGGACGCATTGCGCACGAAAGCCAATGCACCGCAGGGAAGTGCTTTTGTTAATTTTGTTGCCGTGGATAAAACGGATGCGAAGAAAAAATTGGACTATCGCGTTTATTTTGGGGGTAGGGAGTCGTCGGACTTCAATGTGCTGGGTAACACCAATTATAACTATACAGTGAACTTTAAACATGTAGGTATCCCTACGGGTGACGGTCGTGTGACGTATATTGACCCGATACCTGCTTCCGAAAATAACAACAACCTTCTGCCTACCGCAAACTGTTTCATGATTGCTCCGGGTGGTGCGTTCTGTTTCGATCCGTTTGTGTTCCAGTCCAATGGAACTTCAATAACTAATGATAAATTGGTGAGTTGGTGCAGTGCCGGTGGCATCAAGTCTGTGAAGTTGCTCTGGCAGACCAAAGAGAATGGTGATGTGGGTGATCCGACGATGGGCATTGCCAATAGTAATGACAATCACACTAATATTGTGGATGTGAAACGCACAGATGGTTCCACTATCACGACGGTTCCTGCAACAGGAGCAGGGCAATGCCTCATTTATTGCCGCACGGCAGCCAATACTTCCGGCGGGAGCGGCGTGATTGCCGCTTATGACGGGGAGAATGGTACGGGGAATATCCTCTGGAGCTGGCACGTGTGGGTGACGGATTATTATCCGGATGCTACGGGAACCGAAACGGTGCTGATGCCGGAGGAAAAGCGGAAGTTGAAACTGGTGCCGGTGAGCAGTACTGATGGTACTGTTGCGGCCATCATGATGGACCGTAATCTGGGTGCCTATGAAGGCGCGTTCGATGCTATTCCGAAAGATATTCTTACTATGTCCCGAAACAATGGTTTCCACTTCCAGAAAGGGCGGAAGGACCCGTTTCCAAGTAGTTATACGACGCAGAAACTGCCAGGTGTCTACCAATTTACATTAAGTGCGGATGCACCTCCCAAACATATCATGAACAGATATAAACCGGATGGTTTTCATGCAATTGTGCCCTTGTCCATCGGTAGTGGAGCTACTTCGTTACAGAAGGCTTATCAGGTACCGATATCCATTGCTGGTAATAATGGTACTACTTGGTGTTCGGATGGTTCGCGTCCGGCATGGGGTACCATAAAAACTATTCATGATCCGTGCCCGGCAGGGTGGCGTATCCCCCAGAAGAGTGAACTTAATGTTCTGATAAATCGTAATAATAGTGTGATTCCTGCAAGTGCGCAGGATGATGGCGGGGCACTACTTAAATATGATAATACGGAAGGTAAATTTTATATACGATTTACGGGGTATCCGCCCAATATAACTCAATTGAATAGTGTTGGGGTAGTAGGATATATGTCTGCGTCTGAAAGTGCGACAATTTTCGTAGTATCGGGTAACTCCAAGCCTGGAATAGGGTCAATGAGAGATTACGACGCCCACACCACCCGTTGCGTTCAGGAAAAAATAGAATAGTAGAATAACATACCATATCCCCCGAAACCAGGGAAAACGCAGAGGTTGCAGACGAATCCGCCCCATAACGGTGGCGCTCGTCTGTTTCCTTTGCGTTTTTTGTATTTTGTAAATAATAACAATAAACATCTAAAACGAAAAAGAAAGTATGGAATTAATGACTTTACATCGATTGAAACAACGCCTTGAAAATGAGAGACAACGCTATGCCCGGCAGCAAGAACGGGAAGAACTCTTATCGCGCAGGATGCAGCGCACGCGGCAGAACATAGAAAACCTGGAGTATGCATTGCAGTCATTGGAACGCATCATCAGCCTGCACCGCAGACATCGCGTCATCCCTCATGCTGAGATAGACAGTTTCTTTGACAGGGCTTCCGCCGTCTACGATCGTTTGCAAGCCCGCCTGCACCTGAATCTGAGTTATTCCTTTTTCTGCTACATCATCTCTACCCGCTATCTGTTCGAGAGCCGTGTGCGTCTGCCCAACCGTCGTTTCCTTGGCTTCACCACCGTGTTTTCCTACTTTAAAAAGAAGCGTGGTAGTTGAATACCACTCTTGTCATTCTTGTTCTGTATATGTGATATTCTTTTTATAATTTCGCAGCCGATTTATTAACAAACGGGTGGGTCGCAAAATGTGATTAAGGTCTTATTCCCCGACGGGCTACCCTACTATAAACTTAAAGAAAAACAATGAAAGAAGTGAATTTTGACTGGCTGCTTCAAGGTTGCCATCCTTTGTCCGAAGTGGCACAGGCGTATTTTCCATGTATGCACAACAGTTCGGCTGTGCGCTCGTTCCGGAAACACGTCAAGGAAATTGCCGACTTGTATGCCGGGCTGCTGGAAGTGGGGTACACTGATCAGATTACTACTCTGACCCCGTTGCAGATTGCGGTGCTGATCCGCCATCTGGGGCTTCCCAATCAGGCACGCAGAGAAATGGAACAGTAAGAACGCAGCTCCGTCAAAGCAGGAAGGATATATTTATATATCCTTCTTTTTTTTCTTTATATTATTATATTGTGTGCGGTTGGCTGTCCGGTTGCTTGTTCGTTTCCGTAACTAAGCTGTTTATTATCAGTAAGTTTTCCTGTTCACCGGGCTGTACGGTTCGCAGACCGGTCCGAAAGGGTACGGATTGTATCAATAATTCACCATAAACCACCGAATGTAACCAGTCGGAACAGTTGTGGGAACAGAATCTGCTTTATTGTCATATCTTTGTCACTGTAAACAAAGAAGATAAATTATGAATTTGAATAAAGATTTGCAGGTGGCAGGTTACGTCATGATTCCGCGTGCCTTGCTTTTGAGGGCTTTTGAGGAAAATCGTGAGGCGGTGGGAGATATGAATGCATTCCTACGGGTGCTGACCTACGTCAATTATGCCGAAGCGGTGACGAAATGTTGCAATATCGAGGTGGCTTGTCGGCGGGGAGAATCGGTGATATCCTTCAGTCATTGGGCGGAAATTCTGGGCTGGACTATCGGGCGCACCCGGCGTTTCTTCAACCGGCTGATTGCCGATGGCGGCATAGAGCTGGTGGAAGGAGACTGCGTCAGTCATATCCGCATACCGGGCTACGATGCATGGGCAGGCAAAAGGATGGCCGGAAAGGCGGATACAGCCGCCACTCTCGAAAAGGGCTTCGGGGCATTCTGGGACGAATATCACGAAACCACCCGCATGCCCCGGAAAAACAAGGAGGAGACCCTCAGGGAGTGGAAGAAGATGTCGCTCGAAGAGAGAAAGTTGGCTCAGGAGAACATTGAAGAATATTACTACCATTTGCGGAATACGAAGTATTGTTGTCAGGCTGCGAAATATCTGGCTAACAAACTGTTTCAGGATGAATATGACAATTAATGATAGGAATAAAAGAGGGAAATGAATGAAATTTTAAATCCACAGGATGCCGGACTGGAAGAAGCCGTGCTGGGTGCTTGTTTGGTAGAGAGCGAAGCTATATCCCTGGTTGCCGATAAATTGCGCCCGGAAATGTTCTATAACGATCAGAACCGGATGGTTTATGTCGCTATTCTGGCTATGTTCCGTGCGGGGAAGGTGATTGATATTCTTACGGTAAAGAATGAACTGGCTTCATGCGGCAACCTGGAGAAGGTGGGCGGGCCTTATAATCTGATGCGGCTTGCTTCGCGCATCGCATCGAGTGCCCATCTGGAATATCATGCGTGCATACTTCGGGAACTGTTTATCCGTCGTGAGGTGATTCTCGGTTCGTATAAGCAACTGGCTGCCGCTGCCGATGAGTCGGTAGACATCACGGATGTATTGGTGGGCATGCACGATTTGCTGGACCGCCTTGAAGGAGATATGGGGGCTACCGACCATCTTCGCACTATGGGGCAACTGATGGAAGATACCCTGACGCAAGTGGAAGCCCGTGTTGAGAATAGCCGGGATGGTATTACAGGTATCCCTACCGGTTTCTCCGATCTGGACAAACTGACTTCGGGATGGCAACGGGGAGAGCTGGATATCCTTGCTGCACGTCCGGCAGTGGGAAAAACGGCTTTCGCCCTGCATTTGGCAAAGACGGCTGCTGCAAGCGGTTATCATACGGTGGTTTTCAGTCTGGAAATGCAGGGTGAACGTTTGGGAGACCGCTGGTTGCTTGCCGCTACTGAAGATGTGGATGCTTCGCATATGCGCCGCGGGCTGCTCGATACGGGGGAATTGCGGCAGGTGCGTGAGGCTTCCCGGCAGCTTTCACAACTTTCCATCCGTGTGGACGATAGTCCGGTGGTGAGTATGGATCATGTGCGTTCGGTGGCCCGTATGCTGAAAAGCAAGGGAGAGTGTGACATGATTATTTTGGATTACCTGCAACTTTGTGATATGAAGTCCGACCAGAACAACCGCAACCGTGAGCAGGAAGTGGCACAAGCCACCCGCAAGGCAAAGCTGATGGCAAAGGAACTGGATGTACCGGTATTGTTGCTCAGTCAGTTGAACCGCATGAGTGAAGGGCGTCCCGATTGCCGTCCGCTCCTGAGCGATTTGCGTGAAAGCGGGGCAATTGAACAGGATGCGGATATGGTGATGCTTTTGTATCGTCCTGCTTTGTGCGGCCTGAAAACGGAGCACAAGAGCAAGTATCCTTCCGAGGGGCTTGGAATGGTGATTGTGGCGAAGCACAGAAATGGCGAAACAGGTGATGTTTACTTTGGACACAACCCCAGTCTGACGAAAATGGGAGACTATGTTCCGCCTTGTGAGTGGCTGATGAAGCACGCGAAGTGAATTGGGTGAAGATGGGTGGAATTCGGTTGGATATGGTTTGAAAATATTTGGCAAAATGCTTGATTTCGCCTCCCGGATGTAGTACCTTTGTGATATGCTTGAAAGAGCTATGATAACTTAAACCTTAACTTAATTTATTTTACTTATGGATGTAACCGTAGAGCGCTATATGCGCAGAAAAATTGTGACTGATGAAAATTCTCCCAAGTTCTTTTATCTTCGTCAGAAACCCGGTACGTGCAAGACTGTGGATGTAGACACTCTTGCCACCGCCATACAGAAAAGCTGTGCGATGACGAAGGGTGATGTGAAGCATGTGATAGAGGCGCTTGTGGAGGAGGTTCAGGAAAGCCTGGCAAACGGAAACAAAGTGAAGTTGAATCAGTTCGGAACGTTTCACATGACATTTTGCTGTCCGGGTGTAGCCACCTCGGAGGAGTGTACCGTGAAGAATATCAAGCGCGTGAATATTCGTTTTGTTCCGGACAAGGAGCTGAAACTGGTGAACAACAGCCATGCGCAGACCAGAAGTCCGGCAAATGTAACCTTTGCCTTAGAGAAATTGGAAGATAAGGAAGGCGGCTCATCGGAAGGCGGCAACTCCGGTGGTAACTCCGGTGGCCTGGACGAAAATCCTTTGGGATAGTTTCTAAAGCCGTCGTCTTTAAAAATAAAGAAATTAAAGAATGAAAGGCTGCGCAGCCCGCTAATAACTAATAACTAATTTGAGTATGAAAAAAACGACTTGGGACAAGATTTTGAAAGTAATTATTGCTGTGGCTTCTGCTTTGGTTGGCGTGCTGAGTGCACATGCCATGACGGGCGTCCGCTGATAAATTCATAATCATGCGAAAGATTGATTTACTCGTCATTCATTGCAGCGCCACCCGCGCTGACCGTTGTTATACGGAATTTGACTTAACCACTGATCACCTGTGCCGGGGCTTCTCCGGCGCAGGCTATCATTTTTATATCAGGAAGAACGGGGATATTAAAAGTCTCCGTCCCATTGAAAAGCCCGGAGCGCATGCGAAAGGTCATAACGCTAACAGTATCGGGATTTGTTATGAGGGTGGGCTGGATACGAATGGCCGTCCTGCTGATACGAGAACCGATTTTCAGAAACATTCCCTCCGTGTGCTGGTGATGCTACTGTTGAGAGATTATCCGGGTAGTAGGGTTGCTGGTCATCGTGACCTCAGTCCCGACCTGAATCATAACGGTGAAATAGAGCCGGAAGAGTGGATAAAAGAATGTCCCTGTTTTGATGCCGCGACAATTCCGTATGATCCGCCACCTCCGAATCCGGCTTATAGATAGGAGCGCAAGGAGTATAGTAAAAATATTTTTGGTGAGATTTGTGTGGCGGTAAAGAGAAATGGTGGAATTTTACCAGGAATCTGAGACGGAGGAATTTGCTTCGCTTATAACTGTAAACAGCAGTTATCTGTTGCGACTGTTCAATGATGTATTGGAGCTTTCCAATATCGATCAGGTGGAACACTTACCCTATGATATGGTAGATACTATTAATTCAAGTTGCAATGCTGCCATAGACGGAACCAAATCTTTTGTGAAAAGTGAGGTCGAACTTATCTTCCATCCTTCGGAAGATGATATGCGTATATATACTAATCCTTCCTATGTGACGCTGATACTGGACTATCTGTTGCATAATGCCGCTAAGTTTACTGAGTCCGGAAGCATTATCCTCGACACTGTCGTTTCTCCATCAGAGGGGGTGATTCGTTATTCGGTTACTGATACGGGTATCGGTATTCCGACCGGTCAGCAGGAAATCGTGTTTGAGCGTTTCAAGAAGCTGAATAATTTTTCTCAAGGTTCGGGGTTGGGACTTTCGATTGCCCGTGTCATGGCTACGAAATTAGGAGGTACACTTTACGTTGATGCGGAATATACTGGAGGGTGTCGTCTTGTGCTGACATTGCCTTTTGTACCAGTGTGATTCTGCGATTCCGGTGGAGGAGGAGCTTAGTGGCTTTCCGCCTTTCGCGCGCACGCATAATATAATTATGTATAGCGCCTTGTGCCCGTTCACGTTCCTTCTTAAATTTATGTTCTACAACATCCTTATCAATCAGCCAGTTACAAAATTGTTTCAGAAATATGGTGAAAAAGTGATAGATATATTTGGATTG
>OHHI01000347.1_pt1 | contig 30566 bp, 22 predicted proteins | sample 1568001 | NCBI WGS metagenome assembly OHHI01 (sample SAMEA3879506, study PRJEB24766) | human gut metagenome | biome: human-associated habitat; feature: feces | place: USA | collected 1985/1987
TGGCCAGATCCATCCCCTTGTCGGTCAGTGCAATCCTGCCAGCAACCATCTGCAAAAGTCCCTGTTCTTTCAGCTTGCGAAGTGTTTCCAGATACACGGCCTCAATCGGTACCCCAAAGCTTTGCTCAAACGCTGCTCTGGTTACTCCCTCATTCATCCGCAGCCCCAGAAACATAAATTCCTCCATCTGCTCTTTTCTTGTCAGAATCTGTGCCTGTTCCTGTACACAGCTGCCAATCCAGAGATCCTCCGGTACGGCATGCTCCCCGTCTTTTAAAAACTCTGCCGGAGACTTCTCCTGCAGGTGGTCACAAAATTCTCCATACGCATACAGCTGCCGGGTGTTGGTATACCGGACATTTTCCACCAGGGAAGATGCCCCCAGCCCCAGCCCCAGATAATTTTCTCTGGTCCAGTAGCCGATGTTATGTCTGCAGGCATACCCCGGCTGGGCAAAATTGGAGATTTCATACTGCTGGTATCCTGCCTGTTTCAATACATCCTGCGTGGCCTTATAAATGCGGTATACCTCATCCTCGTCCGGAAGAATCTCTGTATGAAGTCCAGCTTCCTGCTTCACTGCGTCAAACTTATACCGTTCATAAAACGGTGTCCCCTTTTCTATGATCAGGGAATATGCCGAAATATGTTCCGGTTTCAGGCGGATCACCGTCTGCAGGGATTCCAAAAATTTGTCCAGCGTCTGGTAAGGCAGACCGCTCATCAGATCAATATTGATATTTTCAAATCCTGCATTTCTCGCCAGCTCATACGTTTTTAAAAACTGATCATACGTGTGAATTCTTCCAAGTGCTTTCAGCTCCTCATTGTTTGTTGACTGCAGTCCGATCGAGAGGCGGTTGATCCCCGCACTCTGATAGACATTCAGTTTCTTTGCCGTCACCGTTCCCGGATTGCACTCGATGCTGATCTCCGCATCCGCCTCCACATGAAAACTCGAAGCAACCTGCTGCAGCACGGTGTAAATCAGATTTTCCTCCAGCCAGCTCGGCGTGCCCCCTCCGATATAAATTGTCGGGACATGATAATCCCCAAGCAGATTTCCGTAATAACGGATTTCCTGCAGCAGGGCATGCACATATCTGATCTGTGTATTGCTGTCTGCCGGAAAGGACAGGAAATCACAGTAATCACACTTTTTCACGCAAAAAGGGATATGAATATATAATTCCAGTTTCTTTTCATTCATAGAATCAGTCTTCATCCAGTTTCAATACACTCATGAATGCCTCCTGCGGCACTTCTACGCTGCCGACCTGACGCATTCTCTTCTTTCCTTCCTTCTGTTTCTCCAGAAGCTTTTTCTTACGGGAAATATCACCGCCGTAACATTTTGCCAGGACATCCTTGCGCATGGCCTTAACCGTTTCACGAGCGATGACTTTTCCGTTTACGGCTGCCTGAATCGGGATTTCAAACAGATGTCTCGGAATCTCTTCTTTCAGACGCTCACACATTTTACGGCCTCTGTCGTATGCACTGTCTTTGAATACAATAAAGGATAAGGCGTCCACCATCTCCTTATTAATAAGAATATCCAGTTTGACAAGGTCGGAACGGACATATCCTTTCATTTCATAATCAAAAGAGGCATATCCGCGGGACCGCGACTTTAATGCATCAAAGAAATCATAAATAATCTCATTCAGTGGCATATCATATTTGATCACGGCACGGGTTGCTTCAATATAATCCATGCTGATATAAATACCGCGGCGTTCCTGACAAAGCTTCATAATTGCCCCGACATACTCGCTGGTTACCATGATCTCTGCCGATACAAACGGTTCCTCCATATATTCAATCTCCGAAGGGTCCGGCAGATTGGACGGATTGGTCAGGTCAAACACTTCTCCGTTGGTCTTGTGCACCTTATAAATAACACCGGGTGCCGTAGTCACAAGATCCAGATTAAACTCACGCTCTAAACGCTCCTGAATAATCTCAAGATGCAGTAATCCAAGGAAACCACAGCGGAAACCAAATCCCAGCGCAAGAGAGGTCTCCGGTTCAAACTGGAGTGCCGCATCGTTGAGTTGCAGTTTTTCCAGTGCATCTCTCAGATCCGGGTATTTGGAGCTGTCTGCCGGATACATTCCGCAATACACCATCGGGTTGACCTTTTTATATCCCGGAAGCGGTTCTGCACACGGGCGGTCGAGCTCTGTCACAGTGTCTCCGACACGTGTATCACGCACGTTTTTAATACTCGCTGCGATATATCCAACCATACCTGCGGAAAGCTCGTCACACGGAATAAACTGCCCGGCACCGAAATATCCCACTTCTGTCACCAGATCCTCGGCTCCTGTGGCCATCATTTTGATTTTGGTTCCCACTTTGACGGTACCTTCCTTGATCCTGCAGAAAACAATTACCCCCTTATAGGAATCATACAGTGCATCAAAGATCAACGCCTTAAGCGGTGCCTTCGGATCTCCGGCAGGTGCCGGAATCTTTGTCACGATCTGTTCAAGCACTTCCTCAATATTCAGTCCGGTCTTTGCAGAAATACGCGGAGCATCCATCGCCTCGATACCGATCACATCCTCGATTTCCTGTGCGACCTCTTCCGGGCGTGCACTCGGCAGATCAATCTTATTGATGACCGGAAGCACATCCAGATCATGATCCAGTGCCAGATAGACATTGGCAAGTGTCTGGGCTTCCACCCCCTGTGCGGCATCCACAACCAGGATAGCACCATCACACGCTGCAAGACTCCGGGATACTTCATAATTAAAATCCACGTGTCCCGGCGTATCAATCAGGTTAAAAATATATTCCTCTCCATCCTTTGCCTGATAAATGATGCGCACTGCCTGGGATTTGATCGTGATTCCCCTCTCACGCTCCAGATCCATATTATCGAGAACCTGTGCCTGCATCTCACGGCTGGTCAGCGTTCCTGTTTTTTCTATGATTCGATCCGCAAGTGTAGACTTACCGTGATCAATATGGGCAATAATACAAAAATTACGAATTTTGCTCTGATCGATTGACATCTTATTCCTCTTTTTCTTTCTACTATAATTTATCGTTTGATAAGTACGGTCCATCAGATGCTGATAGAACCTACGCAATGTTACATTATACCGAAAACAGGTCTATAAATCAAACATTGACATCCACTTTTTCCATAATACCTGTTTGGTATCATCGTCCGCAAATGCCGAATGCAGCGAAGCCATATAAATTTTCTCACACATCGGCTCTTGAAACATCCCGGCTTCTGCCAGACGCATATATTCATCCGTACAGCTGGTATCGCTGACGGTACGGTTGTCCGTATTGATGGAAAGCAAAATTCCGGCATCGTAAAATTCCCGGAACGGATAGTCTGTAAAATCCGTGACCGCCTTTGTCTGCAGATTACTCGTCGGACACAGTTCCACTCCGATCTTTTTCTCTGCAACTTCCTTCTTTAATTCCTCGTCCCCGCTCATGGCAATTCCGTGACCGATCCGCGATGTTCCCAGTTCAATGGCCGTACGGATTTCTTCCCTGCTTCCACATTCTCCTGCATGGATGGTATATGGCATGCCATATTTTTTTGCAGTGGCAAATACATCCGCAAACGCTGCTGTCGGGTACGCCTTTTCATCCCCTGCCAGATCACAGGCAACGACACCGTTTCCGAGAAATTCCCGCGCTTCTTTTAACATGGCAATATTTTTTTCGGTTTCCAGATTGCGCATGGTGCAGACAATCATTCCGGTCAGGATGTCCGCTTTTTCTTCTGCTTTTTTCAGGCCATCCCGGACGCTCTCTAAGATTTCCCGAACCGAAAGCCCCTGCTCCATGGAAAATGCAGGTGCAAAACGCACTTCCAGATACTTGACCTGTTCTTTTGCTGCAGAAAGTGCCAGATCCTGTGCTGCTGCCGAAAGTCCCTCCTTCGTCTGCAGGCAGCCAAGCGGCAGTTCAAACTTCTCCAGATACTCTGCCAGTGAACTGCAGTCCATCGGTGCCACCAGTTTTTCCCGCAGTTCTTCCAGCCCCAGCGGCTCTTTCCCCTCCTGCTGCATCAGTTTCTGGATCAGGGGCAGGCTCACCGAACCGTCCAGATGACAGTGCAGCTCTATTTTTGGCATATTGTGTGCAATAAATCGATTCATCATTGGCTTTTCCCTCTCTTCTGCAAACTATAACAACGGAAGAAGTGATGTGCCGATCGTATTTGCCGGCATCTGCACTCCAAAATTATCCGCAATGGTCGCCCCGATCACCGCAAATGTATCCTGTGTCGGGAGCGGCCCGCTTCCCTGATCGGATGGCGAATACAAAAGCAGCGGCACCTGCTCTCTTGTGTGATCCGTGCCCTTATACGTTGGATCGTTCCCATGGTCCGCCGTGATCATCAGCAGATCCTCTTTTTTAAGCAGTGGCATAAGTTCTCCGAGCTTTTTGTCAAACCTCTCGATTTCCTCTCCGTATCCGATCGGATTTCTCCGGTGTCCCCACAGCGCATCAAAATCGACCAGATTGGTAAAGCACAAACCGCAGAAATCGGATTGGGCCAGCGCAATGGTCTGATCCATCCCATGGACACTGCTGGTCGAATGCAGACTTTTTGTAATTCCGTATCCGTCAAAAATATCATGGATCTTTCCGACTGCCAGCACGTCATATCCGGCTTCCTGAAGCGCATTTAATGCTGTTGGCCCGGTCGGTTTCAACGCATAATCCCTGCGGTTGCTGGTTCTGACAAACTCGCCTTTTTTCTTTCCCACATACGGGCGGGCGATCACGCGTCCCACCCTCCACTCATCACGCATCGTCAGTTCCCTGGCAATCTCACAGTAATGATACAGGGTCTCTAATCCCATCGTCTCCTCGTTCCCGCAGATCTGCAGAACCGAATCTGCCGATGTGTACACGATCAGCTTTCCTTCCCTGATTTCCTGCTCGCCGAGTTCCTCTAAAATCTTTGTTCCGCTTTCCGCCCGGTTTCCTATAATTTTTCTGCCGCATCTTTTTTCCAGTTCTGCGATCAGCTCCGGCGGAAATCCATGTTCCGTAAAGGTGATGAAAGGCTTTTTGGTTTCAATCCCCATCATCTCCCAGTGTCCGGTCATGGTGTCTTTTCCGTTGCTTTTTTCATTCAGTGCCGCATAATATCCAAGTGGATGTTCCTGCGGCTGTACCTGTTTTAAGGATTTCAGGTTTGCCAGCCCTAAAGATGCCAGATTTGGAATATAAAAATGTTCCACGGTCTGTGAAATATGCCCCAATGTATCGGCACCTTCATCTCCGAAGCGTGCGGCATCTGCCATCGCTCCCATTCCCATCGAATCGAGTACTATTACAAAAACACGTTTCAATCGTCTGTCCATGATTTACTCCCCTCCCTGTTTCTTAAGATTTTCCGGTCCAAAACTAAGAGGCAGCAGTTCCTCCAGCGTGTGTACTTCATAGTCCTCCTGGGACCTTGCAAGTACAATCTCAAAATCTCCCGGACAGAATTCCCGCATCACCTGTCTGCAGATTCCACACGGACTGCAAAGATCCGTACATTGGTTTTCCTCTGCCGTTTTTGGGTACAAAACACTTCCACCAACGATTGCAATCGCCTGAAATTCCCGCACACCCTCACTGACCGCCTTGTAAAATGCCGTACGTTCGGCACAGTTTGTTGCAGGATAGGAAGCATTTTCTATATTGCATCCCTGATACACAGTTCCGTTTTTGGCCAGAAGAGCCGCACCCACCTGAAAACGGGAATACGGTGTATACGCCCGCTTTCTCGCCTGAAACGCACTCCGGATCAGTTCTTTATAATCTGTCTGCATCTTTATCCTCCTGTATCAGCAACCGGATGGCATCCACAGTTGTAGCGATTGCCTGCGTTGTATCATGCACCTGCACGTTCGGCAGCCCCCTTTTTTTCCCGCTCCTGATTGGCAAGGACAAGAAAGCAGGCGCCCACACGCACATGCAAAAAACTTCCGGCAATAAAAAGCGCCGCCGATTCCATCTCCGATGCCAGACATCCCATCCTAAGCCATGCCTGCCATTTCTGCGTGAGCTCATAACTTACCGGCATAATCTGCGGCTCATGCTGTCCGAAAAAGGAATCCTTGCTCTGTACAACGCCGACATGATGACGTATCCCGCGTTTTTTTGCTGCCTGTACCAGTGCAGTAGTCACTGTAAAATCCGGGACAGCCGGATATTCGACCGGTGCATACTCGCGGCTTGTCCCCTCCATCCGGATCGCTCCGTCTGCAATCACCAGATCTCCGCCAAGTATATTTTCCTGCATTCCGCCGCAGGTGCCTACACGCAAAAACGTGTGTGCACCGCATTTGGAAAGCTCCTCGATGGCAATCGCAGCCGACGGTCCGCCGATTCCGGTGGAAGTCACACTCACCCTGACGCCATCTAACGTTCCGGTGTAAGTCGTAAATTCCCGGTTATCTGCCACCTGCTTTGCATCCGTTAAAAATTCCGCAATCTTTGCACATCGTTTGGGATCTCCCGGCAGGATCACATACTTACCTATGTCCTGCGGTCCCACGCCTGTGTGATACTGTCTGCCTGAGCCTTCTGTATAATCAACCATAAAAATGCCCTCCTCATATAAGTACATTGTAACATTTACAGCCGTTATTTCAACACTTTTGCAAACAGATCTGCAAGTGGTTCCATCGCATTTTTTGCTTCCTCAAACGTATTCGTCTGTGCGCCCACTTCCACCAGCATGCTCTTCGGACAAAAATGCATATTAAAGCGGTACCCTTTTAGATAAATTCGCCTTGTAAAATCCGGATAATATTCCGCAGCGGCAAGCTGCATCTGAAACGAAAACGCCAGATTATCGGAAATATACGGATTTTTTAAATACGGAATATCCCCGGAAGCCGTTGTTCTGCTCAGTCCGTTAAAAAACATGATCTTTGCCATCTTTTTTCCGTTTTGCGTTGTCACCAGACGCGTGTTTTCTCCCACGCCGTCTCTATGTAAATCGATCACTACCTGAATCGATGGATTATCATTTATGATTTTCTGAATCGACGGGGCTGCCTTGGAATATGCATGATCCCGGTCGCCCACATCGTATTCTCCTTTATGATGCATGACTTGAAATCCTTCCTCTTCCAACAATTCCGTCAGATAATCTCCCACTCCGACAACACCCGTTTTTTCATCTTTTGAATCGGCATACCGTTCCTGGGAATGGGTATGATAAATTAAAATCTGCGGGCCGTCCACCGACTGGTCAATCCTTAGATCCGGTTTCATCAGCTTATCCACGTCCAGCTGATTTTTCCCGATGGTCGTTGTATTATCAACCTGATAAAAGGTCTGTCTCAGATAATCAAAATCCTGCAGTTTTTTGCGGTTGACAGAAACTTTTTTCCCGGAAGTTTCTGTTTTTTTCTCCGGCTTTTTGGACTCTTTTTGTGTCGGAGTCTCGTCCACATTCTGACTTTCCTGCTGCACTGGCTGTTGCGTTACCGCCTTTTCATTTTCCGCAATGATCTGCTTTGCCTGTTCGTTTTCCTCTGCTGCCTGATTCTCATAATACGCCAGGTTTTCCTCCTGTGATTCATACCACAGCCGCTGCTCGTTTTGTGCAATTGCCGGATACATGGAAGCCGTCACATCCCGGTATATATTCGGAATTCCTTCCTCCTGCGCCCCCAGTACCCCCGGCACATAAAGATTAAGCACTCCGTTATAAAATTTCAGGGACAGATTCTGCCCCAGAAACTGCACCAGTCCGCCACCCCAGCAATACGCAAAAGCGCAGACCAGCACAAAATCTATCGTCACCAGAAAAAGAAGCAATCGTCTCCTCACCCTATCACCACCTTGAGAGAATTATATGCCTTTTCTTTTGTCCCTATTCCTCTTTATCTCCCAGAAGCGCAATATTGAGTCCCTCCGAAATCAGAAAACTTAAATTTTTGATCGAGTCATCAATGTTTTTCGGTGTGACAAAAAGACCATTCAGCTGTGGCGAGAGCAGTTCCCTTGCCAGTTCCTGCCGCTCCCTCTCATCCAGCTTCTGCAGATCCGAAAGCGATAATGCGGAAATAAATTCCGTCATGGCATCCGAGACAATCGTTGCCGCATCCACGACCGTCGGCACACCGAGAGAAATCACGGGAACGCCCACACTTTTGCGGTTGATGGCATTGCGGTGATTGCCGATTCCGCTTCCCGGCGTGATTCCCGTATCCGTCAGCTGGATCGTCCGTCCCAGCCGCCGGATGCTTCTTGCCGCCAACGCATCGACCGTGATCAGAAAATCCGGTTTCGTCTCTTTTACCACACCCTTTAAGATCTCCACACATTCCATACCGGTCTGCGCCATAACCCCCGGCACGATTCCGCTGACTTTTCCCACATCTTCTCTCTGGAATGCGTACTTTCCGAATTCATTCAGGATATGGCGGGTGATAAATAAATTATCCACCACTCTCGGTCCCAGCGCATCGGGCGTCACTTCCCGGTTGCCCAGTCCGACAACCAGTGCCGCGACTTCCAGCCCCTTTTTTAAATTTTTTTCAATCTCTTTTCCCGGCAGAAGATTCCGCATGATCTTTGCCAGCTCCAAAGAAATATCCCTGTGGTATCCGGCATCTTCCTCGATCATCTCCGGCGCCTCGATCGTAATGTACGTCCCCTTTGGCCTTCCCATCGCAACGGATGCATTCTCGGTCTCGATCATCACGGTACTGACAATCACTCCATTTTCCCGCCGTTCTTCCAGAACACGGATGCCGCGCATATCTGCCTGGTCTTCCTGCAGCCGCTCCTGTGATTCGAGTGCCAGATCCGTGCGGATCGGATAACTATTTTCCAACATGCCTCTTCCTCCCCTTTTACCATATGCATTTTTGCAGAAATGGTTTCTGGAGATAGTATGTACGGCATAGATTTTTTTATGCCTGAAATTAAAAACCGCAGGGACATTCGTCCCTGCGGTTTATCTGTATTCCTCTGTTTCCGGATCAATTATTTACCAGCGTAAAGAGTTACTAACTTCTTTAAGTGGTCATACTCATCCTTAGAGTTCTTCTCAGCCTTTGCAAATAACTCAGCAGCTCTCTCCGGGTTGAACTTCGCAAGAGATGCATAACGGTTCTCACCCTTTAAGAATGCCTGATAATCGCCTGTAGGCTCCTTGCTGTCTAATGAGAATGCATCTTTGCCTTCTGCAGCAAGTGTTGGGTTGTAACGGAAGTTGAACCAGTATCCGGACTCAACAGCTAACTTCTCCTCGGTCTGAGCCTTGCTCATACCCTTCTTGATACCATGGTTGATACATGGAGCGTAAGCAATGATCAGTGATGGTCCCGGATAAGCCTCTGCCTCTGCAAGAGCCTTAACACACTGATTCATATCAGCACCCATAGAGATGTGTGCTACATATACATAACCATAGCTCATTGCGATACCGGCAAGATCCTTCTTCTTTGTCTCTTTACCACCGGCAGCGAACTGTGCGATCGCACCTGTAGGAGTAGACTTAGAAGACTGTCCACCTGTATTTGAGTAAACCTCAGTATCGAATACCATTACGTTGATATCCTTACCGGATGCTAATACATGGTCTACACCACCGAATCCGATGTCGTATGCCCATCCATCACCACCGAAGATCCACTGAGACTTCTTAGCGAGGAAATCTTTCTCTTTTAATACATTCTTGGAAGCATCGCATCCGCAAGCCTCTAATGCTGCTACTAACTTCTCTGTAGCTGGTCCGTTCTCGATACCGGAAGCAAATGTATCATTCCACTCCTTGATGGCATCCTTAACATCAGCCTTATCTGTGTTAGCTGCGATCTCATCCAGCTCGTTCTTTAATCTGTCACGGATTGCTCTCTGAGCAAGTAACATACCATAACCAAACTCTGCTGCATCTTCGAACAGTGAGTTAGACCATGCAGGACCATGACCCTTCTTGTTTGTTGTATAAGGTGTAGAAGGTGAAGAGTTTGCCCAGATAGAAGAACATCCAGTTGCATTTGCAATGTACATTCTGTCACCGAATAACTGGGTAATTAACTTAGCGTAAGGTGTCTCACCACATCCACCACAAGCTCCGGAGAACTCAAGTAATGGCTGACGGAACTGAGATCCCTTAACAGAGTTAAGTTTGAATTTCTCGATAACATCTTCCTTATCCTCAAGAGATACTGCGTAATCGAAGTACTTCTGCTCATCCTCATGTGCCTCGAATCCGGTCATTGTGATAGCCTGTACCTTATCAGGACATACGTTTACACAAGAACCACATCCTGTACAGTCGAATGCGGAAACAACGATTGCGAACTTGTAACCTGGCATCTGGTTGAGATCCTTCATCTGCATTCCTTCCGGAGCCTTAGCTGCCTCAGCCTCTGTCATAGCGACTGGACGGATTGCTGCATGAGGACATACATAAGAACACTGGTTACACTCGATACACTTGGTAGCATCCCATACAGGAACGTCTGTTGCAACACCACGCTTCTCGTATGCTGCTGTACCGGATGGAGTCCAGCCTGTCTCGTATTTCTTAACAACAGATACAGGAATTGTGTTACCCTGCTGTCCGTTGACTTTCTGCTGAATATCCTTAACGAAGTCAACAACTTCCTTGTTGTCTCCCTTAACTTCTACAGAGTAATCATCATCTGTGCAGTTCTTCCAGCTCTCTGGAACATCTACCTTAACGTATGCTGTAGCACCGGCATCGATTGCGTCGTGGTTCATCTTAACGACATCGTCACCCTTCTTAGCATAAGATCTTGTAGCTGCGTCCTTCATAAGCTTGATAACTTCCTCTTCCGGAATCAGCTTTGTCAGAGAGAAGAATGCTGACTGAAGTACAGTGTTGATACGGTTTCCAAGACCGATCTCTTTACCGATCTTTACACCGTCGATGATGTAGAAGTTGATGTTGTTCTCTGCGATGTATCTCTTTACCTGACCCGGTAACTTCTCATCCAGTTCATCAACTGTCCACTGTGTATTGAACAGGAATGTACCGCCCGGTACCAGATCCTGAACCATGTTGTACTTGTAGATGTATGCTGTACAGTGACATGCTACGAAGTTTGCCTGAGAGATCAGGTATGTGGAACGGATTGGAGAATGTCCAAAACGTAAGTGGGAAATTGTAACACCACCGGACTTCTTGGAGTCATAATCAAAGTATGCCTGAGCGTACATATCTGTGTTGTCACCAATGATCTTGATGGAGTTCTTGTTGGCACCTACTGTACCATCTGCACCAAGACCCCAGAACTTACAGTTTGTTGTTCCTTCTGGTGTAGTAACAGGATTCTCCTTAACTTCAAGAGAAAGATTTGTAACATCATCAGTAATACCGATTGTAAATCTTGGCTTCTCTGTGTTGTTGTATACAGCGATGATCTGTCCAGGAGTAGTATCCTTAGATCCTAATCCGTAACGTCCGCTTGTAATTGTAACCTGATCGAACTTAGATCCCTTTAATGCAGCAACTACATCTAAGTATAATGGCTCACCAAGAGAACCTGGCTCTTTTGTTCTGTCTAATACTGCAATTCTCTTAACAGTATCCGGAATAGCCTCGATTAAAGCTTCCTTTACGAATGGTCTGTAAAGACGAACCTTAACAACACCGACCTTCTCGCCCTTTGCCATTAAGTAATCGATGGTCTCATCGATGGTCTCACATACAGAACCCATAGCAATGATGACACGGTCAGCATCAGCAGCTCCGTAGTAGTTGAACAGCTTGTAGTCTGTGCCGATCTTGGCATTTACCTTGTCCATATATTCCTGTACGATTGCAGGCAGCTCGTCGTATGTAGAGTTGCAAGCTTCTCTTGACTGGAAGAAGATGTCAGGGTTCTGTGCAGATCCCATTTCTACCGGATGATTTGGATTTAATGCATTCTTACGGAAAGCATCAACTGCATCCATATCTACCATGTCTTTCAGATCTTCATAATCCCATGTCTCGATCTTCTGGATCTCGTGAGATGTACGGAATCCATCGAAGAAGTTGATGAATGGAATTCTTCCCTTGATTGCTGCGCAATGAGCAACCGGAGTTAAGTCCATAACTTCCTGTACGGATGACTCACAAAGCATTGCAACACCTGTCTGACGGCAAGCATATACATCAGAGTGATCACCGAAGATGTTCAGTGCATGTGTAGCAACACAACGAGCGGATACGTTGAATACGCCCGGAAGTCTCTCACCAGCTACTTTGTACAGGTTCGGGATCATAAGTAACAGACCCTGGGATGCTGTGTAAGTAGTTGTTAATGCACCAGCTGCAAGAGATCCGTGTACAGTACCGGCTGCACCAGCCTCAGACTGCATTTCTGTAACCTGAACGGTCTGTCCGAAAATGTTCTTACGACCAGCGGTTGCCCACTCATCTGTAGCCTCAGCCATAACAGATGAAGGAGTAATAGGATAGATTGCTGCAACATCAGTAAACGCATAAGAAGCGTGTGCTGCTGCATGGTTTCCATCCATGGTTTTCATTGAACGTTTCATGAATTAGTCCTCCTATTTTTAATTAAAGTTCAAACATAAAAAACATTGAATCAGAATGTCTTCTAACTAAATAATATAGGATGAATGCACCCAAAAATCAAGCGATAGCGACAGCATTTCTTGTTTTTTTACAAATACATCTTTTCAAAGTCGCCAATCGGAACCGGACAATTGCATAAATATCCCTGTCCGCAGGTGAATCCACCTTCTTTGAGGAACTGCTCCTGTTCCTCCGTTTCCACCCCCTCTATAATAATATCTTTATGTAAAATCTTTACCATACGGCCAATTTCGTAAAGCAGATTTTTCTTTTGTTCCGTCATGCCTTTGTTAATAAAACTTTTGTCAATTTTTATAACATCTGCAGGCATGTCTGCAAGCACGGAAAGCGAAGAATATCCTGTTCCGAAATCATCAATTGCCACACGAAATCCCATTTCATGCAGCCGGTTCATGCACTTTTCGAGAACTGCTACATTCTTTACCAGTACCCCTTCGGTCACTTCGATCTCTATGTATTCAGGACGTACACTATATTTGGAAAGCACATGCTGGATACGGTTTAAAAATTCCTCTCCATCCGACTCAAAATGCCGTCCGGAAAAATTCGTTGAGATCACAATTTTTCTCCGGTGCTGCTTGTCCCATTTTTCCAGTGTTTTTAACAATTCCTCATAAATATAAAAATCAAGTTCTGTGATATATCCTATTTTTTCGAGAGAATCAATAAACACTCCCGGTGGAAGAATCTTTCCATCCGGACGTTTCCATCGTGCCAGTGCTTCTGCCCCATAAACACTCCGGTCACCTAAAATAAACTTTGGCTGCAGATACATCTGGAAATCATCCCGGTATAATGCCTCATAAAATTCCCCGACTATTTTCTGCTCCTCGGTACGCTGGATACGCAGGGAAGGATTATACAGGGTAATATCCCTCTTCCCGGTATTTTTTGCATTTTTCCATGCAAGATTGGCATTTTCGATTGCAAACTCGATGTCCATTTTATTGTCTTCCAGAATATATACCCCTGCCGATACCCCCATTCCACTGTTTGGATACCTGTGATTCTGCATATTGGTAAATCTTTTATTTCTGCTGTGCAGACGATCGATCATTTTTTCCTGACTTTCATCTGCAATCAGAAGCAGAAAAAAATCCGAATACAAACGGCAGCCTGCACGGAAATACTCCTGCACAAAGATATCCTGTGCAAACATTTTAAGGACACTGTCCCCTACTTTATAGCCATAATTTTCATTGATATATCCAAAATTATTGATATCCATATACTCAATGGCATATACTTCATCCGGCTTGGAATGTGCCAGAATTTCAACCACCGCTTCACGGAATGCCTCCTGATTGTACAGCCCTGTCAGCGGATCTTTTTTCTGGATGGAACTGATCTGTTCCCGGCTTTCCGTGACCCGATAGCGCAGGGACACAAAAATAGCCATCATACGGGTCAGTTCCTGAAAAATTTCCAACTCTCCCGGCTGCCACTGCCGTTCTTCGTCCAGTGACACATAAATTACTTCCCCTGTACAGCCCCCAACATATTCAAATTTTCCAACCACAGCAGAAAACGGAGCTTTTTCGTTATATGTATCCGTTGACTTAAGATAATTTCCCATCCCCGTTGCAAAATTGCTCTGTGAATTTTTAACTATCATATACTCCCCTGGCTGTAGTTCCTTTAGTGAAGGACTTTTCTTTGGAAACGCACTTTTCCCATAAAAAGAGAAATTATTTCCAAAATAATTGGTCATGACCATTCCGTCATTTTCGGTGTTATCCTCAAATACCATAACAAGATCCAGCTGGTATCTTTCCGTAATCCTGTTTAAAAGCATATTCAGCGACCCGTCTATATTTTTGGCGTGCGCCATAAGACTGATGGAAAATGCAAGGAATTCACGGTCTTCTGCGCCCATGTTTTCCCGCCGCTCAATGTTTTTGATTCCGTTTCTGATCATTCCCACATCTTTTGCACCGGCAATCTCATATCCATTTTTGCCCCCCTGCTTGGTACGGTACATGGCATGATCCGCTTTTTCAAACAGGGAACTGTATGTATTTCCATCCCCACCGTTACAGGCGGCCAGACCAATACTTGCCGAGATCCTGTAGTGAATGGAGCCCCCCGTATAAACTTTGCAGAGTGCTTCTCCAAGATTTCCGGCACGTTCCTTTGCCTTCTCGAGTGTTGTATTCTTCATCAGCACAAGGAATTCATCCCCACCGACCCTTCCGGTCAGATCATTGTTGCGGAAAAAAGATTTGATAATATTTGCAACATCTACGATTACGGTATCACCGAATGTATGCCCGAAATTATCATTGACACCTTTAAAATTATCAATATCAATCAGAAACAATACATGGGTTCCGTCTTCTGTTCCTTCCAGAAATGCATCGGTCTCCCTTTGGATTTCCAGCTTGTTGAGCAGTTTCGTCAGCGGATCTCTCCGCACTTCTTCCTGAAGATTCTTATCTTCATCAATATTAAAACTTCTTCCGATAATCCGGGTGATCCGTCCATTATGGTCTGCAATGCTCTTGTAATAAGTTCTAAACCAGAGATATTTCGGTGTCTCATTTTCCGTATGGATATTAAACCTTGTATCCATACTTCCGGTTTTTTCCTCTGTGGCAGCTTCTTTCATAGCCTTCAGAAAAAGCTCCTGATCCGGTGGACAGAGTGTCAGAACTTCTTCATCCACCGGAAAATATTGTTCGGAATAATCGTATTGTCCCCTCAGTTCCATCAGCCGGTACGAGCGCAGCATCGTCCAGTTTTCCACATCCAGATCAAACGGATATTCCAAAGACAGCTGTTCCATCAGCTCATATTTCTGGTTCAACAGTTTCTGATGTTCTTCCCGTCTTTTTTCCTCATCAATATCCCATAAAAATAAAACCACATATGGTTTTACATCGTAATGTGCCAGAACACTGCACCGCATCTCCACCCACCGGGTTTTCCCATCGGGGCGTACGATACGAAGCTGCATTTTTCCGTTGTCATGTGTCCGGACAACATTTTCCAATACACTGACCAGATTTGCATAATCTTCGTCATATACCATTTTTTGTGGTCTGGTTTCCCGCAGTTCCTTTTCCGTGTATCCAAGTACATCCGTAAACTCTGCGTTTGCCTCTTCCACTCTCCAGTCTGCCCCACAACTGACAATTGCAACTGCGACAGGCAGATCCAACTGTATAAATTCCCTATAATCCATAGCTTTGCCCCAATTTCGTTCAATTCTTTCTCCATTATATCATTATTTCTATACATTTCCAACAAGAAAGCGTTTTTCTTCTTGAAATATATCCCATGTCATGTTTATAATAGAATTTGTGATTTTATCATAGACATATTAAGTAAAGCAATGAGGTTTTCGTATGATTAGTGCAAATAACATTACTTTAAGATTAGGCAAAAAAGCCCTTTTCGAAGATGTAAACGTAAAGTTTACCGAGGGGAACTGTTACGGTTTGATCGGTGCAAACGGTGCCGGCAAATCTACCTTTTTAAAAATTTTATCCGGGCAGTTAGAGCCAACCAGCGGTGACATTGTCATCACACCGGGACAGCGTCTGTCTTTCCTGCAGCAGGACCACTTCAAGTATGATGAGTATACCGTACTCGACACGGTTATCATGGGAAATAAACGTCTGTATGACATCATGAAAGAAAAAGATGCCATCTACATGAAAGAAGATTTTTCCGATGAGGATGGTATCCGCGCCAGTGAACTTGAAGCAGAATTTGCAGACATGGACGGCTGGAATGCCGAATCCGATGCTGCCACCCTGTTAAACGGTCTTGGAATTCCGACCGAGGATCACTACACACAGATGGCAGACCTGCCGGGTGCCGCAAAAGTCAAAGTACTTCTTGCGCAGGCACTGTTTGGCAACCCGGACATTCTTCTTCTCGATGAGCCGACCAACCACCTGGATCTTGATGCCATCGCATGGTTAGAAGAATTTCTGATCAACTTTGAAAACACGGTTATCGTGGTTTCCCATGACCGTTATTTCTTAAACAAAGTCTGCACCAACATTGCAGACATGGATTACGGCAAAATTCAGCTGTATGCCGGAAACTACGATTTCTGGTATGAATCCAGCCAGCTTCTTGTCCGTCAGATGAAAGAAGCCAACAAGAAAAAGGAAGAAAAAATCAAAGAGCTGCAGGAGTTTATCTCCCGTTTCTCTGCAAATGCTTCCAAATCCAAGCAGGCAACTTCCCGTAAGCGTGCCCTGGAAAAAATCCAGCTAGATGACATCCGTCCTTCCAGCCGTAAATATCCGTACATTGATTTCCGTCCAAACCGTGAAATCGGAAATGAAGTTCTGACCGTAGACGGAATCAGTAAAACCATTGACGGTGTAAAAGTTCTTGACAACATTTCCTTTATTGTCGGACACGATGACAAAATCGCCTTTGTCGGTGGAAATGAGCTTGCAAAGACAACATTGTTTAAAATTCTCGCCGGGGAAATGGAACCGGATGAAGGATCTTACAAATGGGGAGTTACAACAAGCCAGTCTTATTTCCCGAAGGATAATACCGCCATCTTTGATTCCGATGAGCTGATCGTTGACTGGCTGACCCAATACTCCGAGATCAAAGACGCAACTTATGTCCGCGGTTTCCTCGGCCGTATGCTTTTTGCCGGTGAAGATGGTGTAAAAAAGATGCGTGTCCTCTCCGGTGGAGAAAAAGTCCGTGTCCTTCTCTCCCGCATGATGATCATGGGAAGCAACGTTTTGATCTTTGATGAGCCGACAGACCACCTGGATATGGAATCCATCACCGCATTGAATAATGGTATGATCAAATTCCCTGGTGTCATCCTGTTTGCCTGCCGTGACCATCAGGTCGTACAGACAACTGCGAACCGCATCATCGAGTTTCTTCCGGATGGAAGCATGGTAGACAAGGTTTCTACTTATGACGAATATCTCGAAAGTGATGTTATGGCAAGAAAACGTCAGGTATACAATACAACTGCAGATGAGGAGGCAGATGATTAATCTGTTACCCTCTGTCTGTTTGGTAAAAACAGGAAACCCTCTCTGCTGGTCTGTCCAGCAAAGAGGGTTTCCTGCATTTCGAAAACTCATTTTCAACTATTTAAAACATATCTGTAAAAATATTTCCGCTGTTATAATTGTAATTATACGTGCCATTCTTCGTATATGTATTGGATTTTGCGGCTTCTGACTTTGCATAGGACTCTGTCATGGCTGCCTTTGTTGCCACACTGTATGCGTAGGAACCGGTTCCATTGAACAGGTTCTTTATTTTCTCTGTGTCCGCACTCTTAAACGTTGTCTCATCCACCGACAGCCTGCCGGTCTTTTCATCGACCGTAATTCCTATTTCCTTTAAGGGTTTCTCATTGTAAGAAGTCTCATTTTTCATAGAACTTACCGACCGGGAAATGCGGTTCGTCGATGACTTGCCGGCTGTATCCAGCATGGAGTTGTAATCATCCGCAAAACTCTTTACTGCTTTGTAGATCTTGTCCGTATCGTAGCTGCCCCCGGAATCCTTTGTAAACACCTTGTTGTTACTGCGGGTATACAATGCCTTGGCAGAGTCTGTCAGTTCCTTGGCATCGGACTCAATCGCAGCCAGCGTCTTGGTACTGTCTTTTGACGTTGATGTGGTCGTGGCCAGATCCTCGATCGTATTTTTGGTGCTGTCATCCGACTTCGAGGTGCCCTTCGTGGAATCCATTGAAAAATAAGAGCGCATTAATTTGCCATAAGAACCACTGCGAATACTTGCATACTCACTTAAATTGATTCCAAACAGGCCACTTCCTGTGCTTTTCGAAGAACCCAGACTGGAAAATAAAGTACTTACTGACGATGAATCATACATCGAAATTCCTCTCATAGTATCACCTCTTTCACACAATTCTTTCTTTTATCCTATCGCTTTTTCACTGTTTTTACAATACTTTTGTGGTATTTTTCCGTATTTTGGTTATAATTACGAAAAGATAACAATTTCTTTTCGTTTTGTTCATATTTTATTCACAATCAGATGCTATTATAAGAACATAAAAGAAAGCAAAGTTACTAACTTGTTATTTTTTCATAATTCGCCCCATTGTCCATTGGACAATGGGGCACTCCTCTTTTTATCAAGAAATTTCTTAAATGTCTTCTATCTGCCAGTCAATCGGCTCGATTCCATGTTCTTTTAGAAACTGATTTGCCTGACTGAAATGTCTGCATCCAAAGAACCCGCGATACGCGGAAAGCGGACTTGGATGCGGTGCCTTTAAGATCAGGTGCTTTGGATTTGTAAGCATCGGTATTTTGCTCTGCGCCGGACGTCCCCACAACATATACACAATCGGACGATCCTGCGCATTCACTGCCTGAATGATCGCATCCGTAAACTGCTCCCATCCTCTTCCCTGATGGGAATTTGCCTGATGCGCCCGCACCGTAAGCACGGTATTCAAAAGCAGTACACCCTGATCTGCCCATTTTTTCAGATAGCCGTTGTTTGGAATTTTACACCCCAGATCATCCTGCAGTTCTTTATAAATATTCTGCAGAGATGGCGGAATTTCTTTCTGATCCGGAAGGACAGAAAACGAAAGACCATGTGCCTGATGTTCATTGTGATACGGGTCCTGTCCCAGAATCAGTACTTTTACCTCACTAAGCGGTGTAAAATGCAGTGCATTAAAAATATCCTCTGCCGGCGGATACACAACCGTGCGGCTATACTCTTCTTTCACAAACTGATACAGCTGCCGGTAATATGGTTTGGCGAATTCCTCACGGACTGCCGGAAGCCAGTCGTTTGTTATCATTGCCATAATTTCATCCACTCCTATCTACGCACGGAGACACCGCGGTCTGCCAGATAGTTTTTCAGATCCATGATCTCCAGCTCCTTATAATGAAACAGGGACGCTGCCAGTGCTGCATCTGCATGTCCCTCTGTCAGGGCCTCATAAAAATGTTCTTTTGTGCCCGCACCACCGGATGCAATCACTGGAATGGAAACATTGTCTGCAATCTGTCTGGTCAGTTCAATATCATACCCTGCCTTTGTTCCATCGCAGTCCATGCTGGTCAGAAGAATTTCTCCCGCACCAAGTCTGTTAGCTTTCATTGCCCATTCTACAGCGTCAAGCCCGGTATCAATACGACCGCCGTTTTTGTAAACATTCCAGCCACTTCCATCCTCTCTTCGTCTGGCATCAATGGCGACTACCACACACTGGCTGCCAAACTTGTCCGCTGCATTTCCAATCAGCTCCGGTGTATTGATTGCGGAAGAATTAATGGAAATCTTGTCGGCACCTTCCCGAAGCAGTACCTTAAAATCCTCCACCGTACGGATACCACCGCCTACCGTAAACGGGATAAACACCTTCTCTGCAACCTTACGCACCATGTCTACCACCGTTGCACGGTGATCGGAAGATGCGGTAATATCCAGAAAGACTACTTCATCTGCGCCCGCCTTGTCGTAAGCTGCTGCGACCTCTACCGGATCTCCGGCATCTCTTAAATTCACAAAGTTAATGCCTTTTACCACGCGTCCGTCATTCACATCCAGACAAGGAATAATTCTCTTCGTAAACACTATGCATTTCCTCCCTGCAGCTTTGCAAAATTTTTCAAAATCGAAAGTCCAACCGTACCGCTCTTTTCCGGATGGAACTGACATGCAAATGTATTTCCGGATTCTACCGATGCATGAATTGTCGTACTGTACTGTGTGGTTGCTTTCACTATCTGTTCATCCGCTGCTTTCAGATAATAGGAATGTACAAAATATACATACGGATTTTCCTCCAGCCCAGCAAAAAGTCTTCCGTCATTCTGTAAATGCAGAGAATTCCACCCGATGTGCGGAATCTTAAGTCCCGACTGATCCGGAATCCGCAGAATCTGTCCGTCCAGCACATGGAGTCCCTCTACACCCTGACTCTCATCGCTTCCCTCAAAGAGAAGCTGCAGTCCCAGACAGATGCCAAGAAATGGCTTATTTTCCGCTGTCACCTGATGAATCACCTTGTCCAGCTCGTATTTTTTCAATTGTTCCATCGCATCGCCAAATGCACCGACTCCCGGAAGAATCACTTTGTCTGCGGTCTCAATCTCGTGAAAATTACGTGTGATCACACAGTCTTCTCCGAGAAAATGCAATGCTTTTTCCACGCTTTTTAAATTTCCAGCGTTGTAGTCTATTATTGCAATCATATAGGTCTTACTCCTAAATTAACAGTCTCCTGCCTTACTTTCTGCTATTTTTTTATCCCAGCCCAAGTTCTTTCAGCTTCTGATGCAATTTTACCGTATAATCATCCCGCTTTCTGGTCTGGTAGATATCCAGTGCCTCATCCCCTGTCATATCATAATCTTTCAGCAGTGCTTTGATAATCTTTCCTCCGATCTTCTCCAGCTGATCTTCACAGCCATACTCTTTGGCATTTTTCTGGTTCAGGTCATAACGCCCATATGCACATACCAGTGCATCAAGTGCATCAATTTTTGAACCGTAATTATCAAATACGAGATATGCCTGATACTTTTCCGAGACAGCAGCAAGAGTTGCCAGCTGATGATAAAGCTTTTCATCGCGCTCCTTGATCGAAAGCCCCTGCAGCTTACGGTATGCCTCCACATAAGAACCCTGCTCATATTTTTCCTTTGCCTGACTTAAGTTTGCCTGATACCCCAAAAGATTTGTCACAATCATGACAAATGCAAACAATGACACTGCCATAAGAACAATCGCAATCACCGGTCCCTTTGGCAGCGGCGGTGTGTTATCCACTTCCTTAGGTTTTTTCTCCTTTTTCGGTTTCGGCGGTTTTGGCTGTTTGGGCTTCTTTTCTTTCTTCGGTTTTTTCTCTTTTTTCGGTTTTTCCTTTTTCTTTTCCGGTTCCCTTCCGGCATCACCGCCTGTACCTTCAAGTTCCTTTAAGATCTGCTGGTTTTCCTCCGAAAGTTCACTGACATCCGCTCCCTGTGTATTTCCGATGTCAACCGCCTGCTTTTCTTCCTCATCATCCTCTCCGAAAATAATCCGGGAAAGTTTCTGCCAGAAGCCGCCTTCTTTCTCTTTTTTCTCTTTCTTATTCTTTTTCTTTTTTTTATTTTTCCCATTGGAAGCGGTTTCTTCTGCCTGTGCCGGTATGTCTTCCTGCTCTGTAAGTTCTGGAATCTTATCTGCCACTTCTTCCTGCGGATTCATTTCCGATCTTGCAAAATCACCGATGAAATCAGTTTCTTCCAAAGGTTTTCCATCTTGATCAGAAGAAAGCATATCCCCCAGATCCGATAAATCCTGATCTCCGGAAAGCATATCCATAAGATCCGAATCCGAAAGCCCTGACAGATCCAGTTCTCCATCCTCTTCTTTTGGCAGATTGCTGTCAAACGTTCCGACTGCATCATCAAGTGTATTCACCTCGAAATCATCCTCATCGGGTGGTATTGCAGTTTCCAACGGACTTTTCCCCTGAAAACCGGTTTCTTCTTCCTTTGCTGCATCCCCTGTCGAAAAATCATCCTGTGGAATATTATCGAGCAGATCATCCAGGGAAGCGTCAATCTGTGTGGCTTTTTCTTCCTGTTTTTTTTGATTCAGGCTCTCGGTATACTCCGGAATATCTTCCTTGAGCAGTTCTTCCTCAAACTCCCTCAAAAAATCTTCTTCATTTTTCGCTTTTGCCTTTTCCTTCGTTTCTTCTTCTCCAAACAATTGCTTTTCAAAATCATCTCTCAGAACCTGTTTTGCTGCCTGCTGTTCCTTCGGATGTTCCGTTTCTTCTCCATGCATGGAATTTAATAATTGATCCAGATAATTTTCCGATGAGTGGTCTCCCATGTGTTTTTCTCCATTCCATCTGTTTATTCCATAAACCTGCAAAGGGATGTGATGAAGCCATCACACCCCTTACTGTTTTGCCGGAATTTATTTGTTTCTCTTTGCAAGTAATTCATCAATGGCATCTACAAGACTTCCGATTTCAGGTTTGGTCAGCTGTGCATCTGCACCAAGCGACTCCCCTTTTCTTCTCATTTCCTCATTTACAAGAGAGGAGAAAATGATAACCGGAAGATGTTTCAGTTTGTCATCTGATTTGATCAGCTTCGTAAGACGATGTCCGTCCATCTGGGGCATTTCAATATCGGTAATGACACAATGAACGTTCTCGTCCAATGTCCCCGCCTTTTCAAATTCCTGAATCTTGTCCCATGCTTCCTGTCCATTACATGTAACAATCAGTTTTTCGTATCCTGCTTTTTTCAGGCAGTCCGTAATCAGACTGCTCAGCAACGGAGAATCCTCTGCAATCAGAATTGTATCCTCGCTCCGGCTTCTCTCCCCGATCTGTTCAATATCATTGACCCTGAGACCGGTTTCCGGACTGATGGATGATACAATTGCCTCAAAGTCAAGAATAACAACCAGTTTTCCGTCCATCTTGATCACACCAGTTGCAACACTTCCGTCTTCTCCATTAATCGTAGAATCCGGTTTGATGATCTCATTCCATGATACACGGTGAATTCCTACCACCTGATCCACATGAAATGCCACATCAAGTTTATTAAAATTCGTGATAATAAACAGACCTTCCTGTCCATCATCCTCCATGCCAAGACACTTTTTCAGATTGATGACCGTAATCATCACCTCGCGCGGCATAAAAATGCCTTCTACGCTCGGATGTGTATTCGGTACAGGAGTAACCTTCTGGTATGACAAAATCTCCCTGATCTTTGCCACGTTGATTCCGTAATGATTATCTCCTAATGTAAACTCTAAAATTTCTAATTCGTTCGTCCCTGACTCTAACAGAATATTTGTATCCATATACGTCCTCCCGCACTTTTCTGTATTGGTAATCCCTTATGTTTATTATATCATATTTTGTAAAATTTGGGGGCATTTATTTGTATTTCAGAGAATAAATTGTATCTTTTATTTCTGCATACAGTGTCTCACCCGAAATTTTATCAGCCTGGTCTTTCGGAATCTGAAACAGTAAAACCGCTGTTTTCTTCTTTCCGCCCCTGATGGTTTCCCCATAAGAGGAAAGACTTCTGGTTCCGAGCGAAGCAGTCTCCTTTATCCTGTTTTTTCCGTCAAAACATGCATAAAATGTAATACCGAGTTTTTCTGTATCCAGCCTGACCTTTTTCTTCCCCTTATTTTTAATTTCAAACTTCATCACAACAAGTTTGTTTCCATCCTCAGGAGTTACTGCAAAATAGTCTCCCTCCTGATAGATATTCTGAACCCTGTATCCTTTGTAAGAAACGGTCAGACCCGATGCATGTCCGATTGCCTCGGCGATCGGCATCGTCTCCATCTCCTGTGTCTGGGTTTCTCCCGTGGCATCTGACGCCATGTTGTTGTCCGCACTCTGGGTATTCTGGCTCTCCGGCATCTGGCTGTCCTGTTTTTGTGTCTCCTGTGTCTCTTCAGATGAAGCGGCTGTCATTCCGTCTTTCTGCTCAATATTATACTTTGCAAGAATATGCGCCGAATACTGCACGACCAGATTTTCTTCGTCCTCTGACAAATCATACATCTGGGTTCCACAGCCTCCCAACAGGAGTATTGCTGCCACTGCCATCACAGGCAGACTTATTTTCTTTTTCATACTCTTTTACCCTCTTGTCACTTTTGCCCTATAATCTATGTTTTATGGTATCATATTCTGGAAAATAAGACAATCTTTTCTTTGCATTAATTATTGGTCTCCAATTCCATCCAAAACTCCACACCGTCCGGGTGATTGACTGCACCGCATTTCTGATGAAAAGAATCCATGATTGCCTTGACAATGGACAATCCGATTCCGCTTCCACCATATTCACGTGTTCTTGCTTTGTCTACTTTATAGAATTTCACCCAGATCTTGTCAAGATCCTCTTCGGGAATCGGGTCACCGGTATTAAACACACTCGTGCGTACCAGATGGTCATGTTTTTGAAAACGAATGGTAATCTTTTTTTCTCCTGCCGCATGGTTCATGGCATTGGTCAGGAAATTCGTAATCACCTCTTCCACCTTAAACTCATCCCCCCAGACATATACCGGACCTTCCCTGTAAAATTCGATATTCACCTGTTTTTGTGCCGCCATGATGGATGCAGACTGGATCACGCCGTCAATCAGCTCCGTGATATCAAACCGTGTCATTTCCACGGTATCATTGCCAAACTCCAGCTGATTGAGGGTCAGCAGCTGCTTTACCATATGATTCATCTTTTCCGATTCATCCATAATCACATCACAGTAAAAATCACGGCTCTCTGCATCATCATTGATGCATTCTTTTAATCCTTCCGCATATCCCTGTATGAGTGCCAACGGTGTTTTCAGCTCGTGTGAAACATTCGAAAGAAATTCTTTTCTCATTTCATCGATCTGTTCTTTTTTCTCGATATCCTGCTGCAGGCTGACGTTTGCTGTCTTTAGTTCCGAAATCGTCTCTTCCAGTGTCTCCGACAATTCATTCATGGAATTTCCAAGTTCATCAATCTCCCGGCTCACATGACGTACCGGTATATACTTTGCATCAAAATCCAGCTGTGTCATCCTTCTTGCAATATCGGATAAGGCATGGATCGGATGGGAAATTCCTTTCGAGAGAACGATGATCAGAATCACACTTAAGATGATGGCTCCCGTGCTCACCATTACAAAAAACTGGTTTGTTATGCTCGCACTTTCCCGAATGCTTTCCACAGCCGCACGCATGTAAAGATTGTTTCCATTTTTTAAAGTTCCCAGAAGAACCAGATACTCCGACTGCAGCCGTTCATCGGTCTGCCGAAGCAGCGTATAATCCTTTCCGGATGAAAGCACCTGCACACGGCTGCGGTCACTTCCATACAGCCAGTCCTCCATCTGCATCTGAAAACGCTGTGCACTGCTGTAGGAACTCCATATCAGGTTTCTGTCCTGATCTGCAATAAGCATATTGATATTTCCGTTTGCACAGATTTTCTCGAACTGCACATACGCATCATCACTGGAATCCCCCTGCTTTTCACAAATCAGCCTTACCTGGTCAAAACTGCTTTTTAACTCTTTTTCCTTATGAAAAATATAATATTTTTCCAAAAAGGTGGTATTAAAAAACCAGCACATCGCAACCGTTCCCGCAACAATGACAACCATCGTCAAAATCAGCTGCCACGTCAGGGAAGTCTTTTGTTTCTTTTCCATTTAGGACACCTCAAACTTGTAACCCATTCCCCATACGGTTTTTATATAACTTCCACATGCCCCGAGTTTATTTCTCAGTTTTTTTACATGTGTATCAATCGTCCGTGCATCCCCAAAATAGTCATAATTCCACACACTGTTTAAAATGCGTTCCCTCGAGAGGGCAATCCCCTGATTATTCATAAAATATTCCAGCAGTTCAAACTCCTTGAAACTGAGTTCCACCGGATTTCCCGAAATTTTCACCTCGTGTGCTGTCTTATCCAGAATAATCTCTCCTGCCGTCTTAAGATCGGCCGCATCGCCGATCTTATTGGTCCGGCGCAGAATCGCTTCGACACGCGCCACAAGAATTTTCGGTGAAAACGGTTTGGTTATATATTCATCAACCCCAAGGTCAAATCCCATAAGTTCATCACTCTCATCACTTTTGGCCGTGAGCATGATGATCGGGACTTTGGATGTCTGACGGATTTCCCTGCAGACTTCCCAGCCGTTCATCTTTGGCATCATCACATCCAGAATCAGCAAAGCGATCGCTTTGTCTTTATAAAAAATATCCAGTGCTTCCTCTCCATCTGCTGCTTCTAAGACTTCATAGTTCTGCCGGGTCAAAAAATCCCGTACCAGCTTCCTCATCCGGCTCTCATCATCTACCACAAGGATCTTCACTTTGTCCATCTCTATTCTGCCTCCTGTTCCGTCAGTCTCAATTCCCTCTCCTCAAGCTGGCTTTCCCGTTCATCCAGCTGTTTTTCCCAGATTTCGTATTTATCAATCACCTTATTTTCATAGTTTAAAATCGTCACATTATCTTCGCTGAGCCACGTAATCACAAGCATCCCAATGATGCCAAGTGCAAAAACAACTGCGAAAAATGTACTGATGTGAAACAGTTTCTGATAATCCCGGTTCTTCTTCCGGCGGTTTTTACTGACCACATGCTCTTTGTTTTTCTGTCTTTTTTTCTTCTGCTTTATTTCCTCTTTGCTTCTTTTTTCTTTTGAAACCATTCCTTCTGGTTCATACACCGTGATCGGAAGAATATCTTCTCTCCGGATATAGGGAATGGTATACAGATATTCCTGAAGCCTGTGCAAAAAATCATATCCGACCGGCGTGACAAAAATTTCTTTTAACACCAGTTTGTTATATAACGCCAGCACAATATCCGGATCATCCATTCTCGTATTTTTCCGGATATACCCGATGATCTCTACCTCATGTTTTGCTGTATGTTCCTGTTCCTTTGTTTCAAATGCGTAGCCTTCTACCTGATACATAACTTATCCTCTACCATTTATAAGCACTGCTGGCATCCCGTTCGGCGATTTCGCCGTCCTGATATGCCTGAATCAGTTTTTTCAGTTCCTCAATGCGGATCATCATGCGCTTACCAACGTCTGTATCACCCACCAGAATACGTTTATCCCGGTATTCCACTGCTTCCTGATGCGATACAATATCCAGTTCATCTCTTACCGCCTCGTTTGACCAGTCAAACGGTTCATGGGCAGAAAGCGTCAGTCCATAAGAATTGTACGTCAGTGTATATCCTGCAATTCCCGTTTTTCTCCGGTATGTTTTTGAAAATCCACCGTCGATCAGGATCAGTTTTCCGTTACACTTGACCGGATTTTCGCCGGCAATGCGCTCTACCGGTACATGACCATTGATGATATGCACAAAATCCCCCGTCAGCCCGAATTCTTTAAGTATATTATCTGCCGTTTCCTCTTTGTCAAACAAATGATAATACGCATTCTTACTCTCATGATGCATGGACTTGTCCGCAAGAAAATACCGCTCAAACGTTGCCATCTTACTCCGTCCGTACAAAGGAGAATCCGGTGCCGTCCAGATATACCACATGATATCCCTTCCTTTTTCCCTCTCTTTTTCATCCAGAGAGAAAAATGCCTTGCGGACATAGGATTCCAGCACATCATAGAGTGCTTTTCCGCTGTATTCCCTGCCATATACATTTACTTTCTTAAATGTCCCATCCGGATTCAGCGGCACACATCCATGATAAAGCAGATTTCCGTTGTAGACTTTATACATGCTGCCTCGTTTTAGCAGAAGCCGTACATGGCGCTGCAGTTTCTCACAGTGTATAAACGAGGTGCGCAGCCGGTTCATGACTTCCTGTTCCTCAGGTGTCAGATCATACGGATGTTCCGGATCAATGGTAGGAAAACTGGTATCCAGCATGTCATAGGTTTTTCCATCAATTTCCACTGTTTTGTTCTCGTAATTAATACGGTGCAGCAGACAGCGGTTTTCCATACCATACTCCGGCCATTTGTGGATCAGCTGTCCTTCCAGTTTAAACTTTATGATGGCAATTGCCTTATGCATTTTCCGGTTCATCAGCGTTTCTTTCTTGCTTCGTTCCTCATCCGTGGAATCTTTCAGTACAAACTGTCTGCACGGATCATCGCGGTAAGCATCCATGGCAAATGTTGCAAGCGGAACCATATTGATGCCATAACCATCCTCAATCAGATCCAGATTCCCATACCGGATACTTGTCCGGATCACAGATGCAATGCAGGCAAGCTGCCCGGCTGCTGCCCCCATCCATACCATATCGTGATTCCCCCACTGGATATCAAACGAATGATATTGTTCCAGCTGATCCATAATCCGGTCCGGTGACGGACCGCGGTCATACACATCCCCGAGAATATGCAGATGATCAATGACCAGCCTCTGCACCAGTTCCGCCAGTGCCACAATAAAATTATCTGCCTGCCCAAGTTCCAGAATGGTGTTGATAATTGCCTCGTAATAGGCCTCTTTATTCAAAACCTCCTGCTTTTCCGTAATCAGTTCCTCGATTACATACGCATAATCCTCCGGCAGCGCCTTGCGCACTTTGGATCTGGTGTATTTGGAAGATACTGTCTTACACACCTCGATCAGCCGGTACAGTGTGATCTTATACCAGTTCTCGATATCGTCCTCGGTCTGACGCACCAGCTCGATTTTTTTCTGTGGATAATAAATCAGTGTTGCCAGAGACATCTTATCTGCCGTACTTAGCGTACGTCATCAATCTTTTTGCGGACGGCTCCAGACCCGTTTCTCAATACGTGGGAAAATGCTTTAAATTCCCCATGTATATCCGACAAAAAATGTTCCGTGCCTTTTGGCAGATATAAAATAGACTGCAGATTGATAATTTCCGTAGATGCTTTTCCAATCGTCGGATACAGTTCTGCAAGCTGTTCATAATAATGTAATCGTTGTTTTTCCACTTATAATACCCCTTTTCATGAGCATACATCCGCTCATTATTCCTATGAAACAGTTTACCATAATTTCCTGCTTTTGTGCACTCGTTCACATAAAAAACAAAAAAAGAACTGTATGCCGGACGCATCAGTTCCCTTTTATGTATTTATCCTATACCTTTCGTCTTTCCCCTTTCTTTTTGTTTTGACTGAATTTGACTTTTTATTTACATATTGATTATATCTTTCCTATTTTTTCAATTCGGGGCTAAATTTTTTGATATTTCCGGCGACTTTTGTCGGTCAGGGGTCAGAAATGATCCTTATCCGGAAACGCGATATGTCATTTGACCTTTTTAGCGTTTATTATTATAATAGATTTGATATTTTATTCGGAGGTGATGGTTCATGCTGACACGCGAACAATTATCCAGAAATCTTGGAACAAATCTGGAAAGAGAGCGCTTTAAACTCGGCTATTCACAGCAGGATATGGCAAAAGCACTAGATATGTCCCTTTCCTCGTACAAAAGACTTGCCAATGGGGATACCGGAAAAGTCGATGTCTATACCGTATATAAGCTCAGCCAGCTTACCGGAAAGATGTTCTATGAATTATGTGGCGAATCCTCTGATTTATTCCAGACCTATGACCGCATGCGCAATCTTTCGCCTACACAGTTACATTTTATTGAATCCCTTGTACAGTTTGAATTCGATTTTGCCAGAAATCTGGAAACGGTTCCATCGGTTTCCCGCGAGGACTATACCACTATGATCATTCCAAGTGGAAACATGCACGATGGAATGGTGTATGATTCCTGTTCTCTCGAAAAAATCAATATTTCCGGATACCGCAAACGCTATGGAAACCAGATTGATTGTGCACTTCTTGTCACAAGTGATCATATGTCTCCTGTCTATCATGCAAACGATATTTTATTAATCGCGCGGAATCCCATACGTGATGGCGACACCGGTATTTTTATTAACAAAGTGACCGGTCTTCTTTACATCCGCCGCCTTCGCCAGACAGATCCCTGGCGCTTAGAACCTCTCACCTATTACGGACAGACGTTTTATATCGACAGTAATAACGCATCGGAGATGTCCCACTGGATTATCTTTGGTCATGTTATTTCCAAAACCCGTGGATAATTCTTATTCATGCACAACAAAAGACGCCATCAGATACTTCTGATGACGCCTAATGATTTCCACACTCCATTGGACTGCTCCTCACTTCATCTTTTGTTCTATATCCATTCTTCTTTTGTTTACCGAAATGACGTTCTGGACAAATCACCTTTTATCCGTTCCTCTTTGTCCGCTCTCTTTTGTACTCTGTCACTGGTTTCCATTCCCGAATGTTTATTCTTTCATCAAGTGAAGCCTGATGACCTGTGTTTGGTTGCTCCCTGCCAATGGCTTATGTTCCCTTTGGACTGTACCTCCTTACATTAGATTTCACGTCCAGAGCTTTCTCGTCACCCTTCGTGATGGCTGCTTGTTTTTTTGTTGTCTTAAATATAACACGCATTTTACATTATGTCAACCTG